>Ga0129306_1000361_pt1 | contig 74608 bp, 68 predicted proteins | sample P827metagenome_FD_94438 | JGI IMG/M metagenome (GOLD analysis project Ga0129306, IMG submission 94438) | Capybara group fecal microbial communities from Wisconsin, USA - P827 metagenome | ecosystem: Host-associated > Mammals > Digestive system > Large intestine > Fecal | place: USA: Wisconsin... | reverse complement strand
TGTTCGTCTGGAGGATGATGAACTGGCCGGCCTTACGCTCTTGGGCGATCAGCGGGGCCTCGACGCGGAATTGGAATACCGCAGGAGATAACTGTTTTTTAAAGAGAATTTTTGCCATAGTGGCACAAATTTAAATAAATGGGTCGCCGCCCGAAAGCGAAACTTATGTAAAAAGACGCTCCAAAAAGGCATTGAAGGCCCCAGATCGGGGGTACAAAGCCCACACGGGCCCCGTTGTACATTTTTTGAAATATTTTTGGAAGGTCGAAGCAGGTTAGGGCTTCTGGAGGAATTCGTAGATGCGGGACTTGTATTCCTTGAGTTCGTCGAAGGCGGCGTGGCCGAATCCTTCGAACATCTGGAACTCGTAGGGAATACCGGCGGCTTTCAGACGCTCCACAATCTTCTCGGAGGCAACGGGCAAAACCACGCGGTCGTCGCTTGCGGCAAGCACGAGCACAGGACACTTGATTTTGCCGAGGTCCTCGCGGGTATCCACAGAATCACATTCATGCGAAAAGATGGCGAAGCGGTCCATCTCGGCCTCGGAAACGTCCCTGTACATGGCGCGAAGAGCCCGGCCATAACGTTCGGCGAACTTCACCGAAAAGCAGTCGCGAATGAACGCATCCACAAGGCCTTCGCGGTCGTGGGCGCGGGCAAGGCGGGTCCAGTTGCCAATAACTTCAAGTTGTTCAGGTTCCGCTTTCGATGTCGAACAGCCGAGCACAAGCTTCCAAACAAGTTCTGGATGGTTCGCGGCAATATGCTGCGCCACCATGCCACCCTGCGAAACGCCGTACAAAGCAACATCCGTCAAGCCAAGCGCCTGCAGGGCAAGCACCTGGTCGCGAGCCATATCTTCGAGGGAATATCCGAGTTCAGCATCCTTGCGCCGATCAAAAAAGTAGAGCGTATAATCCTCGGTAAATATCTTGTACGGCACTTGCAAAGATGCCGCAGACTTCATCACGCTCTTGATAGCAAGCCCCGGGATAATGACCATTGGCCTTGCGCCCGTACCAAAACGGGCATATTCCATCTCAAATCCGTTCGTGCAGACTGTCTGTACAAGATTTTCGCTCATACCTTAAAAGATAGATACATCTTCCACAGAAGGGAAAGACTTTTTCTTATTATTTTTCTGACATTCCCCCTTTAAAAAGGAGTTCGTCCCATGAACAAGATTTTCGGAACGCTCTGCGCCACGGCGCTCATGCTCTCGTTCTCCGTCACCGGATGCAGCGACACCAAAAAAGCAGCCAACGAAAACAAGGCAGAAGAACCCGCCGCCCAGGCAGCCCCGACAGAGACCGCCACGCCCGCAGAAACGGTCGCACAGGTCGAAGGCACGAAAACCATAACCCTCGCGAACGGGGCGAGCGTCACCTGGATCCAGGACAACGACGGCGAAAAGCTTATGCCGCGCACGCTGTTCAGCGATGCGAGCGACTCCCTTTACAACAGCCTGAACAAGCCCGATGGCATCCCCGCCAGCGTGAGCACGTTCCTCGTGAAAATTGACGATCAGTATATATTGTTTGATGCAGGCCTCGGAGCTTTCGGCGGGCAACTCATGAACCGCCTCGCCGCGCTCGGAGTCAACCCCGACAACATCGGGTTTGTCTACCTGACGCATTTCCATGTGGACCACATTGCGGGCCTTGTCGTGAAGGACGATGCAGGCAACGACGTGAAGGTCTTCAAGAACGCCGCCGTCTATGCGGGCAAAGTGGAATACGACGCTTGGATGAACGACATCCCGAAAAACGACTTGCAAAAAGGCATCATGGCACTCTACAAGGATAGCCTGCACCTGTTCGCATTCGGCGACACGCTCCCCCACGGAGTGCTCGCGATGGACGCCGTCGGACATACGCCTGGCCACACCGCCTTCCAGCTTGCAAACCTGATTATCGTCGGTGACCTGATGCACGGTTACGCCTTGCAGAAGGACCACCCCGAAATCAACTCCAACTACGACATGGACAAGCCGAAATCCGCCGAGAGCCGGGGGCGCATCATGCAATACGCAAGCGACAACAAACTCCTGATGGCCGGCATGCACCTGCCCCCTCCGGGATTCGCGAAATAACAGCTCCTTTTTTCACAATACCGAGAAACGAATGGTCTTACAAAAAATAAAGAATTACCAAGACCGCATCGCTAACGTCTTCAGACGTTTTCCGCTAGCCGTATGCTTCGCCGCATTCGCGACCATCACCTTCATCGTCATCCATTCCATCGGCGGGAAACTCCTCAACGGAATAATCAACGGAACAAATCCTATCGGACAGTGGTTTTTCTTCTATCCCGTAGGGGCGATGGCACTTTCGTTCAACATCTCCCTGCTCTACGAGAATTATGGTTCTGCCGGTTTCGGCAAACGATTTCACCTCCCGCGAATCCAGTGGATTACGCAGGCAGTCACAGCGGCCATTTGGGGAATCCTGTGCGCCATACTCATTCTCTTCTACGGCAAAACGCCCAACACCCTCGGTATCGCCGCCCCGTATCTGACCATCCTGGCAACCCCGCTCATAGCGCCGTTCATCAAGCGCAAGAACGATTTGGACATCTGGTGCTTCACAAGCGATCTGATCAAGGGAACCATCACCTCCCTTATCGTCGTCTTCGCCCTGAGCGGAGCCCTATGCGGGCTGCTCCTCTGCATCTTCAACCTGTTCGGAATTAAATTCTCGTATTCAACTCTGTTCACCAACATCATGCTGTTCGGGCAGTTCTTCATCGTCCCTCTCCTGACAATGGGTTCGCTCCCCCGCACGGAATACAGAAAAGAAAAATATTCCCTCGGCAAAATCGCCAATGCGACAGCCAAGTACATCATGACGCCCATGGTGAGCCTGTTCGTCCTTGTCATGTACGGCTACATCGTCAAGTCAATATTCTTCCATCCGGGCATGGCAAGAACGTCGCTATTCGCAGCAAGTGCCGTCACCAGTGCCATCGCCCTGGCAGTCATACTTTATCCGATCCATATATCAAGCCCAAACAAATTTTCAAAACACGCTTTCAGAATCCTGCCCATCGCCATCATCCCGTTACTGGTGGCATTCGCCATAGACGCAATCTCCAATCTTTTTTCCACAAGAGACCAGCTTCTCCACCTCTATGCGCTCCTTTACTGTCTGTGGTGCATTATCGCCACTGTACTCATTCTGTTCAAACCGCGAAAATGTCTACGCTGGATGGTAATCACCTTCTGTAGCCTTTTCCTCATATCCGCCGTTGGGCCCCAGAATTTCAACAACATCGCCAAGCTCCTGCCCCAGGCGGAATTGAACATCAAGCCCACCATCGCTATGCCCGCAAAGGCCGCACCGACAAGCCACGCAATAAGCCAACCTACAACAAGTCAGCGCATAAATACATCCATCCACATTCCCCAAGACTCGGCACAGACACCACTCCTGAGCGGAGACACCGGCAAAAGCAAGCTCCAAGTCACCCTCTATTTCAAGGACAGTCCCGTAGACATCCCCAAAGGCCGCAGCAAGGCAAGTTTCGTGAACATAAACGACTATTTCGGACGGAACATCCTTCTAGACGACAGCACAATCACATTCCCGATTTATAATTCAACCGATTCCACCGAACTGGCTCGGTTCACGCTCCCGCTCAAGCAACTAGAAGAGATGCAAGAAGCAGGCCACAAAATGTTGCCGCCGTTCCTCGCTCAAACCGATTCCGCAAGCATCGCCATTACGGAACTCCGCCTGAATCGCTCAAGAAAAAACATTATCTTCCATTGCAGCGGAATACTTTTCCAGTAAAACGCTACAAGAAGAATCAGCGCAAGATGTCAGAGCAGTCCGCTTTGAACCTTCCCTTTATATAGACAGAGCCATTGGGTATTTCACACGCCGGTTCATCACTAACGTCGTCACAAGACTCAACTACTTCTGCATTCATCGAAGAATAGCAGCCTTCTTCAGTTGCGAGCCCTTCATAGCAGCGATCATAACCCGTATTCACGGCGGAAGTGTCGCAGTTTTCCAAAGGCAAACAAATCGATGTAAAAGCTGAAATAACGGCAACGTTTGGATAACCCGTTTGTGTCACCATGTTAATCTTGCACAACTGAGACGGTTTCGTTACGGCAGCGGAACTTTCTACAGTCGACGAAGAAGACTCCGCCGAAGAGGGGCCAGCCAAAGCATCTGCAGAAGAAGGGCCAAACAGAGCATCTGACGAAGAAAGAGCTTCACCCGATAACGAAAGGTTTTCTACAGACGAAGAGCTTGAAACAGCATCATCTACATTAGAGGCCGACGAGCCATCGTCTCCACAGCCCACAAAAAAGCAACTAGCAAGCAGGAACACAGATAATGCAGCACCGACGTTCAAAAACCTTTTATTCATAAAAGCCCATTCCTTGTGTGGATTTTTGCGCACAATTATAGAAATAGCCAAATAAGCTGTGAATGTATAAAAACGAAATCAAATATTAAGGATCGAACATTAACGTTCTTGGGCCTGACATCGTAAATATGATGTTCATAAATACATTTTCTTTTTTGGAAAAATAACCAACTTCAATATTCAGAAAACACAGCAAGTCAAAACGGACTGAAGCGCCATAGTCTAATCCCGTTGAAGAAAACCAACCCACCTGGGGGCCTGCTGCAACGCCCGCAAAAATGGCAAATAGGCCCTGAATATTTGGATAAAGTAAAATTCCATGTTCATGATTGATGTAGTCATAAACATATCTAGTGCGAATGGACCACACAAATGCGTATTTCGGCACCCACAGACCGTCTATACCCTGGGGACGTTCTTGCGCACCGATTAACGTAGTAGGCAAAATCCACCACTCCAATCCAGCCACGAACATATCTCCGCCACCTACCTCTAACCCAAGAGGCAGTGGTATATAATCTGAGGCTTTTTCCTCGGGTGTGTAAACCGAATCCTCTTCTGCCAAGGAAATACTAGGCAAGAGCAAGGCTAATGCAAGAATCAGGTTTCTAACAAACTTCATGGTATTATGAATATATATAAAATATCCCCGGAATTTTAGATTCCGGGGATAAATGTTTTTGAGATTGCTCACAGAGCAATGACACGCTAGGTTACGCTTTCACCGTCGTGAAGCTGAATGCTTCACCATCAGCGTCGTTGGCTTCGAGGCCATCGGCGGCGGCAGCCCACTTGATGGCGACGGCTTGTGTCTCGCCAGCGATGTAGGCTTCGTTCTCGGCCACAGCCTGCTTGAAGACCTCACTTGCAGAGAACAGCGTCACTTCGATCTTGTCGGTGATGGCGTAGTTCTGGTCCTTACGGCGGTTCTGGATGCGGTTTACGAGTTCGCGGGCCACGCAGGCGCGGCGGAGTTCGTCCGTGATCTTCAAATCCAGAGCCACAGTGAAGTGCTGGTTAGCTTCCACAGCCATGCCATCAGCCACGATGCGGTTGAGCATCAAGCAGTCAGCACCAACTTCACCGAAGTCGAACTTGATGGTTTCGCCAGCCTGGAGAGCCTTGATTTCGTCAACCGTAAGGCTGTTGAGCTTAGCGGAAATCACCTTCATGTTCTTCGCGTAATCCGGGCCCTTCGCCTTGATGGCGAGGAAGTTCGGCTTGGCGGAGAGCTGCACGAGCTTGGTTTCGTCTTCGAGGAACTTCATTTCGCGAACATTGAGTTCTTCGAGGATCAAGTCCTTCATGGTCTCGGCGACATTCTTTTCTTCGTTACCGTGAGCAACGACCGTCATGCTGGCAATCGGCATACGGTTCTTTACGTTGTTTGTAGCACGAATCACGCGGCCCATTTCGACCATGCCACGCACCATGGCGATGCGTTCCACGAGCTTTTCATCCATGAGGGACTTGTCAGCGCTCGGGAATTCGCAGAGGTGCACGCTCACCGGAGCATTGGCATCAACTTCGCGAACGAGAATCTGGTAGATTTCTTCGGCGAGGAGCGGAAGGAACGGAGCGAGAATCTTGGAGAAGTCCACCAAGACCTTGTACATGGTGGCGTAGGCGGCGTTCTTGTCGCCATCGTTTTCAGACTTCCAGAAGCGACGACGGCTGCGGCGCACGTACCAGTTCGTGAGGTCATCGACCGCGGCAATCACGGCGGGCACCACGTTGTACAGGCGGTAAGCCTTCATTTCCACTTCGACCTTGGCAGCGAGATCCTGCAGCGTCGCAAGCATCCAGCGGTCAAGTTCGTTATCCGACTTCACTTCCTGACCCGGCTTCCAGTTGAGCTGGCCCTTGGCGGCATCGGCGTTGTGGTTAGAGACAAAGAATGCGACAGCGTTCCAAAGCGGCAGCATCACCTGCTTCACGATGCCCTTCACGCCTTCTTCACTGAAGCGGAGGTCTTCAGCCTTCAAAGCGGCAGAGTTGATCATGAACAAGCGGATAGCGTCGGCACCCGTGCGTTCGATGAGGTCGTTCGGGTCCGGGTAGTTGCGCTTGGACTTACTCATCTTGGAACCGTCTTCGGCCAAGATAATACCGTTCACAATCACGTTCTTGAATGCCGGCTTCTGGAACAAAGCGTTAGAAAGCACGGTCAGCGTGTAGAACCAGCCACGAGTCTGGTCGAGGCCTTCGGCGATGAAGTCGGCCGGGAAGCTGCGTTCTACGAGTTCCTTGTTTTCGAACGGGTAATGGCGGCTGGCATACGGCATAGAACCGGATTCAAACCAGCAGTCGAAAACTTCCGGCGTGCGGCGGTAAACCTTGCCGTTCTTTTCGATGGTGAGCTTATCGACAAAATGCTTGTGCAAGTCATCGAGCTTCACGCCGGTGAGCTGCTGGAGTTCTTCGATGGAGCCCACGGCAATCATGTCGCCGTCGTCGGCAATCCACACCGGAATCGGCGTACCCCAGAAGCGGTTACGGGAAAGGTTCCAGTCGCGGGCGCCTTCGAGCCACTTGCCGAAGCGTCCGTTCTTGATGTGGTCCGGAACCCAGTTCACCGTCTGGTTGTTCTCGACCATCCATTCCTTCAAAGTCTTGGTCACGCCTTCCTTGCTCGTGACAGGGGCGTCGATCTTGAGGAACCACGTCTTGAGGGCGCGGTACAGCAGAGGCACGCCGGTACGCCAGCAGTGCGGGTAGCTATGCACGAAGGTCTCGTGCTTGAACACGCGGCCTTGTTCCTTGAGGTAGGCGATAATGCTCTTGTCGGCTTCCTTTGCGCCGAGGCCCTTCCACATCGGGACCTTGTCCGTGAACTTGCCTTCGGTATCGAGCGGGTCGAACAGGCCAAGCCCGATGGAAGCACCGAGCTGGAAGTCCTCTTCACCGAAGCTCGGGGCGATATGCACCGCACCGGCACCGTCTTCGGTACTCACGAAGTCGGCCGGGTAAATCTTGTAACGCTTTTCGAGTTCTTCCTTGCTGGCGTAGGCGTCGCTCAGGTGGAACAGCGCCTCGTAGCTCAAACCCACGAGGTCGGAACCCTTGCAGGTATCCACGATGTTGGGGTTCTTGAAGTAGGCGGCGGTACGCGTAGCGGCACACCAGTACTTCTTGCCGTCCTGTTCAACCAGGTTGTAGTCCATGTCCGGGCCAACCGCAATCGCGAAGTTGGACGGGAGCGTCCACGGAGTCGTCGTCCACACGAGGATGCTCGTGTCCTTGAACTTGGCGTTGTCCGTGATCAGCGGGAAAATCAAAGTGAGGGACGGGTCCTGACGGTCCTTGTAACCCTGGTTCGTCTCGAAGTTCGAAAGCGGGGTCGCGAGAGCCGGGCTGTAAGGCTGGATGCGGTAGCCCTGGTAGATGAGGCCCTTGTCGAAGCACTGCTTGAACACCCACCACACGGATTCCATGAACGTCTTGTCCATGGTCTTGTAACCCGTGTCGAAGTCAACCCAGCGGCCCATGCGGCGCACCGTCTTCTTCCATTCGCTCGTGTACTTGAGCACCTTGCCGCGGCAAGTTTCGTTGAACTTGTCGACGCCGAGGTTCTGGATTTCGGCAACGCCAGCGAGACCGAGTTCGTTCTGCACCAAGGATTCAATCGGAAGGCCGTGGCAGTCCCAACCAAAACCGCGCGGAACCTTCTTGCCCTTCATGGTCCAGTAACGCGGGACAATGTCCTTGATGGTACCGGCAAGCAAGTGACCGTAGTGCGGAAGGCCCGTTGCAAACGGAGGACCATCGTAGAAAGTGTACGGTTCGGTTTCCGGACGGCTATCAAGCGACTTCTTGAAGCTTTCGTCCTTGTCCCACAGAGCAAGAACACGCTCTTCAATCTGCGGGAAAGTCTCTTCTTTCTTTACTTCACGGAACATGGGTTACCTCTTGGCCTTCGGCCAGGCTGTGAGCCATGAGCAGTGAGCAACGAACAATTTCAAAAGCCCATAGCTCAAAGCTGACAGCTCACGGCTGTATAATTTTTCGGGCGTAAAGATAGAAAAAGGCGAGCGCAGCGGCAAAACGGACGGGACACATAGTAACAACTATTCCAACTTGGAATAAATTCTCCACAAAAACAAAGCCTAAAACGTGGTCTTTTTCACGCCAAACAGATATATTACTTACGAAACCTTAAACCAAGGGGACAACATGTCCAATGCAAAATCGAATTTCGGGCATATCATCCTGATTACGCTTTCCGCAGCTATTGGCGGATTTCTCTTCGGCTTCGATTCCTCCGTCATCAACGGGGCGAACGGGGCCTTAAAAATTCACTTCAACGCGACGGACTACCAGCTCGCCTGGGCTGTCTCGCTCGCCCTCATCGGCGCCGCGGTCGGCGCCTACTTTGCCGGACGCCTGGCAGATTCCTTCGGCCGTGTCCGCTGCATGCTCGCAGCATCTGCACTCTTCCTGGTGAGCGCCATCGGTTCCGGCGTCCCTTTCGGCATTCCTGACTTTATCGTATGGCGCGTCATCGGCGGCGTGGGTATCGGCGTGGCAAGCATCATCGCCCCCATCTACATCGCAGAAACGGCACCGGCCCATCTGCGCGGCCGTCTCGGCTCCATGCAGCAGTTCGCCATCGTGATAGGCATCTTCGTGGCCCTGCTCTCGAACTACCTCATCGTGCGCATCGCGGGTTCTGCAAACAACACATGCATCGCCGGGTTCAAGGCCTGGCAGATCATGTTCTGGGTCGAAATCATCCCGGCAGCGCTGTATGGCCTTGCCGCCATGCGACTCCCGGAATCCCCCCGTTACCTTGTCTCCAAAGGTCGCCTGGAAGAGGCCAAGGAAGTCCTCGCCAAGATCGACTCCGAGGGCGTGGACAAGGAAATCGACGCCATCCACGAGACATTCAAGAACGAAAAGCCCGCAAAGCTTGCGGACCTGCTCGAAATCGTCGGCGGCAAGAAGCGCATCGCCCCAATTGTTTGGGCGGGCCTCGGACTTGCCATCTTGCAGCAGCTGGTGGGCATCAACGTGATTTTCTACTACGGCACAATGCTCTGGCAGAGCGTGGGCTTCGGTGAAAGCGACGCCTTCCTCACGAGCGTAATCTCGAGCGCCATCAACCTGATCATGACCATCGCTGCCATCATGCTCATCGACAGGATTGGCCGCAAGCCGCTACTCCTCATCGGCAGTATAGGCATGGCTGTCACGCTGGGAACGCTCACCATATGCTTCCTCAGCGCTAACCCCGACGGAAGCCTCCCCAGCGCAGCCGGCGTCATCGCATTGATTTCCGCGAACCTCTACATCACGTTCTTCGCGGCATCGTGGGGCCCGGTCATGTGGGTGATGTTGGGCGAAATGTTCAACAACCGCATCCGCGCCGTGGCCATCGCCATCTGCGGCCTTGCCCAGTGGGGCGCGAACTTCATCGTGACCTGGAGCTTCCCGGTGCTTACCGGCAAGGACGGCATCGGAGTCGGGCCCACCTACCTGATTTACACCTTCTTTGCCGCGTTCAGCATATTCTTCGTCGCGAAGTTCATCAAGGAAACCAAGGGCAAAGAGCTCGAAGAAATGTAATCCTCCCCCCACAAAAAAAGGAACGTCCCATCTTTTGGGGCGTTCTTTTTTACAATGAAAAAATTTTCTTGGAGCTAGTCCAGGGCAATTACTTTGCCCGGAGGTCGGCAATTTCCTGCTCCAGTTTCTTGTTGTAGCCGTCCTGCATGGCACAGGCGTTTTTCAGGTTGTCAATTTCACCAGCCTGTTCACCCACCTTGGCCTTCAATTCTTCACACTCGGCAGCAAGGGCTTGTTCAGATTCGATGTGCTTCTTGAGTTGGCCCATCAGGTCTTCGCTGGCGGCACGGGACTGCTCGGCAACGCCCTCCGCATTCTTGATGGCGGTGTCATCTGCATTCTTCTGCACTTTCTTCTGTACTTCCCTAGCCGCGAGGAACGCGACACAGGCACCGACGGCGACACCGGCAAAAAAACTTTCAGGTTTCATCTTTTACCTCGCTTTTTCAGGTTCTTTTTGAACAATATAAACAAAAAAAGCGAAAAAAGCCACTATTGCAACAAAAGTGCGGCGCCATCCACGCCCAAAACGGTCAAGCAGGCCACAATGGCCACCACGACCAGCCCCCGTCCGAACAAACTCGCGATTACAGCCGTCACCAGGGCCGCAACACCGGCCACCCTGCTATCGGTCGCATAGAAGATCGCGGGCACCGTCATGGCGCTCAAAACGGTATAGGGCACGTAGTTCAGGAAGGACTTCCAGAAACGGCTTTCCAGCTCGCCCTTGAGCAAAATAAAGGGCACCGTGCGCAGCAGGTACGTGACACCGGCCATCACAAGCAAGTATTCAAAATACGTCTTCAAGTCCATCAGCGGACCTCCTGCGACGATTTCTTGGCCGGGGCATCGTCTATGGGGAACAGCGCGGCACATACCAGCGAAGCGACCACAGCGCAAATAATAATGGCAAAGCCAGCGCCTACGTCACTGAGCACAGGAACAAACTTGAACGCAAAGCTGAGCGCGACCGCAATCAGCACGGCAACAAGCGTGGGACGGTGGGACTTCATCGCAGGCACCACGATGGCGATAAACATGCCATACAGGGCTACCCCCAGGGCGTTCACCACCATATCGGGCAGAATCTGGCCGCAAACGGCGCCCGTAAGCGTACCGCCGCTCCAGCCCAAGTAAGGCAGCACCATGAGCCCCAGGAAATATTTCGCATTGACTTTTTCCCGCTGCGACATGGCAAGCGCATAGATCTCGTCGGTAATCCCCGTGCTCAAAAGAATGCGCTTGAACGTACCGAAACTGGGAGCCACCTTCTGCGAAAGGGAAATGGCCATCAACGAATAGCGCAAGTTGATGAACAGGCTCGCTACGGCCATCTCGATAAGCGTCCCCGTCGCAGACGCCATGATGTTAAGACCGGCGAACTGCCCTGCCGAAGTCAAGTTCGTCATGGAAATGAGCGTCGCCAGAACCCACGAATGCAAAAGCGAACCCGCATTGATACCAAAGGCAAAGGACACCGCGAAGTACCCAATTCCTATAGGAAGTCCGTCTTTTACACCTTTCGCAAATTTCATGGCCCAAATATAGCAAAAATCTATAAGAATGCTATGCAAATATGCAAATAAACGCAAAACACAAGAAAGGGTGCACAAAAAAAAAGGGCCCGCCGAAGCGGAACCCTTTAATTTCTTTTTTTAGAAGGATTAGCGAATCGTGACGCGAGCAGCCTTGACTTCGCTACCGCGGACGACGCGGACCACGTAGCTACCCTTGCTCAGCTTGTCGAGGGCAACAGTGTTGGCGCCAGCGTTCATGGAAGCGGAGATGTTCTCGACAACATGACCCATCATGTCGAACACCTGGACACGGACTGCGCCGGACTTGTCGAGGTTGACAGAGAGGTTGTTGCCCTGGACACCGATCCTGATCGTGCTGGAGACGAGGCGAGCGCCCTTGATGGACGTGACAATGTTCACGCACTGCAGGTCATCGATGTAGAGGAAGTCCTTGGACGGCTGTTCATTAGACTTAGCCCAGCCCAGAACTTCCCAAGCCATCTTCGTAATGGCGGCATAGTTCAGGTCCTTAGGTTCGCCCCAACCATCCTGAGTGAATTCTTCCAACTTGTAGGTGGCAGTCTTCCATTCATCGGAAGCAGAAGTCTTGACATAGTGATAGTCGTAGTCCGTCACGGAACCATCCTGAATCTTGAAGCTATGTGCAGCACCCTTATAGCGGTAAGAGAGAGCGGAGCACTGGCTCAGATCAATACCCTTAGTCGTGTCGGCGTTCGTGTTCAAGCCGAGAGCGACAAACGGCCTTTCTTCATAGGTACCCGGATTCACAACGATTCCCTTCAGGCCGACGAAGCCAGCAGTACCGTTGGACGGATCGTCCGTACCCGGGAACACCACGACATAACCCGGAAGAGCCGGATCATAGACGTTCGTGATAGTGGAGAGACCACCCGGAACGCTGTCGTTATAGGCATACCAAGTACCGGTCGTCTTCAGGACTTCATCACCGTCTTCAACATCGTCGATATCCACGACAACCACAGTCTGGGTCGTCGGAGCCGTTCCGCTGGAGGAGTTGGCAACCGGGCCGGGGCCAACGCCAGAAGAAGAAGAGCCAGCAGGAGACGAGGTCGGGCCAGCAATAGAAGAAGAGCTGGCCGGAGCTTCCAGAGTGGAAATAGCCGTGATAGAGGCGCCATTGCAGCGGATGTCATCCACATAGAGGTAATCGTAGAGCGGCTGGATTTCGGAAGCCGGGCGGTCAACAACGCCGTTCACTTCCCAAGCCAAACGGTTGGCCTTGCCCAAGTTGCTCTTCAAATCAGTAATCTGGGGTTCAGACCAAGTGGTATGCTGCTGGAACATATCCGGGGTCAATTCAACAGTCTTCCATTCACCCGATGCTTCGGCATCGACAAAGTGGAAGTTGTAGTTGGTGATCGTGGAGAGTTCAACGCGGAAGTTATGAGCAGCACCCTTGTACTTGTAGGAAATGGAGGTGCACTTTGCAAATTCAGTAAAGTTCGCGGTATCCTTCGTCAGGTTCAAGCCCATGGCGACGTACGGAGCCCACTTGTAAGAACCCTGGTCAATATAGATGCCTTCCATACCGGCCATGAACTTGGAATCATTGCCATCCTTAGCGGCAATAAGCACGTCGTAGGTTTCCTTGCCGAAGTCGTTGGTGAACTTCGGGTTCGAAATCTTCGTCGAACCACGACCATCCTTGTCGTCATCGGAGTCGGCCCAAGCAGACCAGAAACCGCCAGTGTAGGTGTAACGGTCGCCGTCTTCCATATCGTCGATGAGGTCCGTCGTGGCACCATCGGCAACACCGGTAGAGAATCCGTCATCACCCGTATCGGAACCAAGGTGGTTGCCAAGACCGCAATCGGAATAAGACGGGCTCTTGTTCATCCAGCCCTTCACCATGTTACCGGAGTTGGAGTACTTCAGACCCTGGTTCAGAGTAAGGGTCGTAAAGGCTGCGGACTGTTCGGCAATAGCGGAGGCAGACCAGTTCGCCCAGGAAACACCTTTCTGGCTCATCCAGTCAACCCAAGCCTGGCTAGCAGACTGGTTCGGAGAACCGTTACCATCAGCACTGACGGTACCCCATTCCGTAGCGAACACGGGGACACCAGAGTTCATAGCAGATTCAGCAGCGGAAGCATAGCCACCATCCTTGGAGTGCGTCGCAGCGTAGAAATGGAGCGTACAACCGTAGTTCTTGTCGCTGATGCCCGCACCAGCACATTTGTCCGGCTGGCTGGACCATCCCGGGCTACCCACGAGGATGAGGTTGTCGGAATGCTGACGAATCACCGGAATCACGGCGTCCGCATGGGTCTTGACAGAGCCCATGTCCGTTCCTTCCGGTTCGTTCCAAATTTCAAAAATCACGTTGTCGGTCTGACCGAATTCCTCGGCAGCCCAAGCAAAGAATTCCTTGGCATCGCTAGTGTAACCATTAGCACCTTCAGTATGCCAGTCAAGGATAATGTAGATGTCGTTTTCAACGGCGGCACGAACAAGCTTGCTAACCATGGCCTTCTGGTCGTTCTTACCACCCTTTGTATAGGAACGGCCATGGCTGTCGAACTTTTCGTCACCAACGCCGAGGGCGAAACGAAGCACTTCGATTCCCATGTCCTTCACCATGAGGCCCATTGCCTGGGCAGTATAGTACACCAAGGAACTATCTGCGCCCGAGCTCCAGAAGAGACTCATACCTCTGACCTGGACGGCCTTGTCTTTGTAAGCAGGGCAAGAACCGGACAGTTTTCCGCCGTTTGCCTTAAGTTCGCCGTAGGTGCTCACAGGACCAACCCTGCTGGGCTTTACAGCGAAAGCCGCCAAAGCGGCAAGCATCATCGTTATAAAAATTTTTTTCATAACATCCTTTCCTTCTAAAAAGTGTGGATTCACCTATCCCAACCTAAAAATAGATATTATTTGCAAATCTTCCTTGTAATTTATTTTGATACATTTCAACGGGTTACGACCAAATTGCCCAAAAAGGTTCAAAATCAAGAAAAACCTAATTTTTTTAACAATTTATCACCCAAAATCCGTGATTTGTGTCACCGTTACCTTGTGAGCGCACGCATAGGAAAAAAACATTTTACACACAAGCCACATAGACCTGCGTCACAATTTATAATGAACACCGATGTGCATACGAAAAAACTCCGCCGGAGCGGAGTTTTCAAAAACGTTTGAAAAGACGAGACAACGATTAGTTTTCGTTGTTGTGCATTTCGATCTGTTCGCGGTCCATCGTGTGCTGCAAGTATTCCTTGAAGTCACGGTCGATGTTCACGCCGTCGAAGTCGATGTCGTCGTTTTCCAACACGAACACGGCGCTCGGGTTATCGAGCCAGCCGACCACGTCCACGCCTTCCAATTTCATGGACTTGTCGCCCGCGGCCTGTGCTACGTATTCGATCTTGGACTTAGCAACCCAACCCTGACCGCAAGCGCCCTTGACGAGCACGGAAGTGTCACCTTCCTTAAGGATGGTCAGTTCGTCATTGAAGCCCGCGGTGCAGACGACAGAACCGCCGTCCTTTTCCTTGGTCAGATCAACGTCACCAATCTTAGACTTGACTTTCTTGCCTGCAGCAAAGCTAGAAGCGACCAACAGGGCAAGAGCAATAAACAACACCTTTTTCATAACTTTCCTCAGTTTCATGAAAAACATTCAACAATGCTATACGAATATACCTTTTATTTTTCGATTCGGTTGTTTTTCTTTTATTTTTTTACTCAATGAAGAAGATTTTTTTTATTTCGACCCTTATCTTGGTCATTTTGGCGATTTTTGCCTGTTTTCAAGCAAAAACGCGCCTTAATGCCCTCTCCGGCAACGAAAAAACGGTGCTTTTGGAAATCCCGAAAGGCAGTTCGGCGGCAAAAGTATCGCAAATTTTACATAAAAACGGCATCTGGACCGACGATTTGGCGTTCCAATTGTGGTGTCGTTTGTACAAACCGAACCTGAAAGCGGGCTGGTACGAGGTTCCCGCCAAAAGTTCACTTGACGAAATCATCGCACTTTTCGAAAGTGGCAAGAACGCCGTAAAGAGGGTGACCATTCCCGAAGGCCGCGCTTCGTGGGAAATACCGTCGTACCTGATGAAGTCGTTCCCGGACCTCGATACGAACCGCTGGAACGCATTGATCCACGACCCGAAGTTCACCCAGTCGCTAGGCGTAAGCGCAAAATCGCTCGAAGGCTACCTGTTGCCCGACACCTATCCCTTCGCTGTAGACGCCGACGAAGAGGCCATCATCAAGCAGATGGTCGCCGCAAATCTCAAGCTCCGCGAGCAATTCAAGGACATGGAAGGCACGATGTGGGAAACGCTGGGAAGTTGGCACAAAGTGCTCACACTGGCTAGCGTGGTCGAAGAAGAAACCGGCAAGACCGACGAGCGCCCGCTCATCGCGGGAGTTTTCCACAACAGGCTCCGCATCGGCATGCCGCTTGGAGCAGACCCGACCGTCCGGTTTATTTTCAAGAACCTCACCGGCCCCATTTACAAGAGCCAGCTGAACAGCAACAGTCCCTACAACACGCGCAAGTTCAAGGGTCTCATGCCCGGCCCCATTTCTAATCCTGGGCGCAAGGCCATCGAAGCAACGCTCAAGCCCGCAAAGACGGACGCGCTCTACTTCGTCGCCAAGGACGATGGATCGGGCACGCACTTCTTCAGCAGCAACTTGAAGGACCACAACAAGTACAAGGATATCGCCGCGAAGAACCGCGGGGAATAGCAGAACAAATAAGGCAAAGCAACCTAGAACAGGTTGTAGTTCCCGATACGGACAAAGTACTTGTAGTCTTTGAATTTATTCAGATCGCCCGCCGTATCGAAGTCAACGATACGCGACATTCCAAGAAGGACGTTGATCGACCTGTATTTCAAGCGGAACGTGGGTTCAAGCACAATCTTGTTGTCGCCTAAAGCCACCAACGGGTTGCTCTCGAAATCACGAACATAGGCGCCAAAGAGCCACAATCCGTTCCCATCGTAATGCAGGGCGGCGCTCATGCGCAGCAAGCCGTAATGGTGCGAAGCCAGCGACGAGTTGTACCATTCCGTGCTCCACGGCGTCGCCTGCGGCTGAAGCCTGTAGCAGTTTCCCACCACAGCATATTCAAAATCCTGCGGGTACACGTAGCCATAGCCTTCCTCGTGATACTGCTCGAATCCTCCCGCAGCGCCAAAGATGAACGTTGCGAAGTTCCTCGGAGATACGGCATAGTATGCATCGAGTTCGCCTTTCCAATAGATGGGAATGAAGTCGGCACGCCCCAAGTCAAAGCCGATAGACTGCAACCCCAGGTCCGCATTTAACGCATAGCCATCCGTGGAGAACCACTTGTCGCGCATCCCTGAAACGAACTCGTAATGCAGGCTGGGCGACACAGGATAGGTGTTAAAGAAACGCTCTTCATAAGCAAGCGTATCCATCTCGAATTCCCTGTTGCCAAACATGAAACCCAGAGAGACGGCCTGCGCAGAACTCAGCGCATACGTAGCTCTTGCCGAAAGGTCACTCCGCCGTTCCGAATAAATACGGTCCTCGCGAGGAAGTTCGTTGTTGAAGGACTTGAGCGGATGAACCTTCTGCCACTCATAGGCAAACGAAAGACTCCAGTTCCGGCTCCACAGCCTGTCGATGTTGAAGTGCGGAAGCAAGCCATAGCCGGCGGCACCCCAGAAGGCACCGACATTCACGCTAAACTCCATCTGGTTGACAAAGCGTACTCCCATTTCGGCGTAAGCATTCGGACCAAACGCATTGGAACCAAAACCACCGGCAGCGATATCGAACACTGGTGAGGAGGAAGCCCCGACAACAAGGTCTCCGTTCGAGTGCATTTCGAACGACAGCGAATCATAGACGGGATTTTGCAAGAGGGCATAAGCGAACGTACGCGGGGCAACCATGCCCGTATCGCTATCGTTCCAATACGATTTCGCGACAACATGCTTTTCCGCAGACAGGCTATCGAACGTGGGGTTATAGCGGAACCACGGATACACCTCAACCTTGATCGTTTCGTAATCCACCTTCCGGTCTTGCGGGAAGGGCAATACTCCCAAGCGTTTTTCCATAGCAGAAAAACCTGCCTGGATAAGAGCATTGTGGCGGGAGTCCGCAATAGAATGCGCACGCACGATTAGACCCGGACGATTGTTCAATCCCTCGGCGGCATACTTTTTCAATGCCCGTTGCCAGGGGTTTCCCGTCAACTCGGCACGGATCGGATCGGCAATGGCGATAATGGCAAATTCATCCGGAGAATCTTCAGCCGGCAGAGCCAAGTATGGGCACACCTCGCCGGACTCGGCATTCCCTGGCAAGGGAAGGGTTTTCAGGACACTCTCAATTGTGGAGTCTATCGCTCCATCACAACCGAGTACGGAAAACGGAATCTTGGATTTAACAGACTGGCGATACAAGCTCTCCTGAAAGCGCAAATTCGCCAAGGATCGTTCAATTCCCGCTGTATCCAGAATCAGAGGTTTGGATTCACGATATGGAGCACCGGAGGAATCCGAACGCAAGGCAAAGCGGTACCTGAGGCTAGGCATGCCATCCAAGGAAATGGGCCACTCAAAAGCATTCCACTCCGTTTTTGCGGCAATGTTGTCATGACCGATATACGGTTTGAAATCGTCTTCCAAGAAAAGCCGCTGCATATCATCCAGGCGCAAGCCCTTGCTCCACATGAATCCGACCCAGGCGCCCCACGACGTACCCACAATAGAATCAACCGGAATGTGGTATTCCTCGATGGCGTAAAGCACACCCAGATAAAACCACGGCGAATTTTCGCCACCACTCAAGTACAATACCGATTTCAAATTTTTCGAAGGTTGTGCCACGTTTTCGGGAGAAGGAACCGGCACCGATGAATCAACAGGTGCTACAGAATCAGCAGGAGCCGAAGGTTTGGCAGACGCTACAGAATCAAATGAAGCCAGCACGGAATCCGCAGAAACTTCGTCCGCACCGAAGGCGAGCGAAGTCAACGAAACAGCCAAGACGCACATGATGCGCACGAGGCTTTTCCCAAACAAATTAACCAAGGCGTGCTGGATTGGAGACATATTTCCCCGCATCTTCGCGATTCACATAACCCGAACGTACAAGGCCGGCAAGGCAATCATCCATCAACAGCATGCCTTCCGAAGCCGACGACGCGATAATCGAAGGCAGCTTGAAATGTTCACCGTTTCGAATATGAGTTGCCACATTCTGCGTATTGTACAGCACTTCCCAGGCAGGAACAATTCCTTTCTCGTCGGCTGTGGGCAACAGGCGCTGCACCACGACGGCCTTGAGCACTGCAGCGAGCATTGTACGAACAAGCGCACGCATCTCGGGAGCAGAGGCGGACAGTAGAGCTTCCAACACGCCCACGGAGTTACCCGCCGTCACGTTCACCACGACAAGCGAACCCGCTTCGGCGGCGGCAAGCATCGGAAGCAGATTCTCCGGCTCAAAGTCACCCATCCAGAAAAGGTCCGTCCCGCTGCGAAGCGCTTGGTCCATCCGCGCCTCGATCTTTACCGTTGAATCCTTGAGGACCAAGCTTTCCCCGGTATTGATGTTCAGCTCTTCTTTCCCGACGAAACTTGTGCGCAGCATCCCAGCGGAGCAAAGCGTACTCACGTAAGCCGAAGCCGTCGTCGTCTTGCCGCTGCAGGCCGGGCCGCCGAACACGACCAGCCCGGAACTGAAGCCGAGCAGGTTGTTCATGTTCTCCGGGACACCGAGTGCGGAAAACTCCGGACACTGTTCCAAAATCGGGCGAAATACGGCGGCATTGCCTCGCGCCTCGCGGAAATAGCGGACACGCCAATGGGTGTTCACCCACGGGCCGCCCACCAAGGAACCGCTTTCGTTATCCTGGGCACCCAAAAAATCAACAATAGCCCCCGACTCAACGACAGGCGCATCGGGAATTGTGCACACACGGCCTGCCAGGCGCACTGCGGGCGAAAGGCCTTCCGACACAATCACTTCGCTTGCACCAATGTTCAAGGCATAATCCAAAAGAGCTTCTATTTCTGTAGCCATAGTGCACCTCGTCATTTAGCCGGGCGGTAAGATGCGAAGCGCCTGTTGTCGTAAGCGCGCTTCCAAGCCTCGAAGCCGTCGATGTAACCGGATTCCACGCATTTCTGCAAGGAGTCGTCCAAAGTAATGCCCTGATCGTGCTGGCTGCTGATAGCCGCCGCGATCTGCGAGAAATCGTTCTTGCGAATCATGTTTGCGACCGTAGACGTAACCTTCATCGCCTCGCACGCGAGGATGAGCCCCTGATTTTGCACGACAGGCACAAGCTGCTGCACAATCACGCCCTTGAGCTGTTCGGCAAGCGTATAGGCAAAGTTTGTGCGCGACGCTTCCGGCACAGAAGCCAACAGGCGCGACAGCAATGCATGGATGTTGTTGCCCGTCGTCACGGCGAACACGAGAGCACCTGCGTTGGAGGCCTGCAGCAACAGCGAAAGTTCTTCCATATTCTCAAGATGGTCGAACAAGATGACATCGGCACCGTTGCTCACGGCCAGCTTGATGCCCTCGACACCCGAATGCACATGCAACCCGACCTCGCGTTGAGCCACGGCTCCTGTCGTGTTGCGAAGCAATCTCTCGATGGGTTTCTCGATGGTCTGGATATAAGCCTCGCGACTCCGCATGATGGTTTCGGCATACGTGAGCATCGTAGTCGTACGCCCGCTGAACGACGGGCCCGCAATGAGCACAAGACCGCTAGACAGTTCGGCAAAGCTTTCGCAGAACGGAGGCAAATAGAGGCTTTCAAGCGAGGCCGATTCCGCCTGGATAATGCGGATGGACGCACTCGGAACACCTTCGAACCAGGTCACCGAAAGACGGATACGCCCGACACCCGGTACACCGGCCGTCTTGCTGAAATTTTCACCCTGAGAAATCTTGTAGCCGTCATCGAAACAGTCGCCCACCTCGTCAAGGCGCCTCGAAAGTTCGTCGACGCTCATGACATCCTCGGTCACGGGAACAATATTTCCCGACTGGCGCATGGCCACCTGGCGGTCCGGATAAAGATAGATGTCCGTCGCATTGAACTTGCGGGCAAAGGCTATCATCTCGGAAAGCGGCGTCGTAGGAGCAAGCGTTTCGGGAGCCTGAACAGGAGCACCCTCGCCACTTTCTACAGCAAAACGTTCGGGCAAAGCACTGGGAGCTTCCTCACCCGCTGCCGCAGCAGGGGCCTGGGCCGCAGGAGCTGGCGCTTCAGGTTCCGGCTCGACTGTCGTCGGCTTGAATTCAGCAAGCTGCGTGGATTCGAGGCCGGCAACCGCCTCGACCTCTTTTGCCGAAATGGAGGATTTACCGTAGATGTCGTTGCCCTCAATCTGGAGGCCGCCGTCATTCGAGGCGGGTGCGGGCTCCTTCGGAGCCTCCGCCTTCGCCGCAGGCTTGGCGGCCGACCTCGCCTGCTCTTTCGCCTTTGCGGCATCCTTTTCCTTCGCGGCAGCTATGGCCGCAGCATTCGCAGCGGCGGCACTTTCAGCCTGCGCATTTTTCGTTTCCAGGTCGCGCACGTAAGCGAGGACCTTCTGGTAGACGGCAGGCTTCAAGAGCCCCGCCTCGACTAGCACCTGCCCAATGTCCTTGGAATCCGTGGTCTTGTCGCTATAAGCATTCACCTGGTCCTGGGTCACAAGCTTGTTGTAGACAAGGACCTTCGCCATGTACTGATTTCTCATAAGAAATCCCTCCGGCTAAACCACCAGCTGGCCACCCCGAGGAACACGCACACGTAACCCAGTGCATACAGGGAATTCCACAGCAGATAAAGGTCCGGCAGAGCAAGCCCGTGGACCACGTAAGAAGAAATGTTGAACCGGTACAGCCCGGGGAACACCGCATGCAGCGCCACCGCGATTTTTTCAAGAATCGCCGACGAGGCATCCCCCATCTCGCCCATGCGGTTGGCAAAGCGCACCTGCTCCAAAAGTTCATCGCTCAGGTGTCCGGCCAGGTACACGCCCATCGTGAAAAGGGCACTGAGAACCGTACTGCTGAAACTGCTGAACAAGAGCGCAACGGCGATGACGATTGCCATCTCGCAGAAGATCAGGTAAATGGCGGTAAGGAGGTAAAGCGTCGGTTCTGCTTTCGTCAAGAACAGAATGACGTAGTAGACTCCCGTGAGCAAAACCAGGTGAACGGCCACCACGGCAAGCAGGCCGAAATACTTGCCGATGACAAACGAGGCTCGGCTGATAGGCTTCGAAAGAAGCGTGAGCACCGTCCGCCGCTGGATTTCCTTCTGTACAAGGCTAATCCCCACGAAAATGGAAATCAGGAGGCAGGAAAGGTTCATCACGGTAAGCGTGGTGGACTTGATCACGTAGGCGCGGTCGAAAACGGACCATTCGCCCAGCACTATACTGAACAGGGCAAGTCCAATAGCCAGCAAGACAATGTTATAAAGGATCTTGTCGCGAATAGATTCGCGGAACGTATTGAGGGCGATAATGCCTATATGCTTAAGCGTCTGCACGGGCAATTTCCTCCGTCAAAATATCTTCCAGGCTCGGTCGCTTGTGTTCCATCTTCTCTACGGCAATCCCGTTCGAAAGACAGAAGGTCAAAAGGCGGTCGCGAGCCGCATCGTCTGCGCACACCCACTCCTGCGGGTGCCCCGTCGGGGCAACGCCCTCGGGGAGGTCGTTCTGGAGTATCGCGGTGCGCGTGCGCACGTGATACTCCACCCCGCATGATTCCGTAATCTCGTCGATGCTGCCCTCGCGGACAATCTTCCCATCGACGATCATCGCCACGCGGTGGCTGATAGATTCCACATCGCTGAGCAAATGGCTGGAATAGAAAATCGTGACTCCGTCGCGGTTGAGTTCCTGGATGGCCTCGCGCACGTCGCGGCGACCCATCGGGTCAAGCCCGCTCATCGGCTCGTCCAAGATCAACAGTTTCGGCTTGGCAAGGACGGCCTGGGCAATGCCCACACGCTGCATCATCCCCTTGGAATACGAACGCAGGCGCCGGTCGATCCAGTCCTTGTCGGCATGCAGGAGCTCGAGTGCCCATTGGATACGGGAATTCAGCAGTTCCCCATCAAGGCCAACGAGACGCCCATAGAACTTGAGCAGTTCACGTCCAGTCAGGTAGTCGTAAAAGTAGGGCTGTTCCGGGGAATAGCCGATAAAACGGCGGCTCTTCACGTCGCGCGGCGAAATCCCGTTCACCAGGACCTTTCCCGAATCAAAATTCAACAGGCCGGTCAGCACCTTGATGGTCGTCGACTTGCCCGCCCCGTTAGGGCCGATAAAACCGTACACCTGACCCGATTCCACATTGAAACTCACATCCTTGAGCGCAAGCTTCGGCTTCATCAAGAAGCCGCTGCGGTACGTCTTGTGCAAATGCTCAATCTGTATCATGAAATCACCCATACTCACCTTCACCTAAGCCTTGTCCTCGGGTTCTTCGCTAGAACCGCTCCCTTGGAACGCACGTTCCTCGGCTTCCTGGATCTGGCGCTTCCTACGTTCGGCAATGCGTTTCTTGTTCAACACGAAATAAATCGCCGCACCCACCACATAGAACGCGATACCCGAATAGAAAATGGGATTAATGGAGGTTCCCTCCAATCCCGGAAACACGTTAAGAATCAAACTGTGGCCGAAAAGGCTCAGAAGGACGAGCACAAAACCAAGCGCCCGGAGCACATAAGTCACGATGACCAGTTTTTGCATAGACATACCTCAAAAACGCACCTTTCGGGTGCATCTTCTTTGTTATGAAAAATACACAATTATTGGCGGATGTGGCACGTAACCGAGGAAAAATGCCGGGAAATACGCAAAACAGACCGCATCGCGGTCTGTTCCCATGACATGACGGACAAGTTAGGCCATTTGCAGGAGCAGTATGGCAAGGACCTGACCGCTCAAGATGCGCAGCAGCATGGTAAGCGGGTAGACCGAGGCGTACCCGATGTTCACCGCCTCGCTGTCGGCCTGGCCGTTCGCAAACGCGAGCGCGGGCGGGTCGGTCGTGGCGCCGGCAAGCACGCCGCACAGCGAAAGGTAGTTCACCTTGAAAACCAGGTGGCCGATAGCGGTCATGATGGCAAGCGGCAGGAAGGTAATCAGCGCAGCAAGCGCCATGTAATGGAAACCATCCCCGTTCAGGAGCACATCGAAGAACTTGATTCCCGCATTTAGGCCCACGCAGCTGAGGAAGAGCGTAAGCCCGAATTCGCGGAGCATGAGGTTCGCACTGTTTGCCATGAAGAAGTTTAGCGGACCAATCTTGCGTTTACGGCTAAGCAGAATAGCGACAATGAGCGGGCCACCGGCAAGACCAAGCTTGAGCGGGGTCGGCATGCCCGGAATCGCAATCGGGATGCTCCCGACAACGACCCCAAGGAAAATGCCCAGGAAGGCAGGCAAAATTTCGGGATGGTCGAGTGCCGTAAGCGAGTTGCCCAATTCCTTCGCAGCAGCCTCGATTCCCTCGGTAGTGCCGACAAGCCTTAACTTGTCTGCAAACTTGATGCGCAAATCCAGACGTCCCGTGAACTTGAACCCGCTGCGAACCACGCGGCTCACGTTCACTCCATAGCGTTCCGCAAGGGCGAGCGAGCCGATTGTCCGGCCCAAAACCTTTTTGTTCGTCACAAGAACCGTCTTCACAATTATCGTGCGCCCTGTATCTACCGCCGTTTCTTTGGTTATGGGCTTTTCAAGCCGTTTGCCAATGATTTTCTCCATGATGGCAACCGCATCGGGCATGCCCACAATATGCACTTTGTCGCCCTCTTCTATAACCGTCTTCCCGTTCGGGGTGAAAATATCACTGCCGCGCATGAGGCGCGTGATGACCACCCCGCTCGAGACCAGGTCCGGGATATCCTTAAGCTGGATTCCGTACAGGTTCCGGTTCTCGACCATCAGGCTGCACGACTCGATTTCGCTCGTATTGGCCGCGATGTCGGCCGCATAGTCCTTCGCCGCCTTGGCCGGATCTTGCCTAAACACAATACGGGCCAAGATCATTACGAGGATAATCCCTATGACACCGAAAGGATATGCAACAGCGTACCCGATACCCGTCAACGACGCATCCACCCCGGCCGCGGCAAAGGCAGAATTCGCGGCCCCCAAAGAAGGTGTGTTTGTGACAGCGCCGCAAAGCATACCGACAAGCACGGGTACGTTGTTATGCATATCCGTAAAGAAGTAAAGACAAAGCGTCACGACAATGCCCAGCAGCACCACGCCCGTCGAGAGAATGTTGAGCACAAGGCCGTGACGGCGTATGGAATCCATGAAGCCCGGTCCCACTTGCATACCGATCGTGTAGACAAAGAGGATGAGGCCGAACTCCTGGATAAAGTGGAGCACGTTTCCCTCGACCCGAAGCCCGAGATGTCCAAACAGGATGCCTACGAATAGCGCACCCGCCCCGCCAAGGCTAATTCCCTTGACCTTGATTTTGCCCAACATCAGGCCGATAGCCGCGGTGAACGCAATCACGACAACTTGTTGCCCGACCGAGGGCTTGGTGAATAAGTCGATAAGCCAAGTCATAGAGAATTTGAGGTCGGCACTTCGTGCCTTTGAGGTGTGAGGTCGCGGCAAAGCCGCTTTGAGGATTGTTGAAAGTGATTCTTATTTGAGTAAATATAAATCCAAATTTTGAAATTCGAATTCAGAATTATTCTTTTACGCAGCGGACGGAAGCGAAGATGTTCCTGTTGAAGTGCTCGTAAGCAACGCTCGAATCCGTGACGCGCACCAGGTATGCCCTGGAATCATCGTATGCTTCGGCCGTCCAGTAACTTGCGCTTGCGCCCTTGTCGGCGAACTTTCCGTCGTAGTACTTGAAGCCCGCGAACTGCATGTTGAACACATCGGCCTTCTTGAGATCATCCACCTCGGCAGTACCGAAGGCATCCTTGAACTCCTGGCGCGTCGGCAAGCGCCATCCGGTCGGGCAGACGGAACCGGATGCGGCATCCCAAGTATAGAGTCGCCCCGTGCTCACACAATTGTCGTGATTGTTGTCGTAGCAGGTGCTGGAATCGGGACTGTACAGCGCCAAGTTCTCCGCCATCCAAACCTTGTCACCGATGTCAAGAACAGAGTAGGTCTTCTCGGGGCAAGCAAGTCTGTGCGTCTTGGCATCGTAGGTGCAGTCGCGGTTGTCCTGGCAAGCAATCATGGCGAATGCGACGCAGGCAACGGCAATGGTGACAATCATGTTTTTCATAGTTTTACTCCTCATATTGTGCCGCACGGGGCGGACTTTTCTGTGTTCGCGCCCAAAGATAGAAGCATCAATTCATATTGTCTAATAGATTATTTGTATACTATTAATCATTTTTTGTTATTGATTAGGCGTGAACATGAGGAGCGAGGCTCGGGGCTCGAAGCGCGAGGCAGTGAGCAATGAACTATGAGGTACGAGGCGAGTGGCTTGTGAATAAGAATCACGCACTTCGTGCGTCAATATAAGACGGCGAAACCGTGATATTTCTCCCTAGATCCTAGTCTCTAGATCCTAACCTCAATGTATTACGAAATTTTTAACCCTTGATATGAATTGCAGAGGCGAATTCTTTCAAGAGAGCAGGATCTTCGACCTTTTCCCACAGCGTTCCAGTCACGATGATGTTTGCGCCGGCAGCCACACGGATGGCTGCGGTCTGCGGGTCCTTGATGCCGCCACCGGTTATGATGGTCATCTCGGTCGCCTTGCGGGTGTAAGCAATGTGTTCAACCGGAACAGGCTCTTCGGCGCCGCTACCGGCTTCGAGATATACATAGCGCATGCCCATGAGTTCTGCAGCGATAGAGTTCACCATGCTGAGCTTGGGCTTGTTCGCGGGCACAGGCATTGTGCCGCTGATGTATTCCACCGTCGTGCGCTTGCCGCTGTTGATGAGCTGGTAGGCCGTCGGGATGGCTTCCATGTTAAGCGCACGCACAAGCGCGCCACCACGCACCTGTTCATCGATCAAGTAGTTCGGGTTACGCCCGCTCACGAGCGTCATGAAAAGCATTGCGTCAAAGCCGGGCACAACCTGCGAGGCTCCACCAGGGAATAAGACCACAGGCAGATCCACATGCGCCTTAAGAGCAGCCACCTGCTTGGGAAGCGTAAAATTCCCCAAATAGGAACCACCCACCAACAAGAGGTCGGCTCCGTTCTCGGCGGCCATGGCGCCAGCCTTCACGAAGGCAGCCTCGTCCGAAGTATCCGGATCCAACAACACGGCGAAAAGGGCCCCGCGTTTTTCGATTTCGGCATTCAAACGAGTTTCGGTCTTTCCGAGTTTCATAATAACCTCTTGCGACAAAACTATTACGCCCCAAAAAATAACTTTATAAAACGGGGATTAGCCAAAAAAAACGAGCGAAACGCACCATTAATGAGAAAAATCACAAAAAAACGGATTTCTGGGCCAAAATTAGGGAAAAAAACGCCGAGTCTCGAAAAAAAATGCAGGGAGGCGCCGCAGCAAATCACTAAAAAAGTGAACCAGAGCTTTCTTTTTGGGGAGGTGTATACAGAATCCCTGGGCTGCAGCGCCAAACCCTACAATGATTAACAACAACCATCTCACAAGTATGGCACGCACAATATAAAAAGAAAAATCCAAATAAGACTCTTTTTACGAAAATGTAACCAAAAAAAATCTTTTAGCAAACAAATTCGCAACTTTGTTCGTTTTCTCGTCTGTTTGTAATTTATTGATTACCATTCAGGCCATATTTTACCGCAAATCGGCCGTATTTGAGCATTTTTCCGACAAACAAGGACTTTGTTAGCAAACATCATCAACAATCAGTCAACATTTACAAAAAAATGTGCTCTTTTTTTCACAGATTCAATGCTATTAAAATGTTACTTTGAATGGAATGGAAGGCAAAATTTCCGATGGAACGAATCCGGAAAAAACCGGATGCGGTAGTCGCCCCGACACGCTCCGACAAGAGCACCCCCCTTTTCCCGATCCAACCACCGGTCGAGGGGAGAAAATTTCCCCGGTACACCAAATTTTTGGCCCAAAACTATCATTTTTGAAGATTGTTGTAAACCGTGCAACGAAAACTTTACGTTACAAACGGCCACCCGTTCCTTGAATTATTAATTTTTAATAGATTCATGAGCATGATAGACGTACTGGACTACCTTGAGTATCGCGAATACCTGAAGGACTGGTTTGTCGAAAGCAAAAAGGACAACCCGTTCACTTCGTATCGCTATTTGGGCCAGAAAACCGGAGTCGACCCGGCCTGGCTTGTCCGCGTATTCCAGAAAGAGGGGCACCTGAACGAAAGCACCCTCCCCGTATTCATCCGTCTCTGCGGCATGGACGACCGCCGCGCCGAATATTTCAAGACTCTTTACCGCTTCAACAAGACAAAGGCCAAGCAGACCCTCTCGGAACTGTATTACAAGCTCATGGAGCTCCGTTCCTTGGAGACCAGGGTCCTTTCGCAGCCCGAACTCGCCTATTTCGGCAGCTGGGCCTGCGCAGCGCTCCGCGCCCTTATCGGAATTTCGAAAGACACCAGCAACCTGGACAAGCTGGCCAAGCAGCTCAGCCCGACCATCAGCCAGGACGAGGCCCGCAATGCGCTGGGCATCCTCAAGCAGCTGGGTCTCGTCGTCCCGGACGACAACAACGGCTGGAACATCACCGACCAGATTTTGAGCACCGGCGGCGAAGTCAAGAGCCAAGCCGTCAGAAGCTTCCACAGGCGAACAATCGAACTTGCACAGGAATCGCTGGACCGCCACAAACCGGAGGAACGCGACATTTCTTCGACGGTCTTTACCGCAGAAGAAGCCGATTTGCCAGAAATCAGACATCGCATAGAAGAATTCCGGCGCGCACTTTTGAAATTTGCCTGCCGCAGCGAGCGGGCCGACCGCGTCTACGCGCTCAACGTGGCCCTGTTCCCCCTGTCCGAAAAGGTGGACGATCCGTTTGTATGCCCAGACAAAACACAAAACGGCGAAAACAAGGGAGGTAAGCCATGAGTCTCTCCCGAAAAAATATGTATCTTGGGACTATGCACCAAGCATCTTCAGGCCTGAGGGGAATTGCCCTGAAATCGGTAGCCGGACTCGTACTGGGTCTCGGTCTTTGGGATTGTACCTCGGACGACATGGCCGGAGGAGGCCCCAGCGGCACAGAAGCCGGCAACGCCATTACGGCCACTCTGTATAACGATAACGGCGCCTTGGCAAGATACGCAACAGTAACGCTCATCAAGCGCAACAGCCTCAGCGGCGAAGCGTATGCTTATACAGCCGTAGCGGATTCCAACGGCGTGGTCGCCATTGACAGCGTCGACGTGGGAGACTATATCATGGAAGTCGCCCTGGAAGGAAACGCCGCCCAAATCGAAGTCTCGGTGGAAAACACCAAGGACACCATTTCACTTGGCGAGCACAAACTCCAGAAGACCGTTTTTATGAGCGGTTCGCTCTCGGACTACGGCTGCGACGACTGCGAGAATGCATTCGGCACACTCAAGTTCTTTGGCCTCAACCACGCCACGAACGTGACCAACGGAATGTTCGCCATCGGAGGACTTCCTGCCGGTAACCTGAACTTCGCGTTCATTCCGAACTACGGGCCCAAGCTCGATACGATTATCCTGCCGACTGTCAAGGCAAAAGCCGGCGACTCGATTGTCAAGAAACATGTGGTTCCCACACCCGAGCCCCAGGACACCACAACGGCGGATACAACGGAAGAAGATACTATCGTAAAACCCGAAGGACCTCTCGAGACCCTCCTAATAGACAACTTCTCCGATGGAGACAATATCCACGAGATGGGAGAAAGCATTGCCAACTCGCTGAATTCAAGCGGAGAATGGTACCTCATCCCTGCCGACGGCAAGATGGGCAACGGAGTCATTTCAATCGAGCCGAAGGTGACGACCTACACCAACCCGTTCCTGGATATCATCGAGACCGTGGAAAACGAAAACAAGCAGGTGCATTTCAAGGTGACATTCCCGGACTCGGCTTATCGGGCATATCCACCGACATACACCGATACGGCGGCCTTCTGGATGAACCATCCTTCGTTCAAGTTCATGGATTCGGCCAGCTGGGTATCACAGTGGTGGACCACCTTTGGGCTCGAAATCGGCGAGCTGGGTAAAAGCTACGACCTTTCGGGAGTCGACTCCATCGTGTTCGAAGCCTGGGGAACAGGTTCCTGCACGTTCGAACTCATCGATGAAAGCTCCAAGTACACCAATGCGAACACAGGCTACGGGAACCACGGTTACTACAACAACTTTGGTGGTTACAGCGATCCGCGCGAACTGATTATCGGCTCCATGGAATTCGACCTGCCCGCCAAGAAGTCGCTCGTCGCAGTCGCCGTCGCAGACCTCATCCCAGACGCCGAGAAGCGCAAGAAAGTCAGCATGATTTCTTGGGTGTTCCATGACGATACGGAGTTCTTCTTCGACAACCTGAAGTTCGTCGGGTACGATCTGGAAAGCATCTGGACAAAGGAATGAGCGGAGCCCGGTCCGTAACATCGAACCAGGAATCCGTCCACAAGGACCTCGCAAAAATTGTACGCAAATATGCAAGGACGCAGTACATGCGTCCTATTGCTTTACATACGCAAGAGGCTTTTGACGAAGCCAGGGAAAAGATTTGCACCTGGGATAGGCGAAGCGACATCGCCTCCATCCCCGTCGTACTGGATTCGGGGTGCGGTACAGGCGAAAGCACCATACACCTCGCACGCAAGTTTCCCGACTGCGCGGTTATCGGGATTGACAAATCCGAAGCGCGCGTTGGCAAAGGTTTTGGTGCGCGGAACGCTGACGCCGAAGGAATCCCTCCCAACGCATTCTGGATACGCGCCGAGCTCCTGGACTTCTGGCGGCTGGTGCTGGACAGCCACTGGGACGTACGCTACCACGCCGTCTATTACCCGAACCCGTGGCCCAAGCAGTCCGAAGGCACACGCCGGTTCCACATGCACCCGATATTCCCGACCATGATGCAGCTCGCCCCCGTCACGGAACTCAGAACAAACTGGGAAATCTACGCACAGGAATTCCGCGATGCGGTGAACATTCTCGGCGAGGAGAGTAGGTCCATTCCCGAGCTAGAGAGTTTACGCGGCATCCGGGCAGAATTATCCCCCCTCCAGCCGGACAGCCCGGAAACAGCATTCGAAAGAAAATACGCCGCAGCGGGTCAACCGCTGTGGCGCGTAATAGCTAAGCGCTAGGGACCGAAGGCCCGGCCTACATTTCGGAATTCAGCCAGTTCAGGAAAGCCTTGGTCTGCTTCGTGAAGTTCACGAGGACTTCGGCATCGCGCACGACGATGAACTCGGACAGACCATAGGTGGGCGTGTCGTACGACCAGTCGTAGGTGTAGCCGAGGCGAGTCCACAGGCGCTTGGAAGACTTCTTCTCATACTTCGCCGCCGTCTCGTCGAACCAGTTCTGGAACCAGATCATGAACGCCTCGTCCTTCTTGCCGAACGGGGATTCCGCAGATTCTTCTGTAGCCGGCTCGTAGCTTGCCACGGACTCTTCGCCCGAATTGTCATCGGCAAAGCTGGCACGCATGACATTGCTCGTCGGGTCGGGCACATAGGCCGGACGAACGACGTCCTTCGGGTCGACCCACACGGTGCTGAAGTAGGTGAGCGTCGTGTCGAACGAGTAGCCCATCAACTGGTGCAGGCGGCGCGTCCAATTGCGCACGGAAGTCTTGTTCTGGTTGAACCACTTGCGGAATTCCTTGTCGGCAACAGTCCACAAGACCTCGTCCCCGAGCTTGATTTTGCGGCCTTCCTGGAAGCGTTCCGGATCGTTGTGCCATACGACAAGGAGAATCTTGGAGCGGTCAGCATTCCAAGTGACCATGTCGGAAAGCGTGTCCAGCGAGATGAGAGGCTGGATCTGGTCGCTGCCGGTAGAGGCGGCCTGCTGGATTGCCGACTTGAATGTCTCGACAACGAGCGAGTCCTTGTTGGCAAACGAGACCTCGCCACCCTGGCTATCGACAATGTTGCAATACGGAATTGAGGCAGGAGGCACAGCGACATTCCAGCGATCGAACACTTCTTCGATCAGGAGGTCGTTATGCGTGAAAAGCTTTTCATCTCCCACAAAGGAAATCACAATCTTGCAGAAGCCCGAATCCGGAATGACAACCGTCGTAGGAACAGCCCCAGTCGAAGGGTCGCTCTGGTCCAGCTTCAAATTGAATTCGTCTTTCCAGCACTGGTAGTGATAAGAATAGAGCGTAGCCGGACCCGGCTTCATCGTACTGAAGAATATATTGTCCTGGTCGTTGCTCCAGGTCGGCTTGACCAAAATCGTGGAATCGCCGAGTTTCATTGTCTGCGGAAGCCCTTCGCTACAGAACGTGGCTGCCTGGCGGAACACGCCAATAACACCCGTTTGCTTACGGAATGTTTCAGGATTGTTGACCTTTGGCCCCTGGGTGCAAGACATCAGGGTTAGGGCAGATGCGGCAAGAATGGCTAAGGAGAAAATTTTTTTCATGCCCTAAATATATGTTTTTGATTTTTTTAAAGCAACATTTTTTGTGCGGCAAGGGCACCCGCACAAAGATATTTGGACCAAATGAACCCTAGCGGGGCGTGACAAGGCGGCTAGAAACCAGTTTTCCACCGGCCTCAACCCGGACCAGGACCGGCCTCTTTGCCCACGACGAGACGTTCACTTGAGCCGATTCCCCGTCAAAACTGGACTCGAAAAGGCATCCTCCCAGCGCATCGAATAGTTTTAAGCGCTTGACACCCGGAACGGATATATGGATATTCAGCACTCCCTCGTGAATCTGCATATGCGTAGACACGAACTGGCGGGGCGGAATGACATCGGACTTTCCCTTCTTGCTGGAAGACGACTTTTTGCTAGAAGACGACTTCTTGCTGGAAGACTTCGAAGACGAACTCTTTATATCGGGGCAAGCGGGAACCCCTTTGTCCTGGGACAATAAAAAGCACACTAGGGTATCCCCGTAGACCTTCAAATCGAAAACGCCGGGAACCACCGTTTTCCCTTTCTTATTTACATACGTGAAATCCGCGTAATAGGTATTTTCTTCATCCAGGACCTGCTTTACATCTATAAGGATATGCTCGGCATCCTGGTTCGGCGAATTGGTCATGAACTGGTATTCATCGTAATTGACATACCAGATAAAGACACCATTCTTTCCCTGAATCCCGCTATACTCGGATTCCGAAATCTTAGAGTCAAAACCGACAGCGGGACGGTACTCAATGACATAGTATTCGTCTCCGTGATTCGGGTTCGTGATGGAATAGGCATGCATGGCAGATAGAGGCTCAAGCATGTAGGGCCGATCCAGACTGTCATTGAAGAACTCTTCCAAGAACATCCATCCCATGGACTCGCGTTCGAATGCGGAAAATGTAGGCGGGAAGCGGCCTCCACCATTACGCGTACCGAGCGCCATCAAATCGAAGGGGAGCGGGCCAACGGTCGCATAGCCGTCCGAATCGATTCCGTAGAGATCGTAAAGCCCAAGCACATGGCTGAACTCGTGGGCAAAGGTTGCCAAGCGGTTAAGCTTGTTAGTCGTTTCATCCTTCTGCGCCACAAACGCATAGCTATCAAAAGTATAGCCCTTGGTCTCGTACGTCTTCTTGATGAGAGACCTCATGGTGTATTGATGCGAAAAATAGTTGGCATTGTAAGTAGACGCATCATCGTTTGTCAACGGATGCATCAGCATAAAGGGACATACTGGCTCATACTTGACGGCATTCTTCTTAAAGTCCGAGCGTTCCACAAGCATGTCCAAGGCTTCGGTCGTGAATTTGCTTTCGTCCTTGTACTCGGAAAATTTGCCTGGAAGTGATATCGGGTAAACATCGAATGTCGGCGTGAATTTTCCGCCAGAGCTTTCGATAAAGTAATCCTTCAAGCTCCCCACATGGCCGTCATCGCTATAGCCCTTCTTGTTGAGCTTTTTATAGACGGCAGCCGAATCAAAAGCCTTGTGATCGGACGTGCTCACCAGCATCACGGGAAAATAGCGTTCGCCCGTCACGAATGAATTTATGCGCTTGTTGGCGCGCAACAATGCTGCCGGCCTGATTACTGAGGGGGCAAGAGTCTCGGGAAATCGGCCTCCATTCAAAGCCTTGTGCTTCGAATGGACCTCGCTTTGGTTCAAAGATTTTAGGAATTTCAATTCGTCGGGAGTTCTTTCCGCCGCATCCCTAGCAATAAATTCGGAAGGCTTGCCATCGGCATCCACGTACACATAACTACCGTCTCCATTTCCCATGACGAGGATTCCGTCGGTCGTCTTGGCAAAGTGGTAATGCTCGTCACCATAGTGGCGGATTGTCACGGTAGAGCCGTCTTTCTGCGTATAGACAACAGGTTCAGGATTAGCCGGAGCGGCCAAGGACAGCGCCGGAACAAAAACAACAAGCATACAAAGCGACAAAAAAAATCTACTCAGGTTCATTATAAAGCCTCACGCGCTCAAAAATACATACTTATTCACGACGAGAGGCAAACTGACCCCACTATTTTCTACATTTACCTCGTAAAAATTACACGAGGTCAACTATGACATTTGAAGAAATGTACGCACTGGCTTGCCAGCGCAAGAAGGAAATGCCCGAAGGCAAAGGAACCACGGAACTCTTCAAGAAGGGCCCGCACGCCATCGGCAAGAAGCTTGTGGAAGAAGCCGCAGAAAGCTGGCAGGCAGCCCGCTTCGAAAGCCGCGACGCCCAGTGCCTCGAACTTTCGCAGGTGCTCTACTATGTGGCCGTGATGATGGCCGAAAAAGGTTTAACCCTCGAAGAAGTGTACGCAAAACTATGATCAAGGTAGCTCTCCCCAACAAGGGCATGCTTTTCGAGCCCACGCAGGAACTTTTGAAGGCCTGCGGTTACAAGGCAACCAAGCCCTACAAGACTCTTACCCAGCTCGACACGAAGAACGGCATCGAATTCTTCTTCCTGCGTCCGAGCGACATTCCCATGTACGTGGGCCGCGGCATCATCGATGCAGGCATCACCGGCATCGACTTCAACGCCGAAGCGAAGAGCCCCGCGGTGAAGGTGCTGGACCTGCCCTTCGGAGCATCCAAGATGTGCGCCGCCGTCCCGAACGACAGCCCCGTGCAGAGCCTTGACGAGCTCAAGGACAAGACGATCGCCACGAGCTTCCCGCACATCGTGGAAGCTTTCTACAAGAAGCCGATGGACTTCGTGGTGCTCGAAGGCGCCGTCGAAATCTCGGTGAGCCTCGGCGTGGCCGATGCCATCGTGGACGTGGTGGAAACCGGCACGACGCTCAAGCAGGCCGGGCTGCGCATCGTGGGTGACCCGCTGTTCAGGAGCAACGCCGCGCTGTTCTGCAACCCGCAGAAGACCGAGCTCGAAGAAGTCAATACGCTCATCCGCCGCATCCAGGGCAAGCTGGTCGCGCAGTCCTACATGATGATCGAGTACGACTGCCCCGCCGAACTGTTGCAGAAGGCATGCGAAATGACTCCGGGCCTCGACGCCCCGACAGTCACCAAGCTGCACGGCCGCGAGTGGTACTCCGTGAAAGCCATGGTCCCGCAAGAAGAAGCGAACGCCATCATGGACCGCCTCTGGGACGTGGGTGCAAGGAGCATCCTGCTGTTCGGTATCAAGAGCGCCCGTATTTAGCAATGAGGTCGCGCAAAGCGCTTTGAGCAATGGGGCCGGCACTACGTGCCTTTGAGCTAAAGTCAGGTGCCTTCGGCACAGTTATAATAGCTCATGCCCCATACGTCAAAGAAAGCTTGCGAACGGCCTCAGATCTCACACCTCAAAGGACCGAAGGTCCGACCTCATACCTCGAGCCTAAATGCATTCTCTCGCTTATTTAGCACGCCAGCCTATTCTTGACCGTGAAGGCAAGATTTACGCCTACGAACTTCTGTTCCGTGACTCGCCCACAAGCGACATCGCCGTCATCTCGAGCGATGTCCAGGCGACAGCCCAAGTACTTGAAAACGTCCTCAACAACATCGGCTTCCAGCGACTCATCGGCGAACACAAGGCATTCATCAACTGCAGCCGCCAGATGCTGCTCGACAACATCTTCGGACTTCTGAATCCCGCGACATTCGTCCTGGAAGTCCTCGAGGACGTGGAAGTCGACGACACGCTCGTCCGCGCCGTGGAACGTTACAAGGCCAGGGGTTTTGAAATCGCGCTCGACGACTTCGTCTACAACGAGGATTACCTCCGCCGGTTCGAACCGCTGTTCAAGTACGTCTCGTACGTGAAGATGGACATCGCGGACAACAAGCAGGAATCGCTCGAGAAGGCAGCACAGTTCTTCAGACCGATGAACATCAAGATCCTCGCCGAGAAGGTCGAGGACGAAGCGACGTTCAAGAAGTGTCTCGCCGACGGCTACGACTACTTCCAGGGTTTCTTCTTCGCGAAGCCCGAACTGGTGACCGGCCAGAAGATTGACGCGACCTCTGTCGCCATCCTGCGCATACTGCTTTTGCTCCAGTCGCGTCCGAGCCTGGAAGAACTGTGTGAACAGCTCGACAAGACCCCGGACATCGCGGCGAACCTGCTCAAGTTCGTGAACTCGGGCACCTCCGGCGAAGGCAACGGCATCAAGACCGTGAAGGACGCCATCGTGTGGGTCGGCATGAGCCACATCCACAAGTGGCTGATGCTCATGCTCTACGCGCGCCCGGAACTCGGCATCTCGCCGCAGAGCTCGCCTCTTTTCCAAAGCGCAGCGCACCGCGCAAAGTTCCTCGAGATTGTCGCAAAAGTCATCGAGCCGACGAATTCCCTGTTCGCAGCGAAGGCATTCATGGTCGGGCTCATCAGCCGCATGGACGCGCTGGTCCGCGCCCCGCTCGAGACCATCCTCCCCGAGTCCCCTGCCGACGACGAGATGAGCGAATCCCTGCTCAACAGGAAGGGCAGGCTCGGCACGCTGCTCCGCCTCGCGGACGCCGTGGAGCTCGACGACCGCGAAGCCATCCTCATGGCTATCGAAGAACTGAAGATTTCCACCAAGCAGCTGAACCGCTGCATCAACGAGGCATACAGTTGGGCAAATGAATGTTGAACCGCAAAGCCTAGAAGCGCTCATCTCCGAATTCGCTTCGCTTCCCGGAATCGGACTCAAGACGGCACGCCGCCTTGCGTACCACATGCTGTCCCGCAACAGGGACGACATCCGGCGTTTTGCAGACAACCTCGTTAACGCATCGACATCGGTGCACCCATGCCCCAACTGCCACGCCTTCACCGACCAGGACTCCTGCCCCATCTGCGAATCCAGGGCTGGATCCAAGACCATCTGCGTCGTCGAGAAGAGCGCGGACATTCTCCCGTTTGAACGCTCCGGCATATACAAGGGACTCTATTTTGTCCTGGGCGGCACCATATCGCCGCTGGACGGTATCGGTCCGGAGCACCTGCACCTGCCGCAACTCGTGGAACGCATCCGCGAGGAAGGCATCGAAGAACTGATATTTGCACTGGGCAGCAGTCCCGAAGCGGACAGCACGGTGCTGATGATTGACCGCATGCTCGCCGACTCCCCCGTAAAGAGGACACGTCTCGCCCGCGGCATCCCAATGGGCAGCGACCTGGAATTTATCGACGAAGTCACCATGCTCAGGGCATTCGAAAGCCGAGGTGCACTATGAAGACCGAAGAAAAGAAGACCAAGCAGGCTCCCGTCATCGTGGGCGGGTACGAAATCCGCTCCGCCGTTTTTGCCAAGGCGGCGGTCAACCTGCAAGGACTCCCGAAGGAGCGCCTGCCCCAGATTGCATTTCTCGGACGCTCCAATGTGGGCAAGTCGTCGCTCCTGAACGCCCTCATGGGGGCCAAAAACCTCGTAAAAGTCAGTGCGGCCCCCGGAAAAACCCGCGAATTGAATTTTTTTAAAGTCAACAACGAATTTTTTCTTGTAGATTTACCAGGTGTAGGCTTTGCAAAAGTGAGCAATGCGAAACGCGACCAGATGTCGGACTTCATCCGTGAATACGTCGAGAAGTGCAAGGACCTCCGCGGGCTCGTTTACCTGGTGGACATCCGGCACGGGGGAACCCCCATCGACATAGAGACGGTAGAGCATATCCGAGCCACTGGATGCCCCGTCCTGGTTGTCGCAAGCAAGCGCGACAAGGTGAACCAGTCGGAATTCGCAAAAGGCATCAAGCTCATCAAGCAGCGCCTCGAACTGGAAACCAATCCGATTTGCGTCAGTTCTCTGAAGAAAACCGGACTGGACGAACTTTGGGACGAACTCTTGGAAGCTATAAGGCAGGATGCAAGAAGTTAGGAATTGGCAAAAGCTAACCATCTTCGGAAAAGCCTTCCACAGGTTTGGGCTTTTCCTGATGAAGCGAACGGTGGGCCAGCAGGTTGCGCTGTTCTTCCGCGCATATGCTTCGCTGTTCAACCGCAGCCGCAGCTTCAAGGCCGACACCAAGAACATCATCGCCCAAGCGTTCTTCACAGGCGTAGAGATTTTCCCCATCCTGTTCATCGTTGCGACATTGTTCGGCGCCGTGGTCATCATGGAAGTACTTACCATGATGGGCAAGATGGGTTTCGACGACGTTATGGGAAGCCTCATGGTCGTCGTGGTCATCCGCGAACTGGGCCCGATTCTTACCGCGTTCCTCATCGCCGGCCGTAGCGGTTCTTCGCTCACGACCTACATCGGCAGCATGGTCATCAATTCCGAAGTGGATGCACTTGCAACCATGGGCGTGAGCCCCATCCGCTACCTTGTCATGCCGGGACTTATCGGCGGAACCATCTCGACATTCGTCATGACCATCCTCTTCAGCGCGATCGCCATCGGCTGCGGATTCCTTGCCACCCAAGCATTCTCGTTCCTTATCGGCGACTTTATACACGCCAAGCTCACCTGGAGCTACCTCTCCTCGGAAATTCTTGACGCAATGTCTCTCACGGACTTCGTGCTTATCATCGTGAAGCCGCTCGTATTCGGATCGATCATCACCACCAACGCCTGCTATCAGGCGCTGAACATCCCGCACGATATCCGCCAGGTTCCCAAGGCAACTTCCCGCTCCGTGATCAAGTCCTTCCTGTACATCGTCATTGCCGACGTGTTTATGTCCATATTCTATTTCCTCGACTACATGAACGAGCTTTCGAAGATTCTATAGAGGGAACCATGCAGAACGCGACCGCACTACGAATAGAAGACCTGCACCTGAGCTACAAGGACCTTGTCGGCGAACGTTTTTCCAAGCCCAAGACGCTGAGCTTCTTCGAAAAGCAGATGCACTCTCCTGAAAAGGAGCTTCTCTCTGGCGCCAACTTGACGCTGAATAGTGGCGAGACGCTTTGCATTGGCGGACCTTCGGGAACGGGCAAGACCGCCCTGCTGCGTGTCATCGCCGGACTGAACCGTCCGCTGTCGGGAAAGTTCTACTATTTCGGGGAATATATCCCGCCCGAGCGTCACACGGCGCTTGAAATTGCCAAGAGACAAGTCGGGCTCGTGTTCCAGAACGGCGCGCTGATTTCGAACCTGCGCATCAAGGACAACATTGCGCTCCCCCTGCATTACCACAAGAGGGGAACGCCGAAAGAAATCGAGGACAAAGTCAACATGGCCATGGACCTGATGCGAGTCCGAACCCACGCCAACATGTTCCCGCACCAATTGAGCGTTGGCATGCAGAAGCGCGTGGCCATCGCAAGATCCTGGGCAATGGACCCGAAGCTACTCCTGATGGACGAACCCACGGCAGGCCTCGACAACTACAACCGCCGCAACCTGCTGCCGCTGATAGACAACATGCGCATCCTGTTCCGCACGTCCATCATCATCATCACGCACGATTTGCTGATGGCCAAGGAACTCGGCTGCAACATCTGCTTCCTTTACAAGGGGCAAATCACGGAGCCAAGAACCTTCGACTACTGGCTCAATTCGGACACCGAAATTGCCAAGGTTCTTTTCCGCGACCTTCACCGCAACGCGTAAAACTGAACGACTTCAAATGACCGATACCACCATGTTCCTTCCCCTACCAGACGATTTCCATGCCCACCTTCGCCAGGGCGACCTGATGCCCGGCTACGTACGCGATCTTGTTGCCCAGTTCGGGCGCGCCATCATCATGCCGAATACGATTCCCGCAATGACTAGCGCGAAGGCGATTGCCGAATACAAGGCACAAATCCTGGAAGCCGCGAAAGACGTGCGCCCGGATTTCGAACCGCTCATGACGTTCAAGCTGAACCCGAACTACACCGAGCAAGACCTGAAAGACATGATGGCGGTAGGCGTCGTTGCCGGAAAGTACTACCCCGCCGGCGTCACCACGAACAGTGCCGACGGCATCAGCGACTTCGAGGCGGTTTTCCCCGTCGTCGCGATGATGGAAAAATTGGGTCTCGTACTCTGCGTGCATGGCGAAGAGCCGGGCGAGTTCTGCCTAGACCGAGAGCCCGCGTTCATCAAGCGAGTGGAAACACTTGCGGCAAAGTTCCCGAAACTGAAAATCGTCTTTGAACATTTGAGTTCCGCAAAGTCTGTCGAAGCGGTAAAGAGGCTGCCCGCAAACGTGGCGGCGACATTCACGGTGCACCACCTGATGATGACGCTCGACGACGTGGTCGGAGACTCCCTCAGGCCGCACCACTTCTGCAAGCCTTTGCCGAAGCGGCCTGAAGACCGTGCCGCAATCCGCGAAGCGGCTTTCAGCGGGAACCCGAAATTCTTTCTCGGCACGGACTCCGCCCCGCACCAGCTGGGCAAAAAGGAATGCCCGTGCGGGGCGGCGGGCGTCTACAGCGCTCCCGTGGCCATCCCGCTGTTGGTACAGGAATTCGAGAAAGCAGGCCAACTTGACAAGCTTGCAAATTTCATCGGTGGTTTCGGTGCAGACTTTTACGGAATCCAACGCACGACAAAGCAAATCGAAGTCGTGAAGGAACCGTGGGTCGTTCCCGCCGTAGTGAACGGCGTGGTGCCGCTTGCCGCGGGCCAGACACTCGAGTGGAAAGTCAAGTAAGCTTTCCATAAAAAAAGAAACAGAGACTTTTGCGCGTCAGGGCAAATTTTTTTCAAATTTACGTTCCCCGACCCGCAAAAAATATACATTAAAAGCAAAAAACAATAGGTCTTTTCATGGCATTTCTTCGATCGCTTTTCTATTACGTTTTTGTAGGCACAGGGATGTGCATTCTCGGCCTCCCCTTCATGTTCTTTAAAGGAAAAATTCTCGGGCGCTGGCAAGAAAGCACGCAAATCTGCATTCCCTTTTTCAAGGTGCTCTTCAAGATTACCGGCATCAAGCTCGAAGTCGAAGGCAAGGAAAACATTCCCGACCACAAGCAGTTCGTGATTGTCGCAAACCACCAAAGTTTTTTGGACATCAATGTCATCTGGCCCTCTATCGCCATCACGGCGTTCATCGCGAAGGCAGACCTCTGGAAGGTTCCTGTTTTCAGCTGGGTACTCAACCATATCGGTTGCATTCCCGTGAACAAGAATCCCCGCAAGAACCTGAACATGGGAAGCGTCGTTAAGGACCGCCTCCAGCACGACTACACAATCTCGGTTTTCCCCGAAGGCCACCGCAGCGACGATGGACGCATGCTTCCCTTCCAGAACGGAATTTTCCGCATGGCAAAGGAAAACGAATTCCCGCTGCTACCCGTCACACTCGTGGATACGGGTAAACGCCTTTCAAAAACCAAGTGGGCGCAGACTCCGGGCACCGTAAAGATTATCATCCATCCACTGCAAACGCCGGAAACTTTCGCAAACAAGACAGCCAACCAGCTGCGCGACGAAATCCACGACATGATCGAATCCGCACTCCCCTACAAGCAGGCGGAAGCAGCCAACAAGAATTTAGACGCCGCAACAGGCGAATCCAAGGGGGCCTAAATGGCACAGCAATTACCCAGTCAAGAACAGATTATCGCTATCCTCCGTGACGAACCGATGGTCGGGAGCCGCCTGCGCAGTGCGCTCGGGCTGCCCAAGAAACAGAAAATGGCATTCAAGCAGCTGCTCGCCGACATGGTGGAGCAGGGTCTCCTGAAACGCACGAGCCACAAGGAATACCAGCTCGGCGACGGGGAAAGCCTCGAAGAAAAACGCGACAAGCGCATCAAGAAAATCGCGGAACAGCATCCCGAAGACAATCGCCGTCTAGGTGCCCGCAGCCGTCGCCAGAACGACAAGTCCACCGAGACCCGCGTCAAGCGCGGCATCCTCCACCAGACAGGCGAAGAAGAATGGGAAGTCCACGAACTCGATACCGGCAAGGTGTACGAGATGTGCCACCGCAGGCAAGCACCGGGCAAGGAAGGCGAGACCATCAGCTTCACGCTGTACCCGCACCCGAAACTCAAGCACAGCTACCTCGCCAAGGTGGACCACAGCGCCGATGCCCTGAACATCAGTTGGGACGAAGTCAAGACGAAGTTCATGAACGACGCGAACCTCCCCAAGGATTTCCCGCCCGCCGTGAAGAAATACGTGGACAGCGTCAAGGAACCTTGCGGCAAGGATTTCAAGGGCCGTGTAGATTACAGGCAGACGACCATCCTCTGCATCGACCCCGAAGGCGCCATGGACCACGACGACGCCATCAGCGTAGAACGCACGCCTAAGGGCGGCTACAAGCTGGGCGTGCACATTGCGGACGTGAGCTACTACGTACCTGAAGGAAGCGAACTCGACGAAGAAGCGCTGGAAAGGAGCTATACGCAGTACTTGCCGTGGACCGCCGTGCCGATGCTCCCCGAGAAACTTTCGAGCAACGTGTGCAGCCTGCACCAGGGCGTGGACCGCTGCGCATTCACCTGCATGATGGAACTTGACAAGCACGCCAACGTGCTCAGCTGGGATTTCCACCGCAGCATCGTGAGGATTACCAAGTCCATCACCTACGAACAGGCGATGGAAATGATGAAGGAAGGCGACGACGACATCAAGGCACTCGCTGAAGTGACCGCACTCCTCAAGAAGAACCGTACCAAGGATGGCCTCCTGGAATTCCAGAGCACCGAATTCGGCTGCAAGTTCAACGAAAAGGGCGAACCCGAAAAGATTTATCCGCGCCTCACCGACGAAAGCAATTCGTGGGTGGAAGAGTGCATGCTCATCGCGAACAACTGCTGCGCCAAGGAACTCAAGAAGCGTAAGCTCCAGGGCATCTACCGTATCCACGAAGCGCCGGACACCAAGGACATCATGGAACTGTACTACATGTACCCGGACCTGTTCAAGGATTCCCCGGTGATGTTGCGCGATCTGGGCAAGCCCCGCAGCGGCGACACGAACCTGAACCCGACGGCCTTCAAGCTGTACGAACACCTGGTGAAGCGCGCCGAGGGCGACGAGACGCTCACGAACCGCATTTTGCGCAGCATGCAGAAGGCGCACTACGACAGCAACAGCTTTGGCCACTTCGCGCTGAACTGGCAAGACTACGCACACTTCACTAGCCCCATCCGCCGCTACGCCGACCTTTGGTGCCACCGCGAACTGGCGCGCAAGGGCAAGGAAATCAACGCCGAACGCAAGAACAGCGTGATTGAAGTTTGCGATTTGATTTCGGCAAACGAAGTCAAGAACCAGAAAATCGAACGCATCGCCATCAAGGTGTGCAGCTGCTGGATTTTGAAGAGCCGTATCGGCGACGATTTCGAGGCGACTGTCACGGGCATCGAGGAATGGGGAATCTACGTTTCCATCGCAGACCCGATTGCCGAAGGGCTCGTGCGCTTCCGCGACATCGCGGGCGATGACTTCTACGTGTTCAACCCGGACCAAGGCCTTGCCTTCGGCAAGAAGAGCGGGCGCACGTTCCGCCGCGGCGACAAGGTGCTTGCGCGCCTTCTGAGGGTGGACCCTCTGCGCGGTCAGGCGGACTTCAGTATCATCGAAAAACTCAGTTCCGAACCGAAAAAGCGCCGCCGCCAGGGCGACCGAAGCAACGAAGATCGCGCCGACCGCGCCGCCGCGGCGGAAGCCCTCGGCTACGTAAGCCAGCCCGACTTCGACGATGAACCGGAATACGCTTCCGCAGGGAGCCACAGGAACCGCGGTGGTCGCAAGGGCAATTCACGCGGGGGCAAGTTCGACGCCGACGCTCCGAGTTTCGAACGTACCGGACGCGGGCCGCGCAACCGTGCCGAACGCCGTGCAGCCCAACAAGGCGACGATTTCCATGTAGCAAGCAAGCCGCGCAAGACAAAGGGCGGACGCTTCCGCAAGAGGTAATATGCCGAACTACAGGAAAATCGCCCTCTACGCCAGCTACCAGACCGGGAAAGACCTTCCCGGCTATGTGAAGTTCGCACTCAAGCACCTGGCCGCGACCGATTTCCATGTCGTGCTGCTGACAAACGAACGCGAGCTATCGAACGAGTCGTGCGAATTCATCGCCGATAATGGCATCGAGCTGTTCTTCACGCACAACCACGGTTTCGACTTTGGCATGTGGCACCGTTACCTCAAGCTCAAGGTCAACAGTCCGGCTGCAAACGGCACGCAAGACGCCATGGGCAATCTCGACAGGCTCCTTATCCTGAACGATTCCATTGTCTATTTCCAGAACAACTTCGAGAAGTTCTTCGACGAAGCCGAAAAGAGCAGCGCCGACGTGGTTTCGCTCACCAGCAGCAACGAATTCTTCCCGCACCTCCAATCTTTCTTCCTTTACATGAAGCAGCCTGCACTCGGGGCCTTCTTCATGCACCTCTTCGAGACGCCCGAGCAGGAGACCTTCGAGGCGACTGTCCGCAACATGGAAGTCGGCCTGAGCGGGAAATTCGTCGAGGCGGAAGTCCGCATGGAAGCGCTCTACCCCACAACGGGCAGTCCGCTGTTCGCCTACAGGGACCTTGTCGAGCAAGGAGCAGGCTTCATCAAGCGCAAGTTACTGCAGCGAAGATTTAAGTTCAAGGAAAAGTTGCACTTCATCCGCAACGGCGCAATCGAAACGCTCAACACCGACTACGCGGCCCTCATCAAGAAGGCTGGACTTGCGCCGGACTTCAGCGAAGACTGGATTCCCGAACTCCGCGAATCCTTCGTCAGGCACAAAGCCGATCTCGTCTGGGAAAACGCATTCGACAAAATCGGATGGCCGCTGCTCCGCACAGCAATCAAGACAAAGTACAAGTTGTTACGGAAGCCCCTCAGGGGCGATGAGTACAAATAAACCCGTCGGCCCCCTTCGTCACTTCACTTTAAAGAAGGTGGTTACCTGGATGGAATCCTTTTCCTCCACCCCGTTTTCGTAATGCGTGAATCCCAAAGTCCAGGTAACCGTAGTATCTGAATTCAACTGGCTAGCATTATTGAACAGATACACACACTCTTCAGCAGGCCGCTTGGCAGGCAAAGTCCACTCTGAAAATTTCTGGGCAATCTGTACGAAGTATTTCATCTTGCGCACATCTGCCAACGGGAAACCGGAAAAAGAAAGCCTCGAATTGACCTTGATGCTGCCTTTCCCTCCCAACAGCGTGTCGCGCACGTCTAGGGTGTCAAAGAAATTGCGCATCGCAGTAGAATCAAACGGATTGCGGCCCGGTTCGTAAACAAATTCTGGCGGAATATAGTCGGTCCGACGATGCTCGCCATAGTTGACAAAAATCGTATCGGTCCTTGCCTTGTACGTTTTCTTGTACAGCGTGGCATAAACTGTATCCATGATGGTCACATAATATTTGTTGGAATCAAGAGGGTCTATAGAGCCGATATATACCAACTGATAGCTATCGGGCTTCGGCTTAACCATTGGCACAAAGTCGTTCTTGCACGAAAAGGATTTTTCGTCAAAATCGCATTTCATAATGCTTGAATTTCGCGAAAGCGTGTCCAGACGACCCAACGAATCCCTATAAACAAGCGAAGTAACAGAATCTACAATCTCGACAACCTTCTCTACCGTATCCCTATAGACGACAACTGTATCGTGGAAAAAAATCGTGTCGACCGGCAAAGCAGCACGCAAGGCGGTATCGGGAGCTTCCCCGGTCGACTCTAAAGGAGACTCTGCCGAGCAAGCCGTGATGAGCGAGAGCACAAACATCACCAACGCAAACAGCAACAGCCTCAAAAACACCCATTTCATACAAAACTCCTATCCCTGTCCAAAAAATAACACTTTCTCTGAAAAAAGGAATTATTTTATTTAATACGCACAAAAGCGTATTTGATATCACGTAAATTCGTATTAACTTAAAAGTATGAACGAAAGAAATCCGTTTTCTCTAATTTATCCAAAAAAAATCTCGCTAAAATGATTTAGCGGCAATAAAACAAAAACCCAATAATCTCATTATTGGGTTTTATTTTTTATACTAATTCTTTTTTTTACTTCACGATTTCAGCGTCTTGCACCTTCTTGCCATTGATGGTCTTGGGCGCAGAGCCTGTGTCGCGGCGGATTATCTTGTACTGGATAATGCTCCAGATGTTCGAAACAATCCAGTAGAGCACGAGGCCGGAGGGCATCACCGCACTGAACAGGAACATCATCGCAGGCATCATCCACACCATCATCTTCTGCTGGGCAGGATCCATGCCGGCGCTACCGCTCATGGTAACCTTCGTCTGGAAGTATGTGGTAACCACCATGATAATCGGGAGCAGAGCGAGGCCCGACGGCATGAGGTACGGAATCGAGATGCCGCTCCAGATTACGTCGCTACGGCTAAGGTCAGAAATCCAGAGGAACGCGGGCATGCCACGGAGTTCGATGGCGCGGCCGAGCACAAAGAAGAGGCCCATGAAAATCGGCATCTGGATGAGCATCGGGAGGCAGCCGCCGGAGCAACTGGCGAGCGGGTTCACGCCGTTCTTGGAATAAAGTTCCATGATGGCGGCCTGCTTCTTCTGCGGATCGCTCCTGTACTTCACGTTGATTTCGTCGAGCTGCGGCTTGAGCTTGCTCATGGCCGAAGTGGACTTCATCTGCTTCACGGTGAACGGAGTCGTAATACCGCGGACAATGAAGGTCACGAGGATGATGGCGACACCGTAGTTCGGAATCATGGAGAAGAAGAACTTGAGGAGCTTGAGCAGCATGGCGCAAATCCAAACAAACCACACGTCGGCACCGCACCATTTCCAGCCGCTCACGATAACCTTCTCGTAACCCTTGCCGTAGGGAGAAACTTCGTCCCAAGAAAGCGGGAGAACCATAAAGTCGTAGCTGAGAGAATCCGAACCGCGGAGTTCGTCGGTAACGGCAATCTTGTAGGTACCCGGATCATATTCGTTGTCGGCAATCTTCATCGGCTTCGCTTCGAGCGTTGCGGGAACCGGGGTATCGAACTGCACAGCCATGGCGACATACTTGCGACGGATACCCGCCCAAGACATATTGCCGTCGTTGAACTTTTCAGGATCGCGAACCATTTCGCGTTCCACGCCGCTACCGGCGCTGTAAATCACTTCGCTAAAGAAGTAGCTCGTACCGCCAAAGCTCTTGCCCTTCGGGATAACTTCGGTTTCCTTCATACCGCCCTTCCAAGCCAGTTCGTAGGCTTCGGGCATGAAGCCGACAAAACGGTTCACCTGGCGCACGGCGGCGCCGTCCTTGGTAAATCCGTAGCTACGCACAACCTTGTTGCCGTTGGCATCAGAGAACACGAACTCGACCGTAGCCTTGTCTTCGACAACAATCTTTTCGGGAGCATCAACAGCGAACATGGCTTCGCTCAAGTCGGCCTTGCCAAGCTTGAGGTCGAGGGCACCGAGCGCCGTATCCTGGATGAGTTCGGGGAAAGCGCCCGTAGAATCGGGAAGCGCCTTCACAATAACGCTCTGCACCTTGCCGCCCTTGTTGCTAAGCGTCATGATGAACTTTTCGGTCTCGACAACGACCGTGCGCGGCTCGACAACGACCGGAGCAGGGGCCGAGGCGGAATCCACAGCAGCAGAATCCGACGGGGCAGCGCTAGAATCCTCGGAAGAACCGGCATCGCCCAGCACCGGGGCAGCCTTAAGTTCGGGGGTCTTGGTCGGGAGCACCAGTTCGCTTGCAACAGAAGAATCCTTCTGCACTTCCGCAGCGACAGCCTTCTTCGCCTTGGCTTGGGCAGCGGCCTGGGCTTCGGCATTAGCAGCGTTCGTCGTCATCCACCAGATGACAATCGCAGCGATAAGGATGGAACCGATAATGGTATTTTTGTTCATCTTTTTTCCTTGGGAGGCGGCACAGGATCGTATCCGCCTTTACAGAATGGGTTGCATCTCAAAACTCTAAAAACCGCAAGATAGAAACCTTTGAAGGGTCCGTGCACACGCAGAGCCTCGATTGCGTACTGGGAGCACGTCGGCTGGAACCTGCACACACCCCGGAAAAAGTAGGGGTGAATCAACTGGTACAACCGGATCGGCAGCACAAGCGCCGCAGAAAGCGCATTCTTAACCTTTTGCCACATCCGCAGGCCCATCCCATTCCATCTTATGAAAAATCTTCAGGGCAGATTCGCGAAGGCGTTCCGGGGACATCTCACTGGCACTGTCGGTCACAACGACCATGGCCCACACGGGCTTCTTTATCGAGGGGACCATCCCAAAAAACAAAGGCCGCAAGACTCTGCGACACTTGTTGCGGTAAACCGCGTTACCGTTTTTCTTTTTTGCCAAAAAGCAGAAACGACAATAGCCGTCCGGGCTTTCAATCCACTTCATCGATAACGATGGAGAGCGGACGAATTTCCCTTGGACGGCGACTTGCCGATAAGCGGGTTGCGTCGGCAGACGGTAAGAACGCAGAGTGGCTATGAGCCAACCTCCGACTTACTTCTTGTAGACGGAATCGCTGACAGTGAGACGCTTGCGGCCCTTGGCACGACGGCGGCTCAAAACGGCGCGACCCCAGCGGTCTTCCATACGAGCCATGAAACCATGCTTGTTGACACGCTTACGATTGTGAGGCTGGAATGTTCTTTTCATTGTCTTAACCTTTATAAAAAAGCGAATTTTTGGAACTCAAATTTAGTAAAAAGCCTGTATAAATCAAGGGGTTAGAATGCACCGAAACCCCTTTTTGGGCATTTTTCACGACTTATTAACATTTTACTCACTCCGCATCACCGGAAGCACGCATACGCCTGCGGGCTCGGGAGCCGGGACGGTTGCGGCGGTGCTTCTTCTTGAAGGGGGCCGGCTGCGTATCCCCCGCCTTCGCGACAGGGGCCTGTTTCACGACAGGTTTCTGCGCATTTTGGAACTTCTGGGGCTTCTGGGGGTTCTGCACCTTCTTTTCGCCGCCCTGCTTTTTCCCTTGGGCGTTTCCGGAATTTTCGCGGCGGGCCTTGTCGCGAGGCATCCTGCCGCGCGCATTGCGGAATTCGCTTTCGGGAGTTTCCTTTTGCGGGGGCGGGAGTCTGTCGAAGACAGACTTATCCCCTTCGGGGATGCGCACGCGGGTCAGCTTTTCGATGGCGCGCAAATCCTGTTCCTCGTCGGGAGCGCAGAACGCGATGGCGACTCCGTCCTTGCCCGCGCGCGCCGTCCGCCCGATGCGGTGAACGAACGTTTCCGGCTCGTTGGGCAAATCGTAGTTGAACACGTGGCTCACGTCGTCCACGTCGATGCCTCGGGCGGCAATGTCTGTCGCCACCAGCACGCGAATTTCCTCTTTCTTGAACTTCCCGAGCGCTTCCTGGCGGCGGTTCTGGCTCTTGTTGCCGTGAATGGCTGAGCACTTCACGCCCGCCTTTTCGAGCACGCGGACAATCTTATCGGCACCATGTTTCGTGCGGCAGAAAACGAGCACTTTCTGCATCTCGGGGTGGCCGGCGAGCAGTTCCTTGAGAAGCGCTCCCTTGCGGCGCTTGTCGATGCGATAAAGTTCCTGGTGAATGCGCTCGATGGGCGTACTCTGCGGAGCAACCTCGACACGCACCGGATCTGCATGGAGAATCGACTTCGCCAAATCCAGAATGCTGTCGGGCATAGTCGCGCTGAAAAACAGGTTCTGCCTGTTCTGCGGCAAGAGCGCCACCACCTTGCGGATGTCGTGGATAAAGCCCATGTCGAGCATACGGTCGGCCTCGTCCAGCACAAAGACTTCCAGCTTCTTGAGGCTCACCGCCTTCTGGCCAATCAAGTCGAGCAGGCGCCCCGGAGTCGCGACAAGTACATCAACGCCACGGATAAGGTTCCTCTTTTGCGAAGCGTCGTTCACGCCACCAAAAATACAGGCCGTCGAAATCGCCGTAAACTGCGCATACTGCCTAAAGCACTCCTCCACCTGGATGGCGAGTTCGCGGGTCGGGAGCAGCACCAGCACGCGGCATGTCTTGGGGGCGCGGAAATTGCCCGACTCCAGCAGCCGCTGCAAAATCGGGAGCGCGAACGCGGCCGTCTTCCCCGTTCCCGTCTGGGCAATCCCCAGCAAGTCACGGCCTTCCAAAAGGCTCGGGATGGACTTTTCCTGGATCGGGGTGGGAGTTTCGTAGCCGACTGCACGAATGGCGCGCTGCAAAGGGTTAGCAAGGGGTAAATCCGCAAACATCATAATAGGGCCAAATATAGAAAAACGGGGAAGCCCCCGTTAAATACATAAAAGAAGCAGGCTTTACTTCAGTGAACGCAGGATCGCCTTCTGCTCGTCGGTGATGCGATAGCTCTCACAGGCCTTCTGGATGGACTTCGCGTGAATCCACGGCGAAAGTTTGCGACCCTTGATGTAGGGGAATGCCGCTTCCCACTGCTTGGCGAGCGCCGTCGCAAAGTACCAGGCGATGACCATCTGCACGTAGTAGCGGTCGGTAGGGCGTGCCGCATTTATCGAAGACCTGGCGGCACCGGTATCGGAATCGTCGAACAAGTTCTCGTCTACCGCGGCGACCATTTCCAGGTGTTTCTTGTCGAAACGTTCGTCCAGGAAAAAGTTCATGAGCATGTTCACGCCGAAACGCACCGTGTAAGGTTCGCGCGACTTGAGCCAGGCCTTGATGCGAGCCAAAAAACGAGCCTTGTCCTTGAGCAACGCCTTCGGCGACTTGCCGTCGCAAACCGCCCAGTTGTCTATGTAGGGCAAGAACTGCTCGATACGGCGCAAGCACTCGTCAAAATCCTTGATGCGTTCCACCACAAAGAGATGGACCTGATTTTCTTCGAAACACTTGTGCGGAAGCTTGTCCAAAAAGCTCGAGATATCCTTCGGCAAGGTTTTTGCGGCAAACTCCTTCGCAATTTTCCGCATCGTGGGCACGCGCACGCCGATAATCTTTTTCTTGTCGATGTTCGGCAACAGCGATGCGTGAAAGTCCCTGTATTTCAGGTCCTGTTCGGCAAGGAGTCGCTTGACAAGTTCGGCGGGAGTCATACTATTCCGCCTTCGTTTCTTTCGGTTTGATTTTTGCGCTCAAATAGCTGAGCACCAAGTTCTGCCACACCACATAGCACGTAGGCGCAAGCGCCACGACAGGGCCTGCGTACAAAGTCGCAATCCAGATGACGAGCGTCGTGTTTTTCTGACCCATGCTCTGCGCACTTTCAATCGGGCGACGGTTCCTTTCGACATACCAACCGAGTGCATAAAGAAGAATGCAAAGAATCAGCGAAACGCCCGCCATCATCGGGAGTTTTCCGCTATTCCACAAATCCCAGAATCCCATCTCGCGGATATCGTAACTCGCCTTGGCAAGAATCACGAACACGGAGAAAGTCCAGATGAACATCGTGTACTTCTGGAATTTGGCAGCGCGGTCAGCGAGTTCTGGGTAGAACGCGCGGAGGCCCAGCGCAAAAGCAAGCGGGATGCTAATGATGGGCTGGATGGTATTGAAAATCTTCATCGAAATGTCTTGCAGGCTCGCATCCGTGCCGGTCAAGTAACCGAATACAATCGGGATGGAGAAGCAAGCGATGAGGTTTCCACTCAAAAAGATCTTCAGGGCGAGTGATGCCGAACCGCCGAGCATCTTGGCCATCGCCGGGGCGGCATTCGCAGGCGGGCAGAGCGCGATGATCGCACCACCGAGCAACACTTCACGAGGCAGGCCGAACAATTCAACAACTCCCGCGAGAGCGGCAACAAGTAAAAGGCTTACCAAGAGAGCGCGAATCTCTATCTTGAACGTGTAGCCGTGCGTTTGCGGAGGAATCTTCGTCACGAAAGTCAAAAACATCATCGAGCCGATCAAGAACGGCATCATCGGTGAAAGTACATGCGCCTGCGGGAGCAAAATCCCGAGGATAATCGCAACCGGCATGAGTATTGCACGTAGATTCTTCATAACGCGCCCAAATGTAGAAATTAGAGACGACCCTTACGATTCAAACGGACGGACTCGCAGCGTGACGCCCAAGTCTTCACAGGTTTTGCGGCAAATCTCGATTTTTTCTTCGGGCATCACCTTCTCGACGACGGTCATGACCACATTCTTCACGTGGGCCTTCGCGAGCACAGCAAATTCCTTGAGGGCATCATAAGACTTGATGCCAAACTTGGAGCGGGTCAGCGCCAAAAATTCCTCGGCATCCGGGGCATTCAGCGAAATCGAGACGGTATCGAAACGCCCTTCGAGTTCGGGCGTGATATCCTTGCCGTGAATCAGGTTCGCAAGGCCGTTCGTGTTGAGGCGCACCTTCAAGTTCGGATACTTCACCTTGAGCTTGTCAATCACGCTGCACACGTCGTAAAGGCGTTCGAGCGGTTCACCATATCCGCAGAAAATCAGTTCGTTGATGACGTTGAGGTCATACGCGTCGAAAATTTCCATCACCTGGTCAACGCTCGGGTCGCCACCCTTGAGCCAGAGCGTATTGCCTTCCATCATCTTCTTTGTCTGTCGCAGGCAAAAAACGCAGTTGCACGGGCAACGGTTCGTCATGTTCACATAGATGTTCTTGCCGGTAATGTCGCCGCTGTTCGCGATATCTAAATAGCCCGCCTGGCCGACGGTTCCAGTAACAGTATAAACTATCATTTAGTCCTCCATCAAGTCGCGAAGGTACATCTCGACGCTTAAACCCCAATGCATGGGGACGTTGTTCTCTTCGCAGTAGCGGATGCACTTTGACGCGAATTCGGCGGCCTTCTTCACCGACTCGTAGAAGTCGTGGCCGTTCAGGTACATGCCGGCAATGACAGCGCTTATCACGTCGCCCGTTCCGCTGCGGTCGCCACCGATGCGGTCGGCCATCACGATTTTCGGTTCTTCGCCCTTGCTGTAAACGAAATTCATGATCTGCTTGCTGCTGTAATGGATGCCCGTCACCACAATGTGTTCGGGGCCCTGTTCGGCAAGCGTCTTGCACATGTTCTCGATTTCGACAGGAGTGAGTTTCCCGTCGCGGTAGTCGGAACCCGTCAAGGAACAGAGTTCGGTGAGGTTCGGCGTGAGGATGTCGGCGTAGCTTACCAAAGCACGCATCTTTTCGCACAGGCTCGGCGTGTACGTTTCGTAGAGACGCCCGTAGTCACCCATCACCGGGTCTATGAGCGTGAACACGCCGTTTTTCTTGAATGTCTTGATGAAGTCGATGACGATGTCCACCTGTTCCTCGGAGCCGAGGAAACCCGTCGCGATGGCATCGAAGCTCATGTCCAGATCTTTGTACGTCTGGATGTAGTCGCGCATCTTGGAGGTGTAATCGTCAAAGAAATACTTGGAGAACTGCGTATGTGTCGAGAGGATTGCGGTAGGCACCGCGACCGCCTGGATTTTCATGGCCGAGATGACGGGAGCCATGACGGCAACCGAGCAGCGGCCGAATCCGGTGATATCGTTGATGAGGGCAATCTTCTTCTGTGTCATAGCAGTATAAATTTAAAAATTAATTATGGGGTGTGGCGCGACAGGACTATCACACGGGCGGAGGCGAGGGCTGCCGATACGATGACGGCAAGGAGCGTAGGGCCGAGCGGCACGGAATCGAGGCGTTCCGCTATCTGGTAAACGGCAAAGCCCGCAAGCCAAGAGAAAAGATTCCAGAGCCAAGCGCCGAGCGTGGCCGTGCGCCCTTTCGCGAAGTAGAAAGAGACGAGCAGCACAGCAGCCATAGGCGCAAACACCGACGCAATCAAGTACAAGAAGCTAATATAGTGCTCCATGATTCCCGAGATAGCGAGGGCTGCGCTCAAAAGGCTCACGACAACGCCCGCAACTTTCGGGTTGATCTTGCCATAAATAGCCTTGGAAGATTCGCCCGCGGAATTTGCTGCAAGGAAGTTCGTCGTGACGGTCGAGAGCACCACGATGATAATGCCCGGGATGCCGAGTCCTGCGAGGAGGATGGCCTGAGCGATATTGTTGTTCGCACCGATGCCCGCAATCTCGATACCGAGAATGTACATCCAGAGGCTTGCGAACGTGTAGGCCGCCGCGGAAACGGCGGTCGCCTTCACCGGATTTTCCACGTCTTTCGTGTAGTCCGAAATCACCGGAAGCCAGGAGATGGGCATAGCGATGGAAATCTCGAAGATGTTCCAGAAGCCGAGCAGAGCCACGGAACCAGCGGCGGCCCCGGCGGCAATGCCGGCGACGGTCGTGCCCAAAGCATCGTTAATTCCAAACAACTTAACGGAAAGAATAGCAAGCAAAATGGCAAGCGCCGCCATCACGACCGTCGTCACGTTCGCAGAACGCCTGAGCCCCACAAAAACCCAGATAGCGATCAAGACCGCAAGAATAATGCAGGTCAGCGGAAAAGAAATGGGCAGGTTCAGGCCCGCCAAGGCAGAGGCTCCCTGCGCGTTCAGCACGGCCACCCATGCGAGCAGCTGGAATACATTCAACGCGGCAAAGAACTTGGAACCGTACTTGCCGAACGTCGAGGCCGTTGTTTCCATCGCGTTCAGGCGAACACGGGCGCCGATAAGGCCCACGAAGAACAGGAGGATGCCCCCAAGCACATGGCCGAGAATCAGCGGGAGCCAGAGGGAACCCGGCGCAGACGCAGCACCGATTTCGATACCCGCCTCAATTTCGGAAACCGAGATGGCGACACCGAACCAGATGATTCCATTCGAAAAGAGACCCGTACGTTTTTCCATGCCGCACCTCCATGAGTTTAAAAAAGCGGCACAAAAATAAAAAAACGGGGGTTATAGTACAAGCCTAGAACCGATACTCCTTTTATATGGGCAGTTATAGGAATTAATTATAACAAGAGTCCGAGCAACGAGACTATTTGATATACATTTTTTGCAGAAGATTCCTGTAGCGCACGAAGTACACCCCCGGCTTCTTGGGCATGGTCTGTAAGGTTCCCAAATGGCGGCCCTGCAAATCAAAAACAGTTGCGGAACCCGGCATTTCTGCAGAGCGGGTTGGCCTCTCGGCGATAGACGTAACTTTCGAGCCATATTCAAAAGCGCCCAAATCCGGAGCTTTTCCCTCAAACGGGAACCCGACATCTTCGCCCTTGTCGATGGCACGGCTCCCTTTCTTGAGTTTCAAGAAGTCCACATCGGGCAGGCTGCCGTCATCATTGCGGGGGCCAAGCATTCCCGGAATCGTCGAAAGGTCTTCGCCGGTAACAGTCATGCTCGGATCATCGAGACTCACAAAGTCGTCCTCGGTCAAGTCCAAATCAAGATTCCACGTGTTGTTTTCGCCAGCCGGGCAATCCACATAGTGGTCGATGTCCTGACTAGAAATCTTCTCCCAGCATGTTCCGATTTGTGAGAGCTTGTTCGGGAAAGCGATGTTGTTCTTGAGCACGTGCGCTTTGTCGCCCAACATCGGAGCAACCTCGGCAAGGCGAGTCCTTTCATCTTCTGCATAGAGCGTTGATGCCATGCTAAAGGATCGGTCGCCATTTTTGTAGGAAGTGTTATTGATCCATGTGCTGCCGACGCTCGTGTAGTTTGCGTAGAATCCGGAGGCAACATTGTTCCAGGCAACACAATTCCTGATGGTGTGCCTTCCCATATCGTTTCGGCTGTATCCCATCTTGAATCCGTTGCCATTCCCGTTAGGCGGTTTGCTTGTTCCGTAATGGATGTAACCATTCCCCATGGCGTAGCTGTTTTCTACGACGACAGGAAATTCCTGGGCCAGCACATCATAACCGTCATCGCTGTTCCACCAGGCGCGGCACCCGATGAACTTGGTAGTGTCGCCATCGTATTGATAATGTACGCCAAAGCCGTCGGCATTTTCGCCATCGCCCTGCCAATCGGTGGGGTCGTAGTTGTCGTGCGCATCGCAGTTCAAAAAGAGATGTCCGCCGCCGCCCGATGCGCCGTCGTGCGCGAAAAATCCCGGCCCGGCATTGTGGTGGCTGTCTATCTGCTCTAAGAAAATGTGCTTGCTCGCGTAGATGAAAATGCCCGAATTGGAATTGTGTATCATGGGCGTGTTGCGGACCTCGAAGCCCTTCAGATGCAGGTATTTTGCCGCAACCACAATCGGCGAGGTGTACATCGCCCCTTCGGGTGTGCCGTCACTATGCTCTTCGCCCGCGGCCACGGGGAGGTTGGTCGCGTCAAAAATCGGGCGCTCGCCCGGATAGCCCAGGTAATAGATGCGGTTGTCGTCGCTTTCACCGCTTGTGGTCAAGAGTATTCCCGCCGTCATCTTGTATCGTTCGTAAAAGACAGTGTCATGCAGGTCGTAAATTCCACCACGAATCCAGACGGTATCGCCCGCTTTTACCACTTCGTTCGCCTTGTTGAGCGTTGCGAAAGGCTTTTTCTCCGAGCCGGCATTGCTGTCCTTACCGTCGGGCGCCACATAGTAAACGGCTCCAAACGCCTGGGCGGCGCCCAAGGCAAGCCCCAAAGCAAACATGAGCCTGTTTCCCATATACACCTCTATCAATCAGCCATTAGCATTCTACTGATAAACATTAGTATAATAAAAATTTCGACATAATTTCAGAAAAAATCTCCTCCCATAAAAAAAAACTATAAAAAGCCATACGTATTTAATATTGGACTTTTCAAAATTCGCCTTCTATATTTGGCGGTACCAAATCATTCATGCGGAGGTACCATGAAAACGAATCCATTGTATAGAGCAGTCAAAAGGCAATGCAAGCGTCTATGTGTACTGATGCAGGCCGCATCAAGAAACGCCCTTGTTATAGCGGAAATCGGCTAGCCCTTGCAAAATAAGCCGAAAAAAAATGTGCGGAGAATTGAATGAATTTTAATACGACTTTGTTGCATAAGGATTTTGGTAGTGATCGAAGTACGGGCTCCACGCTTACACCCATTTACCAAGTGAGCGCCTTTTCGCAGGAATCCGCGGAAAAACTTGAAGCCGTCTTCAACAACAGGGCGCCCGGTTTTGCCTACACGCGCATCGGGAACCCCACAACAGATTCTTTTGAACGCCGCATCGCATCGCTCGAAAAGGGCGTCGGTGCGGTGGCGTGTTCTTCGGGCATGGCCGCGGTGACCATCTCGCTCTTGAATATTCTGCAGGCGGGAGACGAAGTGATCGCAAGCGCCGGGCTTTTCGGCGGAACCATCGACTTGTTCCACGATCTGGAAGCGTTCGGTATCAAGACACGCTTTGTCACGGAAGTCACGGCCGAAACGGTGCGTTCCCAGCTGAACGAAAAAACGAAGGCAGTGTTCACCGAGCTTATCGGCAACCCGAAACTAAACGTAGTCGATTTGAAGAGTGTCGCGGACGTGGCGCATCAGGGAGGCGTCCCGTTCATTGTCGACAGCACGACAGCGACCCCCTACCTTGTGCGTCCTTTTGATTTTGGCGCCGACATCGTGGTGCATTCCTCTTCCAAGTACATCAACGGGAACGGAAGTGCCATCAGCGGCATCATCGTCGACAGCGGAAAATTCAAATGGGATTTCGCAAGGTACAAGGGCTTGGAAGAATACAAGCGCTTCGGCAAGTTCGCCTACATCGCCAAGCTCCGCAACGGCATCTGGCGCAACGTAGGCTGCTGCGTGGCACCGGCAACGTCGTTCCTCAACTCGCTCGGCCTCGAAACGCTCGGGCTGCGTATGGATCGCCTTTGCAGCAATGCGCTCCAGTTGGCTGAATTCCTGCAAGGCTTCGAAGGCATCACCGTCAACTACCCCGCTTTAAAGCAGAGCCCGTATTACAATCTGGTGCAGAGCCAATTTGGCGGCAAGGGCGGCGCCATTCTCACGATTGACGCGGGAAGCAAGGAAAAAGCTTTCAAGCTAATCAACAATTTGAAGTACGCGACCATCGCGACCAACATCGGCGACTTACGCACGCTCGTGATTCACCCGGACAGCACCATCTTTGCGCACGGCACCAGGGAACAAAAGGAAAATGCCGGCGTATTCGAAGGCACCATCCGCGTGTGCGTGGGCATCGAGGATATCGAAGACCTCAAGGAAGATTTCGAACAGGCAATCAAGAACATTGATTTGTAGGTTACTATATTGTCATTGCGGGCGTAGAGACGCAATCTTATCCGAAGAGGTTTCAAATGAACTTAACTCTTGAACGCGCAAAAGAAATCAACAAGACACACGTCACCGAAGAATCGCTCGTCATCCACTCGCTCAATGTATGTTATGCGATGGGTGCCATGGCGAAGCATTTTGGCGAAGACATAGACCATTGGGAAGGCGTGGGTTACCTGCACGATTTCGACTACCAGGAATTCCCGGAAGAACACCTGCAGCATACCGAAAAGGAGCTGCTCGCCGAAGGGGTCTCCGAAGAAGATGTCCGCGCAATCTTGGCACACGGTTTTGAAATCGTGAATGATGTGGAACCCAAGACGAACATGGAAAAGAGCCTGTTCACCGTCGACGAGCTCACAGGAATCATCCAGGCCTGCGCAAGAATGCGCCCCAACGGAATCTTGGATCTGGAAGTAAAAAGTTTCGCGAAAAAATTCAAGGACAAGAAATTTGCCGCCAAGTGCAATCGCGACTACATTCTCAAGGGTTGTGCGCTACTCGGCATGGACGTGAAGGAAGTCGCCGAAATCTGCATCGAAGGCATGCGCGAACACGCCGCCGAAATCGGGCTGGCGGGAAATGCGGGATAAAGAACAATTACCGCAAAAAAAATTATTCCTACAATCCACCATAATCGGACTCGCCGCTAGACAATAGTCGCCCTTTGTGCATGGTATACACACGATCGCCGTACTTAAAACCATGCGGGTCGTGTGTCGCCACAAGCACCGAAGTTCCCGACCGTGCAAGGTCAGCCAAAAGGTCAAAGACAATCTTGCCGTTAGCTTCGTCAAGATTGCTGGTAGGTTCGTCCGCAATGATGATATCAGGCTTGTTGACCAACGCCCGAACGATTGAAGCCCGCTTAAGTTCACCCCCCGAAAGTTCCGCAGGCATCTCATTCACTAAATGAGCAATGCCGAGAGTTTCAAGTTTCGAAATGATATCGATATCTGTCGTATCTGCCAAACCGTAAGCCTCGATTTTCTTGCCGTCACGAATGGCCCGCGGAAGTAGGATATTTTCGAGAACTGTAAAATGCGGCAAGAAAACAGATTCTTGAGGTACATAACCAATCTTGTCGTTCCGGATTGCAGAAATTTCAGCATCCGAAAGATTTGCAAAATCAAATCCATTAAAGATGACCGTGCCTTTCGTAGGGTGATTGATTCCCGCAAGTAAAGAAAGTAACGTGCTTTTCCCGCTTCCGGATTCACCGATTACTACTGAGAAATCACCGGACCAGGCAAAGAATTCTACATCTTCTACAGCATTAAATTCGTTGCCGCGCCGCGTATAGGTCTTGTATAAATTAGAGACGTTCAGAATCAATGTTCTACCTCCCTCAAAGCGACGTAGGCATCGATTTCACTCACCTTGTTCGCCACACCGTAAACAACAACCGGGCCAATTAAATGGAGCAACAGAATGATAACGGCATACACGGCCGCAATTTCAGCATTCTCCGGAACAATGAACGGAATATCGATATGTTCGTCAAGCCAAATCTTAAAAGTGAAAAAGAAAACGCTCGAAAATAGCAAGCCAATGTAAGTCCCCACTGCCGAAACAAGCATGGCCTCGCCAAGCACAAGGATTTTCAAGCGCCTGCGGGTAGAACCCAGAATACGAAGGAGCGCATATTCGCGCTTGCGTTCACGTGTCGAAAGCGAAAATGAAATCACGATTGCTGCAGCGGCGATAACCAAGAAAAATGCAACAACAATCCATACAACCACCTGCATGACATTTGCCGGTTTTTCAAGCCCCGAAAACAAATCCTTGCGGCTAAAAATCTGCAAGCCGTCAAAATGGGCGTAAATTTCGCGACTGAGGCGTTCTGTATCGGAATCCGGGCGCAACTTAATCAAAATGCTTGAATAGCCCACCGAACTAGAATCAAATCGCACTCCTTTGGTTTTAGCTGCACCACGAATGTCCGCAAGTGTCGCGACATCTACAAAAACGGCCTGGTCAAGCCCGTTGCCAATCGGTTCAAGCTTTGCGGCCACTGGATATTCACGGTCAAAGAATTTGATCGTCTTTTTTTCTCCCACGCTGATTTCGCTACCGACAACGATAGTTCCCTTTACCAACTTGTTTTCAAAAACTTCACGAATCCACGGTTGAATCACAAAGTCAGATGATGGGTCAAATCCGACAATCCAGACTTTCTGATCGCAGCAGCTAGAACTGAGCGACGTCAAAAAATACTGCGGAGTCGCCACTTCGACATCGTCAAGTCCGCGTATAAATTCCAGCGAGCCCTGTGGCAAGTACGCATACTTGAAATCGCCCTGCAAAAGAATCGTCTGGTCGTCAACTTCGCTTCCCTGCGGAAAGACAATCACGTCGGCCCCGAGGCGCGACGATAAACGGTCCAAGCCCTTTGAAAGCGAAAGCGACAAAAGTCCGCCTACCAGAAGAACCGAAGCAAGCAAGGCGATCAACAACGAAAGCCCCAAACTCCTGAACGGGTTTCGCAGGTAATTTTCAACAATCAAATTAACATCAGTCTTGTTCATTTCGCCTCTTTAATTTCAAAAGAACAAAGTTCACCACCGAAAACAAGACGATTGCAGCACCAGTCAAGGCAAACACCGGAGCAGTCACCGCATGGCATGCCATATGGACATGCGGGCACGTCCCAACAATAATGGTCGGCACCAGCGAAACAAACACACCTATAGCAGTCGCTACCATAGAAAGAACCAGGTGAGCATTTTTCTTGATAATTGCAGCCCCCACAACAGCAGTCACCAGCAAGGCTATTCCAAGAATGGCTTCAATGCTTGCAGATGTTCCACAACGCATTCTAATGCCTCCCATAGATCCGCAAACCGGTAAAATCACCTGGGCAAAAGCAACCAGCAATACACCGAACACGAGATTTGCTATTACGAACAATTTATATTGATCCATATAACTCTCCTATTTTTTTTGTATAAATGACGGCTACGCAATAAGGGAATCGCGCCCACTCGTATAAGCCTTCAAGTATTCTTCCATTTCGCGGATATAGATGCGGCAAATGGTACTCAACATGAAGTTTTTCTTGACAATGTAACCGATTTCCATATTACGGTCGTTTTCACCGTTATCGTCCTTGAAGGGAACGGCAACATAATCGGAACCATTTATTTCTTCGCTGATAATTCCAGAACAAAGCGTGTAGCCGTTAAGCCCCACCATAAAATTCAGCATGGTAGCACGGTCATTCGCCTTGATCGTCTTGTGATATTCATTTGTACTCAATATTTCTTCGGCGAAATAGTAATTTCCGCTTTCGCCCTGTTCAAACGAAAGGCACGGGTACTGCGAAAGGTCTTCAAGAGTGACATACTGCTTGGATGCCAGGGGATTATTTTTCCACATGTAGGCATAAGCGTTGCAGACAATCAGCTTCTGAAAAACGAGATCGTTTTCCTTGAGTAGATAAGTAATGTATTTCCGGTTAAAATCACTCAGATAGATAATTCCGATTTCACTGCGAAGGCTTATCACATCATCGATGACTTCTTTAGTCTTTGTTTCACGGAGCGCAAAGTCGTAATCATCGATATTGTAGCTTTTGACCATATTCATAAAGGACTTGACTGCAAACGAATAGTGTTGCGTCGAAACAGCGAATCTTTTCTTCTTCTGTTCTTCCTTGCCATAGCGCTTTACGACCGATTTGAAATGGTTTATGAGCTCATTTGCGCGAGCTATAAATTCCTCGCCTTCGGGCGTGAGCGTCACGCCGCGATTCGTGCGGTTGAAAATGGTAATGCCAATTTCTTTTTCCAGATCCTGGATTGCCGTTGTCAGCGATGGCTGCGATATGAACAGCATCTCAGCAGCCTTGCTGAACGAGCCCGTATTGGCAATCCCGACGGCATAACGCAATTGCTGAAAAGTCAAAGTCTTTTTATAGTCCATGTAAAGCACCCCAATAGTGGGCAAAAAATATAGAACGCGTTTGTCGCTGCGTCCAATACATTTTTTTTAGGACTTTCTATAGATTTAGACTATGCTTTTCCTTATTTTTAGGGCTCTTTGAGCAATCTTATTGCGATATAAGTTTATTTTAGCAATTGCGTCAGCAACCGGGAGACCGATATCGAACGCACGGACATTAAAGCGCGCCAAAGCCTGGATTGCCTGCGGGCCAATCTGCGAGCAAAGAACGTAATCCAGGTCGGATAGATTCCTTGCTGCCGTAAGCATCGACAAATGTTCCATATCGCGCTGGCCACAAGTGCCGTCCCCGCACGTTCCGTCACAATGTTCCGGCTTTACGCGAACTTCGATCTTTTCAAATTTTCCGCTCGCATCATCGACTTCATAAATATCAAATGCGGCAGCATGCCCAAAGTGAACATTGACATTCACGCCATCGTTTGTGGCTACTGCGATTTTATATTTAGCCATGAGAGAAGGTCTCCTTTACACGGATACGGTCCATGTAGATTTGCGCACCGATATCGTAAACGCCGGGAACGCCTACGGCATCGGCACGGCAGTGGGAGCAATGTTTGAAGACGTTAATAAATACGCCCGCTTCTTCCTGAGCGATTGCAAGCGCCTTTGCACTCGGGGCGGGCAAATCCTTGAATCCGTTTTGCGGAATGAGCGGAATGATATTGTAGATGATTGCACCGGCTTCGCGGACGGTGGCTGCAACGTCTTCGATGTGCTTGTCATTGATACCCGGGCAAAGCACAGTATTTACCTTCACGAGTGTCCCGCTGGCGGCAACCTTGCGGATACCTTCCAGTTGGTTGTGAATAAGGATTTTGGCCGCTTCGACACCTGTATAGGTCTTGCCGTGGTAAAAAATCCTAGCGTTAATCATCGCCTCGATTTCAGGATCCACGGCATTCACTGTGACGGTAAGGGTATCAATTCCAACTTCAATGACTTCATCCGCCCTGTCGTTGAGCAAGAGCCCGTTAGTACTCATGCAACGGATAAGGTTCGGGAATTCCTTCTTGACAAGGCGGAACGTGTCCAGCGCAAAAGGGGTCGCCAGCGTATCGCCCGGCCCCGCAATACCCACGGTAGTAAGTTCCGGTACGTATTCGAGTGCCTTGCGGATGTATCCGCAGGCTTCTTCAGGCTTGATAACCTTGCTCGTATTCCCGGGAACCTGCGCATCTTCGTTGATACGGCGGTCACAAAAACGGCATTCGATATTACATCCCGGAGCAACCGGCAAGTGAATGCGTCCTTTTCTGTTCTTGCACGCACCAAAGCATGGGTGTTCTCTAAAAACAGTTTCTTGATTTATTGCCATAGTCTCTGCTGAAAAATTGTTGAACATTTACCTAGCGTTCCGCAGCTTATCAGTTTTTTCTATGAAACAAGTGGGTTAGAATTTAAAAAGCCGAATAGCAAAATCCAAGACGAATCAGATGGCAAAAAAGACAAAAAAAACTTTTTTTGCGCTAGGTATAGATTGGAGCCAAATCCGACTATAGGGAGCATTTATGGCTGAGAATTTTTTTTGAATTTTTCTCAAAAAACATCCCCGAAAGATATTGGATATCAAAAAAGACAATTCTAAAATTTCGCCACCTAGCGCTTCTGTTGGCAAATTAAACCCAAGGAGACTCATTATCATGGCAAAACGTTTACGTCAAATCGCTATTTACGGAAAGGGCGGCATCGGCAAATCGACTACTACTCAGAACTTGACCGCAGGCCTTGTAGAACAAGGAAAGCACGTACTTGTTGTCGGTTGCGACCCTAAGGCAGACTCTACCCGACTTTTGCTTGGCGGCCTTCATCAAAAGACGGTGCTCGACACTATTCGCGACAACAAAACTGAACTTCAACTTTCTGACCTTGAAAAGGTTGGTTTCAAGGGCGTACGCTGCGTGGAATCCGGTGGCCCGGAACCGGGCGTGGGTTGCGCAGGCCGCGGCATCATCACTTCCATCAGCATGCTCGAACAGCTCGGCGCTTACACCGAAGACCTTGATTACGTTTTCTACGATGTGTTGGGTGACGTGGTGTGCGGTGGTTTCGCCATGCCGATTCGTGAAGGTAAGGCCAAGGAAATTTACATCGTCGCTTCTGGCGAAATGATGGCTCTCTATGCCGCTAACAACATTTGTAAGGGTATCGCCAAATATGCCCAGCACGGCGAAGTGCGCCTGGGCGGTATCATTTGCAATAGCCGTAATGTGGATAACGAACTTGACCTGCTCCGCGCATTCACCAAGGAACTCAACACGCAGCTCATTCAGTTCGTGCCGCGCAACAACATTGTGCAGCAGGCCGAAATCCGCAAGAAGACCGTGATTGAATTCGAGCCCAAGTCTAGCCAGGCAAACGTCTATCGTGAACTCGCCAAGAATATCGACGAAAACGAACTCTTTACCATTCCGACCCCGATGACGCAGGACCGTTTGGAACAGATTCTCATCGATTACGGCATGATGGAAAAAGACTACCAGATTTAATGTGAGGGTTCATGGCCAAGACTAATATTAATTTGAACATGACCTCAGTCGAAAACCGCGAATATCGACTGGGTACGATTATCGGCTGGGACGGCAAGGCGAGCGATTTGATTAAGGAATCGGCCTACGACGAACGCAGTGCGAAAAAGCATGGCGGCTGCGCGGGCAAGGGTCCGGGCTGCAAGCTTTGCGAATTGAGTTCTCCGCTGAACCAAGAAACAATGTGCTCTAATGCAATTGTGCAGTGCCAGGTGGGAAACCTTACGGACTGCGCCCTGATTGACCATTCTCCTATCGGTTGCAGCGGCGAAAATTCCAAGTTTAACCTCTCTATGCATAACGGACTGCGCCGCCGTGGAAAGCCCCTGCAGAACACGCTGAACATCAGCACGAACCTGAAAGAAAAGGACATGGTCTTTGGCGCTTCCGAAAAACTCCGCCAGACAATCCTTGACGCAAAGGAACGCTTTAACCCTAAGGCGATCTTCATTGGCATGGCTTGCGCTACCGCCATCATTGGCGAAGACATCGATTCTATTGCCGAAGAAATGGAACCGGAAGTTGGCGTGCCTATTATTCCGCTGCATTGCGAAGGTTTCCGTTCCAAGCACTGGTCTACGGGTTTTGACGTCGCTTTCCATGGCGTTCTCCGCCAGATTGTGGAACGCCACCCGACCAAGAAACAGAATGACTTGATCAACATCGTTGCCCTCTGGGGTTCGGACTATTTCTCCGAAATGCTTGCTCCGCTCGGATTGCGCGTAAACTATCTTCTGGATACCGCCTCTTTCGAAGAAATTCGCCAGGCCTCCGAAGCGGTCGCTACCGCTACCTTCTGCGATACGTTGGGCGGCTACATGGCGACGGCTCTTGAAGAATCTTTCGGTGTTCCGCAAATTGATGCTCCGCAACCTTACGGAATCAAGGGAACCGATGCATGGCTTCGCGCTATCGCAAAGGTTGTCGGCAAAGAAAAAGAAGCCGAAGAATACATCGAAAGCGAACACAAGCGCATTGCTCCGAAGCTTGCCGAACTTCGCGAATTTTTCAAGGGCAAGAATGGTATCGTGATGACGGGTTCTGCATACGCACACGGCCTTATCAGTGTACTTTCGGAACTGGGAATCGGCCACGATGCAGCACTCGTGTTCCACCACGACCCCGTTTACGACGGTGGTGGCGAGCATCAGGACACCTTGAAGGAGTTGGTGGAAACTTACGGCGATATTCCGCACTATACCGTAAGTAAGACCCGCGCCTTCCAGCTTCCGCAGCTTTTGAAGCGCGCCAAGACGGACTTCTTGCTCATTCGTCATCCGGGTCTCGCCTCTGTCGCGGGCCATCTCGGATTCCCGACGCTTACCATGGGCGACGAGCATATTCCGGTGGGCTATCAGGGCATTCTCCGCATCGGCGAAATGCTGAAGGGCGTGATTGCTCGTACCAAGTTTAACCAGGTACTCAAACGCAACGTGAAACTTCCGTATTCCGATTGGTGGCTTGCTCAGGACGATCCGTTCTACCTGACGCACCATCCGGAAGCACTTGAAGATTTGCCGAAACCGAGAAATCTCAAGTTCAGCAAAGAAACTGCATCGAAAAGCGCATAACAAGGGGATTTTCAACAATGGCTACAATTCAAAAGAAAAAAAGTAATTCTATTTCGGACCCCCGATATGCTTGTGCGGTTGGTGCATCTCATACTGTTGTCGCTATTAAGGGTGCAGTTCCTATTGCCAACTGCTCTCCGGGTTGCCAGCTCAAGCAAACAGCATTCCTCACGTTCGAAAACGGTTTCCAGGGCAGCATTTACGCCGGTGCCGGTAACATGCCGAGCGCAAACTCTACCGAAAACGACATCGTTTTTGGCGGCATCAAGACTTTGGATCAGTTAATCAAATCGACGCTCAAGGTGTTCGATGGCGACCTCTATGTCGTTCTCACCGGTTGCGTGGGCGGCCTTATCGGCGATGACGTTTCGAGCCTGGTTCGCGGCTATCGCGATTTGGGTTACCCGATTGTATCTGTCGATACCGCTGGTTTCAAGGGCAACAACCTTTTCGGTCACGAAGAAGTCGTAAACGCAATCGTCGACCAGTTCGTAGGCGATTACAGCGGCGAACGCAAAAAGGGTCTGGTGAATCTTTGGTTCGAAACGCCCTACTACAACCAGAACTGGCGCGGAGACTATCAGGAAATCGCCCGCATACTGCGCGGCGCAGGCTTTGAAGTCAACGTGCTGTTTGGACCCGAAAATAACGGTGTTTCGGACTGGTTGCGCATTCCCGAGGCCCAGTTTAACTTGGTTGTTTCGCCTTGGGTTGGCGTTCGAAACGCAGAACACCTCCAGGAAAAATACGGTCAGCCATTCCTGCATATTCCTGAAATTCCTCTAGGTGCCGAAGCGACTAGCGAATTTATCCGTAAAGTTGTCGAATTTGCCGGAATCGACAAGGAACAGAGCGAAAAGTTCATTAAGGAAGAAAACAGAATCTATTACTACTATCTGGAACACTTCTCTGAATTCTTCGCTGAATACTGGTTCGGTATGCCCAGCGAATTTGCAATCACTGCAGATTCCGCCTACACGCTTGCCTACACCAAGTTCCTTGTGGACCAAATCGGTCTTATTCCGCGCAAGGCAATCATCAGTGACGACCCTCCGCAGAAATTCCGCGAACAAATCGAAAACGCCTTCCATAACATTAGCGAAGGTGTCGATGTTGAGGTGGAATTCGAAGAAGATGGCTATCTGATTGAAAAATCTATTAAGGATGTGAATTTCTCTTCTGGAAAGCCTTTGATTCTCGCCTCTTCGTGGGAAATCAATATTGCCAACGAAAAGAATGCGCTACTTTTCGAAATTACTCCGCCTTCCAGCGAAACATTGATTATCAATCGTAGTTTCGTCGGTTACAAGGGCGCGCTGAATCTGCTCGAAAAGATTTATAGCACTTCTGTCGGTGGCAAATAAACAAATAAGTCAAACAAAATAGAACGAGGATACCTATATGTGTAGCACTTGTACTTTGGCTCAGGGCATTCTCCAATAAGTCATCTGCATTTTGCTAGATGACATGTTGGGAAAGCCACGCACGAGCAATTCCCAGTAAATAAGCCGATGCCTTTTTAGGCATTCGGCATTTTCCCAAACGCTCGCAGAATTTTATTCTGCGTGGTTATCCAACAATTATCAAAATAAGGAGATTTTCAATGAATCTCACAAAAAACACCACAGCTAAAATCATTCTCGCCTCTGCAATCGCAGCATTCTCCGCAGAGTCCATTTCAGTCACCACGAAATCCGGCGTAACCGCAACTCTCTACGGTTTTGCATCTCTTAACGCCGCCTACGAAGACTCGAAAAGCAACAACGGAAACTTCGCCAACTTCGTTGCGGCTTCGGACATCACCAATGAAAACGACGGCGGTTGGCATTTGACCCCCAACCTGACTCGAATCGGGGTCAATCTTTCGAGCGGTGACGATTCGACATACTTCAAGGCAAACGGTAAGGTCGAAGTGGACTTCTACGGGGGTGGTTCCGCCAACAATCCCAATCCGCGCCTCCGTCACGGCTATGGCGAAGTTTCTTTCGGCAAGACTGGCTTCTCCATTTTGGGCGGTCAAACTTGGGACGTGATTTCTCCGTTGGTGACGCCGACGCTCAATGCCGGCGTTCTCAATAATTCCGGCGATGCGGGCCTGCGCAGGGCCCAGCTGAGACTCACCGAGAAATTCCCCGTTGCAGGAGGTTCCCTGGACATTGCCGCAGCAGTTGTCCGCACCATCGGCGAAAACCAGCCGTACAACACGACTTCCGCCTCAGAAACCGGCACCGATGCAGACATTCCCACATTCCAGGGACGCATCGGCATTGCAGTTCCCCTGTGGGTAAAAGACAAGAAGTTCGGCCTCGGCGTTTCGGGCCATTACGGCAAGGAAGAAATCGACCTGGATGACACTGGCGAAGCCAAGGACATTCCCACATGGTCTGCCAACGTAGATTTGAACCTTCCCATCACCGGCACGATCGCCGTTCTTGGCGAAGGATTCATCGGCGAAAACCTGGATACATACGCCGCAGGCATCGGACGCGGTTTTACAGCCAATGCCAACGATCCTGAAAGCGTAAAAAGCATCGAGGCCTACGGCGGATGGATTGCCTTGCAGGCCAAGTTGATTCAGAAATTGGCCGTTAATGCAGGTGCAGGCATTGACAAACTGGACCGAGACGACATCGAAACCGTTGGCGGCCGCGAACAGAACATTTCCGTTTTCGCAAACGCGACCTACAACTTAACCGACGCCTTCTCGCTCGGGTTTGAATACCTGCACATCCAAACGGATTACCTGACTGCCGGCACCCAGAAAGTAAAGGAAGCCGACCTGAACCGTTATCAACTTTCCGCAACCTACGGATTCTAACAAAGGGAGATTTACAATGAACCAGACAACAAATAAAAAACATAGCCGGATTGCTTTGGCATTCCTTTTCACTCTCGTCTGTGCCGCATCTGCTTTTGCCGCAGACAAGATTTCCATCGGTTACCTCTCTTCTACGGGTCAGGGAAAATTCTTCATCGCTAAAGATGCCGGCATCTTCGAGAAGAACGGACTTGACGTGACCCTAGTGGAATTCTCGAATTCCGGTGACGGCATCGCCGCGGTCCGCGCGGGCAAACTCGACGCCGGTGCATTCGGTTCTCTCGCTCCGCTCATCCACATTGCACAAGGCGCAGACATCCGCGTCATTGGCGGTATCATGGGTGGCGACCAGGCTGTCATTACGCGCAAGGAAAACGCTGGCTCCGTCAAGAAGTTGAGCGATCTCAAGGGCAAGAAAATCGCGACGATTCGCTTGGGTACTGCCGATGCAATCGTTCGTGGCGGCCTCAAGAAAGAAGGCATCGACTGGCACAAAGACGTGGCCATCGTGGAACTCAAGAATCCGCCTGCAGTAATCGAAGCTGTAAAGAACGGCAGCGTGTACGCAGGCGTCACTTGGGGTCCGCACGACCTCCGCGCCGAAGAAGCGGGCCTTTCCGTGGTGCTTCGCAGTAAGGACATCAATCCGGGCCACATCTGCTGCCGCCTGATTGCCTCGCTCCGCAAGATTGACGGTCGCGAAGATGTTTATAAGCGCTTGGTCAAGTCGCTAATCGAAGCCGAAGAACTGGTGCAAAATGACCACAAGAAGAGCGTGGAAATTATTGCCAAGTGGATCAAGCTCGACACAGCCCTTGTCAACAAGGCGTTCTACAGCGGTCATGTCACGCAAGATACCGATCCGAACGTGAAGGGCGTCGAATTCTTCTGGGATTTCTTGAAGGATGCTGAATTCATCAAGTCCGACAAGAAGGTCGCTGAATATGTGCGTACCGACTTCTACCAGAAAGCCATCGCAGAACTCCGCAAGCAAAAGCCGAATTCCGAGTTCTACGCGAACGCTGAAAAAATATTCAAGTCCAGAAACTAGAGGTGAGACAACATGAGTCAAACGCAAAGTGGTTTTGAAGCGACGAATCTCGGTTTTTCTTACGATGGCAAGGCCATCCTGAAAGACATCAACTTGAAAATAAATCAAGGTGAATTCGTGTGCCTGCTGGGCGAAAGTGGCAGCGGCAAAACCACCTTGCTGAATCTTTTCGCAGGCCTCACCAAACCAAATGAAGGGCGAATCTCCTGGAACGGAAAGGAAATCGAAAAGCCTTCCGCCGAAAGGAGCGTCGTCTTTCAAGATTACAGCCTTTTCCCTTGGCTTACGCTTCTCCAGAATGTCACGCTTGCCATCAAGAAGACTAAAAAAGTCAAGAGCGGCGATGCGAAACATTTGGCTGAAGAATACCTGAACTTGGTGGGACTTTCGAGAAGCCTCAACAAATATCCCTTTGAACTATCGGGCGGAATGCGCCAGCGCGGGGCAATAGCAAGAGCCCTGAGCGTTGGTGCCGATGCCCTTTTATTAGATGAACCTTTTGGGGCGCTTGACCCCGTAAACCGTGCAAGCCTTCAGGACTTGGTCTTGGAACTTTGCCGAGGCGTAAAAGATCGACCGATAACTACTTTATTTGTTACGCACGATATTCGCGAAGCCGTTTATTTGGGAAGCCGAATTATTGTACTGGGATCGACACCGGGTCGCATTATTGCAGACATTCCTCTGAATTTCCCGGTAAGGAAAAATCGCAGCGATTGGTTCCGCAACGAAAAAGTTCAACAGACTATTGTTGCCATTGAAGAAGCCTACCATAAAGATGTCCTTGAAAAACTCGGGCATATCGTACAGGGAGGCGCAAGCATATGAGAACTTTTAAAAAATATCTATCCAAATTTTCGGGAATTCTTTTCCTCCTGTTTTTGCTTGGAATCTGGACTTTTATTAGCTGTGGCCCGGAATGGAGCAGCCAATACCTGTTTCCATCGCCCAAGGCGATAGCGAATGCCCTCTTTGATTCTCGTGAAGAACTCTTGCGAAGTGCAGGAGCGTCGCTCTTGAAACTTGTCCCCGCTTACCTAGTGGCGGCCATTGTCGGCATTTCCATCGGAATTCTTTCCGGGTCTGTTTCTTGGATAAGCAACATGCTGAAACCGATTTCCCGATTTGCAGCCCCGATTCCGCCCAACGTTTATATTCCCTACGCTATTGCGATTCTGCCGACTTTTTACCTGTCATCTACATTTATCATTTTTATTGCTGCATTCTGGCCTATTTACTTGAATACGGCAGCCGGTGCCGCCGATATTCCCGAAAAATACAAACGCAACGCCGCTATTATTGGAATAGGTCGCTTTGAATACTTGTGGCGAATTGCCCTTGTGGCAAGCCTTCCGTCCATATTCTCCGGGCTTTCCGTAGGCATGGGGCTTTCATTTATCATGCTCACGGTCGCAGAACTTTTCGGTGAAAATACGGGGCTTGGGCACTTTGTGCAATTTTATGCGGACTATTCCGATTATCCCAACATGGTTGCAGGAATTCTTTGGACAGGCATCGTAGTGCTTGCGATTATGGAACTTTTTGAATTTGTAAAACGCAAACTCCTGTTCTGGACAAAGGCGAACTAGACATGATTAGCAAAACTGCGCTTTTGTGCGCTCTTGCCCGTGCCGTACACACCCACAGTAAATGCGAAAAGATTTTTGAAGACGAATTTGCGCTGGATTTTGTCGGTTTAAAGGAATACCGCCACGCCCGCAACCTCGCAAGGACATTTCTCCCTGCGAAAAAGCCTGGCGTTAAAGATTATCTAACCAAGGATTTACTGGATCAGTATTTCCTCCCGATTGTTCTTCCGCGTAACCGTTTTGCCGAAGATATTGTCGATACCAAGCAGAAAACAGGAGACGTGCAATACGTGCTCTTGGGCGCAGGCTTAGATTCTTTTGCGCTTAGGAATAAAAGTCAGAATGTAGATGTCTTTGAATTGGACCTTTACGAAACTCAGGTTTTCAAGATTGAACGGATGCGGGAACTTTTCACCAAAAGGCGACCTAAAGTTCACTTTGTAGAAATTGATTTCAACAAAGACAGCATCATTGACAGATTGTTAAACGCAGGATTTAATCCGAAAAAGCGCTCCGTCTTTTCGATTCTCGGCGTGTCGTACTACATTCCGATTGAAATTTTCTTCAAAACCATTTCGCAGATTTCTCAGATAGCGGCTTCCAACAGTGTGGTGGTATTTGACTATTACGAAAAAGAGCGGAACAGCGCGGACAGCACCACTAAAATCAGCCGCCTAAAGCAAATTGCCGCCGCATGTGGCGAACGAATGGCTGATGGTTACGACCCCGCACAAGTTGTCGAACTGGCCAAAAAATCGGGCATCAAATATTGCCACGACCTAACCCCAAAAGATCTCGACGAAGCTTTTTTCAAAGATTCAACAGAACTTTCCGCATTCGAAGGCGTTCACCTTATTTACTGCGGCTTATAGGCAAAGCAGCGACTCCTCAATCGCTCGAATAGCTTTTTGCATGTTTTTCTTCTCTACGGAAGAGTAGTTGATAACAAATTTATGCGCAGAGGGTTGAGCTTCAAAATAATACTCCGAAAGGGCACGGATATTTACCCCGCGAATTCGGGCCCGATTGCAAAATTCTTCGTCAGAAAGTTTCGTATGCACTTGTAAAATAAAATGAAGTCCGGCATTTTCTTCCAATACAGAGGCATTTTTCGATAATGGACTCTTTGCAATTACATTAAGTAAAAAATCACGCTTACCTCGGTACAGATTGCGCATACGATTGATATGCGTCTCATAGTAACCAAGGTCAATGTATTTCGCCATCACATACTGATCTAGATTCGACACCGTACACGAATAGAACGAAAGTTCGTTTTGAAATTTTTCAGCGAGGTGCAACGGAAGTACCATGTAACCGAGTCTAATGGCCGAAGTCATCGTCTTGGAAAATGTATTCAGATAAATAACCTTTTCAGTGACGTCAATATTTTGGAGCGCAGGAATCGGTTTTCCGGTCATGCGGAATTCGCTGTCGTAATCGTCTTCTACAATGTAGTGCTTGGGCGATTCCGCCGCCCAGCTAAGCAAACGGTAGCGTTCGCCAACAGGCATCACCTTACCTGTCGGAAAATGGTGTGCGGGCGAAATGTGAACAATATCGGCATTAGATTTTGTCAACGCATCGACAAATTTTTCGCCATCAATAGGGATATGGCAAACTTCAACACCGTATTGGCCATATATTTTTGAAATCTTTCCATAGCCGGGATCTTCAACGCCGTAGCATTTATCAAAGCCCAGTAACTGCACAAGTAATCCGTACAAATAATCGGTTCCTGCGCCAATGACAATCTGTTCGGGAGTCGCGTGGATATTTCTGAATTCACGAAGCATGCGTGCAATGGAGCGTCGGAGTTCCAAAGTACCAATTCCAGGAGAAACTTGCAACAAATCCTTTTGTCTTTCGCAAAGGACTTCGCGAGTGATTTTCGCCCAAGTGGTAAAGGGAAACGCCTCAATATCGGCTCTGTTGCTGGCAAAGTCGGCGATATATTTCGGATTAGTATGTTCCGATTCTTCGGGGAGTTCTGTGCGGAGCCTACGGGTGCGTAATTTCTTGTGATTATGCGGCATTTGTGCGTTAATCGTGGCTTTAATGTCCGCAACGAAGAAGCCCTTCTTGGGGAGCGAATAAATAAAGCCCTCGGCCAAGAGCTGCGCATAGGCATTTTCGACCGTCACGACGCTCACGCCTAGATTTTGTGCAAGATTGCGCTTGGAAGGGAGTTGTTCTTCGGCAAGGATGTTTCCGCTTACGATATCCCCTTTGATGCACTGGTAAAGGTAATGGTAGAGGCTGTTCGCACCCGCCTTCGACATATCGTAAGTAAACATAAATCTGACCTTATTGAATAATCAAATCTGGTATTTAACTGACCTTATAAAAATAACAAAAAACTGAATATTGTGCAAGCAGGCCGAATGTTTTAAATTAAGCGCCGTAAACAAAACAACCACTTTCAAGGAGATTTACATGTCTGATCAGAACCGTTACGAACTCAACAAGAATCTTGCCCAGATGCTCAAGGGCGGCGTCATTATGGATGTGACTACCCCCGAACAGGCCAAAATCGCTGAAGCCGCTGGTGCCGCAGCCGTGATGGCCTTGGAACGTATTCCTGCCGACATCCGCGCCGCAGGAGGCGTGTCACGCATGAGTGATCCCAAGATGATCAAGGGCATTCAGGATGCCGTCTCTATCCCGGTCATGGCAAAATGCCGTATCGGGCACTTTGCCGAAGCGCAAATTTTGCAGGCGATTGAAATTGACTACATCGACGAAAGCGAAGTGCTCTCCCCCGCCGATGATATTTTCCACATCAACAAGCGAGAATTTGACGTCCCGTTCGTGTGCGGAGCGAAGGACTTGGGCGAAGCGCTCCGCCGTATCGAAGAAGGAGCATCGATGATTCGCACCAAGGGCGAGCCGGGCACGGGCGACATCGTCCAGGCCGTACGCCATATGCGCCTGATGAACCAGGAAATCGCCCGCATTTCAAGCTTGCGCGAAGACGAACTCTTTAACCGCGCTAAAGAACTTCAGGTGTCGTACGACCTGGTGCGCTTCGTTCACGACAACAAGAAACTTCCCGTGGTGAACTTCGCTGCCGGTGGTGTTGCCACCCCCGCCGATGCCGCCCTCATGATGCAACTCGGTGCCGAAGGCGTTTTCGTAGGCTCCGGAATCTTCAAGTCGGGCAACCCCGCCAAG
>Ga0129306_1000360_pt1 | contig 74848 bp, 49 predicted proteins | sample P827metagenome_FD_94438 | JGI IMG/M metagenome (GOLD analysis project Ga0129306, IMG submission 94438) | Capybara group fecal microbial communities from Wisconsin, USA - P827 metagenome | ecosystem: Host-associated > Mammals > Digestive system > Large intestine > Fecal | place: USA: Wisconsin... | reverse complement strand
GTTCCACCGTTACCATTTAGATACTCCATGACTACTTGTTTCTTAAATTCATAGGAATGTTTAGACATAAAAATACCGACCTCCAATCGTTAGATTTTGGTCTAACTTTTGGGGGTCGGTACAATTGCCGAGCTTTATTTTTATACATTTGCTGTATCTGAATCGTTTTGTTCTTTTGTCTTCTTCTCGGGTTCTTCTGGAAGTGGGAATGGGAGGTTCCAGGTATATCTGATTGCATCTGTGAAGTGATACAGTTCGATAGTATCAGCTACGCTGTATTCCTTTGTTTCCTTCTTTCCAACTATGGCTGCTTCTCTTGCGGCCTTGAATTCGTACTCATATCCTGTGTACTCATCGTTCTGAGGCTTCATCTCGCCTCTTGATTTTCCGTCTGAACCGTAGATAGTAACAAGCTTTGGATTGTTAACGTTATCAATCTCAATTCTACCGTGTGTTCCGTAGATGATTATTTTGTTATCCAGGTTTGTTGTCATTGTATTTGTTACAAGAGCAGCACGTCCCTGTGGATATCTCATATAGATTGTTGAGTAAGCATCTACTCCTGTGGTTGTTATCATAGGCTCGGCTACAACGTTTGTTGGAGGGCCGCCCATTATCATAAATACTGCAGTGATTGGATAGATACCAAGATCAAGAAGTGCTCCGCCTGCAAGCTCAGGCTTAAGGAGTCTTTCTCTTCCTGCCAGGTTGTATCCTATATTTGCTGTAACACTTCTTACATCTCCAATTATATGCTTCTTCAACTGATCTACTACGAGGTTCATCAGTGGGTTGTATCTCAGCCACATAGCCTCGCCACAGAAGATTCCCTTTTCTTCAGCATATTTCAGAAGATCCTCAGTTGTTTTAGCGTTGTATGAGATAGGCTTCTCGACGAAAACTGGCTTTCCTGCGTCGATACACATCTTAGCAAGTTCAGCGTGGTTTGAATTGACTGTTGCAATATAAACCATCTCAACTTCCTCATCAGCAAGAAGCTCTTCGTATGAACCATAATACTTTTCTACTTTGTGTTCCTCTGCAAATTTCTTAGCTTTCTCTTCATCTCTGGAAGCAATAGCATAAGCGCAGATTCCATTTAGATTTTGAAGCATATCTGCAATCACACCAGCTATCCAGCCGGCGCCGATTATACCTACGTTATATTCGATCATAATAGTAGTCCTTTCTAAAATGTCTAAGTTTTAAAAAACTGACATTAATTATATAATAGCTCCATTTGATTGTAAAGAAATCAAAATGGTGCTACAATACCACTTGTCAATTTTCATTTAGAGGTTTTGTTTTGAAGAATTTTAAGATCATCCTGAGGGATGTAAAGGATTATAAAACTTCATCATTTTTAACACCGGTATTTATGATACTCGAGGTTATCTTTGAAACTATCATTCCTATAGTAATGGGAATGATCATTGATATCTCTGAGGGTAATACTATCGATATGAAGAGGATACTTACTTATGGAGGTATCATGGTTCTTCTTGCTCTCGGAGCTCTGTATACAGGTATCATGGGTGGTAAGTACGGTGCGCATGCATCTGCAGGTCTGGCTAAGAATCTTCGCCGCCACATGTATACACATATCCAGGATTTTTCATTTGCAAATATCGACAAATTTTCATCCGCAAGTCTTGTAACACGACTTACAACGGATGTTACTAATATTCAGAATGCTTACCAGATGGTGCTTCGTACCATGGCAAGAGCTCCAGTGAATCTTATAGTTTCCATGGTGGCTGCTATGCTGATAAGCCCAAGAGTTTCGCTGGTATATCTGGGAGCAATCGTATTCCTTTCTATCGTAGCAGTGTTTATGATATCCAAGGTTACGAAATACTTCATGCAGGCATTTCCAAAGTATGATGAAATGAATGAAAGCGTTCAGGAAAATGTTTCCGCCATCCGTGTTGTTAAAGGCTTCGTTCGTGAAGACTATGAGATAAAGAAATTCCAGAAATCCAGCGGCATGATCTACAATCTGTTTGTTAAAGCAGAAAGCCTGATGGCATTTATGATGCCTATCATGCAGTTTACTATTTACTTCTGTATCCTTATGGTCAGCTGGGTAGGAGCGAAACTCATTGTCCTTGGTGGAGGTGCTGAGGGTGCCCTTACAACTGGTGATCTTTCTACACTTCTTGCTTATTGCATGCAGATACTTATGAGTCTCATGATGCTTTCTATGGTTATCGTAATGATCACAATGTCATCTGCCAGCATCAAGCGTGTGGCTGAAGTAATAGAAGAAGATAGCACTATCAAGAATCCGGAAAATCCTGAATTTGAGATTGCTGACGGAAGTATTGATTTTGAAGATGTAACCTTCAGATATGATGAGGCGGCAGAGAATCCGGTTCTGGATGACATTAATCTTCATATTGATTCAGGTGCTACCATCGGTATAATCGGTGGAACTGGTAGTTCCAAGTCCAGTCTGGTAAATCTTATCAGCCGACTCTATGATGTATCCGACGGCGCAGTAAAGGTTGGCGGCAAGGATGTTCGCAGCTACGATATGGAAACTCTTAGAAATAATGTAGCGGTTGTGCTTCAGAAAAATGTACTCTTCTCGGGAACTATCCTGGAGAATCTTCGCTGGGGTAACAAGGATGCTACCGAGGAAGAATGCATTGAGGCGGCAAAGCTTGCTTGTGCTGATGAATTTATAACTACATTCCCGGATGGGTATAATACAAAGATAGAACAGGGCGGAACTAATGTTTCCGGTGGACAGAAGCAGAGAATCTGTATTGCCCGTGCCCTTCTTAAGAAGCCTAAGATTCTTATCTTAGATGATTCAACAAGTGCGGTGGATACCGCGACAGATGCTCGTATTAGAGCATCCTTCAGGGAATTCATTCCCGAAACAACGAAGCTTATAATCGCACAGCGTATTTCCAGCGTAATGGATGCTGATAAGATTATAGTTATGGAAAACGGACGCATTAGTGGATTCGGAACTCACGAAGAACTTCTGGCGTCTAATGAGATTTATAAAGATGTCTTCGAGTCGCAGCAGGGCGGAAGCGGAGACTTTGATAAGCAGTAAGGTTGAAAGCCTTGCTTTGGTAGCAGTTAGGAGAAGAAAATGGCAGGTCCAGGTAGGAGAACCCCACGAGGCATGAAGCCAACGGTTGAAAACCCAGGCAAGATATTAAAGCGCCTCATGGGCTATGTATTTGAATATTATGGATTCAGGATGATTATGGTTTTCATACTCATCATTATTAGCGTGCTTGCTAATCTTCAGGGAACACTTTTCATGAAGACTCTGATCGATGATTACATTGACCCAATGGTAAAGCATAATGATCAGAATTTTGTGCCACTTATCCATGCCATCCTTAGAACCGCTGCATTTTATCTGGTAGGAATCGCAGCAACATACAGCTATAACAGAATAATGGTTAATGTATCCCAGGGTACACTTCGTAGAGTCAGGGACAATCTGTTTGAGCATATGCAGTCGCTTCCAATAAAGTACTTCGATACACATACACACGGCGATATCATGTCAATCTATACAAACGATGTTGATACTCTTCGTCAGATGATCAGCCAGAGTATACCATCTCTTTTCCAGAGTGGACTTACTGTTATTGGTGTAATTGTTTGTATGCTGATCAGAAGCGTGCCACTTACAATAGTTTCATTTATCATGGTTGGCTTCATGCTCAGCTTTACAATGAGACTCTCCAAGAAGAGTGGAGAATTCTTTGTGAAACAGCAGAAGAATCTGGGTCAAGAAAATGGATTCATAGAGGAAATGATAACTGGTCAGAAGGTTGTTAAGGTCTTCTGCCATGAGAAAGAAAGCATAGAAGAGTTTGATAAGCTGAATGAGGCTCTCTTCGATAGTTCATATAATGCTAACAAGTACGCAAATATACTTATGCCATCCATGGCTCAGCTGGGTAACCTCAGTTATGTTATTTGTATAGTTGTTGGTGCGATTCTTATACTAAGTGGTTTTGGAATAAAATCGATACCTGAATCTGGAGTGGCGTCTGTTCTTTTAGGCGGTCTTGCTCCACTTACAGTTGGTGGTCTTGTTTCATTCCTTACATTCAACAAGAGCTTCAACATGCCTATCAATCAGGTATCCATGCAGTTCAATGCAATCATCATGGCTCTTGCGGGTGCAGACAGAGTGTTCAAGCTTTTGGATGAGGAACCAGAGGCTGATGATGGATATGTTATGCTGGTCAGAGCTAAGGTGGATGAAAACGGTGAGCTGACAGAGACAAAGGAGAGAACGGGTATCTGGGCTTGGAAGCATCAGCATCAGGCTGATGGAAGCATTACTTACCAAAGACTGGAAGGCGCTATCTTTATGGATGATGTGGACTTCGGTTATGTTGAAGGTAAGACAGTGCTTCATAACGTTTCTCTGGATGCAAAGCCTGGCCAGAAGGTTGCATTTGTCGGTTCTACAGGTGCTGGTAAAACAACGATCACAAACCTTATCAATCGTTTTTATGATATTCAGGACGGAAAGATTCGTTTTGATAATATAAATGTAAATAAGATTAAGAAAGGTGACCTGAGAAGATCATTGGGTCTGGTTCTTCAGGATACACATCTGTTCACAGCAACAGTTATGGAGAATATCCGCTACGGTCGATTGGATGCGACGGATGAAGAATGCATTGCTGCAGCGAAGCTTGCAAATGCAGATCATTTTATTCGTCAGTTGCCTGACGGCTATAACACAATGCTTACTGGTGATGGCGGAAATCTTAGTCAGGGACAGAGACAGCTTCTTTCTATTGCGAGAGCGGCAGTTGCTGATCCTCCAGCACTGATTCTGGATGAGGCTACATCTTCAATCGATACTCGTACTGAACGTGAGGTTCAGGAGGGTATGGACAAGCTGATGGCGGGAAGAACAACCTTTGTTATCGCTCACAGACTTTCAACAGTTAAGAATAGTGATTGTATTATGGTTCTTGAACAGGGCCGTGTAATTGAAAAAGGAACTCACAAGGAGCTCCTTGAACAAAAAGGTAAATACTATCAGCTTTATACAGGTCTTTCAGCATAATTCTGGATTGCATCTTAAAAAAAGGTAAAGAAAAAGGAGCGCTTGCAGCGCTCCTTTTAAAAAGCTCTTTACGCCAATCCATTCTTTTCTGCATACTTGCAAAGTGCATCAAATGTCTCTGGGCTGAGATCATGTTCAATCTTGCATGCATCTTCAGCGGCAATCTCTGGATCAACGCCCAGCTTCTCAAAGATACTTGTCAGTACCTTGTGTCTTGTATATATCTTATTGGCAATCTCCATACCAGAATCTGTGAGAGAAATCATTCCGTCCTCGTTGAATGAAATGTAACCATTCTCGCGAAGTCTCTTTGTAGCATAGCTTACGCTAGGCTTAGAAACATTAAGCTGGTTCGCTACATCGATGGAACGAACGTATCCCTTCTTTTCTTTTATCATGAGTATAGCCTCGAGGTAATCCTCTGCAGACTGGTGAATTTCCATTGCCAATTTTCGCCCCTCCTATAAAACACAGATAACTGCATTTAAATTATATCTAGAATTCTTAACAGATGTTAACACAATTTAACTATTGTTGCAAGTCCTTTCTTATTTTATGTTTTGTGAGATGTGTGGTATAATGAGAGCAGTATGGGGTTTAATTCGAAATAATCAAGGAGGATTATATATGAAAAGTAGGAGAAGATTACTGGGGATAATATTAAGCCTGATAATGGTAATAAGCCTGATAAATGGGCTTCCTTTGAATGTAAGGGCGGAAGGAGAGCATACTCATGATGGATATACGGAGTGGACTAGTGAAACATCACTTCCAACTGCTTCGGGTAGTTATTATCTGTCTAAGGATGTTACAGTAACTCGTAGAACATCTATTCCTTCCGGAAATGTTGTTAATCTATGCTTAAATGGACATAGCATAACATATACAGGTACATCCCGTAACCCAATTTATTATATAAATGGAACACTTAATTTGTATGACTGTTCCGATGATCCAGGAATGTTAACGGGTGGAACCGGATATCCAAATTCATCTAATTTTTCATATGGTGGTGCTATTTTTGTGAATGGTGGTACTTTTAATATGTATGGTGGCCAGATTTGTGAGAATAGTGCAAATTGCGGATTTGGTATATGGGTTAATGGCGGTTCATTAAATATATATGGAGGTTCAATTCACAATAACAACCATTTAGATTCATTAAAGTCTTGGACTGGAGCAGTGGAGATTATAGCTGATGATACAGCAACGATATCAAGCGGTATTATTGAAAAAAACGAAGGGTATGGCGTAATAACAAGGGGTGGTACCCTTAATATGACTGGTGGTACGATTAAAGAAAACAGTAATGGAGGTGTCTGCATTTATTGGGGCAATAAAGTAGACCAATCCGACATATTTTATGGCTCACTTAATTTGAGCGGTGGAAATATAATAGATAATGGTTATTGTGGAATTGAATATAATAATTCAAAGAGCGGAACATTTTATCTTTCGGGAAATCCTCTTATTTCTGGTAACAAATATAGTGATCATGACCAAAATATTTTGATAGGAAGTGGAAAAGTAATAAATATAACAGGAGCATTGGATGATACGGCAAGGTGTGGAATTTACGGAAGCAGTTCCTATGTATTTACAACTGGACTATCTGGCAACGGAACATTTGAAAACTTTGTATGTGAAAATAGTAGTAATTTCGCAATACTTGATGATGGTAATGGTGAGGCTTTGCATGAAAAGAAGATGACGGTTTCATATAGCAAGAGGACGACTGATGCACCAGCATCATCTGCTAAAATAACAGGCAGTGTTCCTACAGATACAAATAAATATTTACCGGGTGAATCTGTAACCGTTTTGAGTCAGGGGACGCTTACTGCACCGGGGTATGATTTTGTGGGTTGGAATACAACAAAATACTCTTATGATGACTCCACATATAAAGAGGGGGAGACTTTTGTTATCGAAAAAAATAGTCAATATAAGCAAAACTTGTATGGTGTTTGGAAAGTTCATCACCATGAATGGACTTATGCACTTGATGAATTAGATCCAGCCACTATCAAAGCTACCTGTGGAAATAGTGGAGGTGGACATGCTGGTGATAATCCAGCTTCGCTAACAATCAACGCTCCTACTCGAACTGTTTTTGGTGGAGATGGAGAAGCTGAGGCTACTTTAACTGGGGCTATTGATGGAGTAGATACTCCTATTGTATATAAAAACGGGGATACTGTTCTTGATGATGCTCCAATTAATGTTGGAACATACACTGCTAATGTCACTCTTGGAGAGGTTACTGCGTATGTTGAATATTCGATAGCAAAAGCAGATGCACCGACAACGTTGGATGATGATCAGAAACCTACTCCGATAGCTGGAATTTCATACACAGGATCGGAATTTGAACTAATAAATAATCCTGAGGTCCCACTAGATGGTTATACTATAATGTATTGTCTTGATGGAGAAGATTGGAGCGTGGATATACCTAAAGGTGAGAATGCAGGAAATTATACGATTCATGTAAAATATGTGGGTGATAGTAATCATGAGGATTTCTTTGGAGAAGATATAGTAGGTCATATTGAAAAGCTACACAATCTACACCTGATGCTCCAACACAAGGTACAGTTAGTTCGTCATCTGTTACTTTAACAGAGGTTGATGGTTGTGAATACAGTATGGATGGAACTAATTGGCAGGAAAGTCCTACATTTACAGGGCTTGATATGAATACGGAATATACCTTCTATCAGAGACGTGCAGAAGATACTAATCACAAAGCTTCTGATTGCAGTGAGGGTGTAACTATTAGAACCGCAAATCATACTCATGAATGGAGTTATACTGCTGAGGGTGCTACTATTACTGCAAGTTGTGCAAATAGAGATGGTGGTCATAGTGGAGAACTAACGTCAACTATAACTATAGTAGAACCGGAATTAAAAACCTATGGTGGAACAGAAGATGCGGTTGCAACAATCAGCGGAAGTATAGATGGAGTAATCAATCCTGATATCGTATATAAGAAAGGGTCTAAAATATTTGATGACGCGCCAACTGATGCAGGAACTTACACAGCAAATATAACACTTGGTGAAGCAACAGCAATTGTTGGTTATACAATTAATCCTAAGCTTGTAACAATTACAGGTGTTACAGCTTCGGAAAAAACATATGATGGAACAACTTCAGCAACTGTTAGTGGAACAGCTAGTATAGATGGTAAGTTGGATGGAGATAATGTTGATGTTTCTGTAGGCACTGCCGCATTCCAAGATAAAAATGTAGGTACAGATAAACCCGTAACATTCACAGGTTTTGGTCTTACTGGAGAAGATGCGTCCAACTATACATTAACTGATCAGCCATCTTCAGCAACCACAAATATAACAGCTAAAGAGATATATATTTTCCGTGTTACAGCTTCGGATAAAGTATATGATGGAACTACTACAGCGACTATCACTGAAACAGGAGAATTATACGGTCTTGTAAGCGATAAGGATGATGTAAAAATTTCTGTAGGTAAAGCTGCATTTGTGGATAAGAATGTAGGTGGGGAAAAAGAAGTTATATTCACTGATTTTGGTCTTACAGGAGATGATGCGTCCAACTATACATTAGCTGGTCAGCCAGCTCGTAGAAGGAATAGTATTAATCAAAAAGTAGTTACTATTACTGGTGCTACAGTTTCAAATAAAGAATATGATGGGACTACTACAGCAAATATCACAGGAACAGGTGAAATTAATGGTAAGATTAGTGGAGATGATGTTTCTATTACTGAAGGAACAGCATCATTTGGAGATAAGGATGTAGGCGAAGGAAAGACTGTTACATTTGCTGATTTTACCCTTTCAGGATTTGATTCGGGTAACTATTTATTATTTGGTCAGCCAGAATCTACAACTGCTGATATTACTCCTAAATCTATTACAGGTGCGACTGTATCATTAGATGCAACACAAAAGAGCTATAATGGTTCGGAACAGAGTGTTAATGTGACAGGAGTTAATATAGGTGATATTTCTTTAGCGGCGGGCGATTATACTGTGGCTGGAAATTCAGGGACAAATAAAGGTGATTATACTGTTACAGTAACTGGAACTGGCAACTTTAAAGATACAGCAACGGCAGGTTGGAGTATTACAGCTGGAGATATGGAAGTGACAGCTGAAGATGTATCTGTTGATTATGACAGTCAACCACATGGAATTACTGTAAATGTAACAACACCAGCTTCTGGTGCTGCGGTTAAATATGGTACGGAAGACGGTGTCTATGGATCAAATACAAGCCCAACAATCACAGATGTTGGAAGTCTTACAGTATATTATAAGGTTACTGATAGTAATTATAAGGATTTTACAGGAAGCGCTAAAATAACAGTAAATAAAGTTAATCCAAGTTTTGTTGCCCCTGTAGCTAAGACGCTGACATATAATAATGAACCGCAGGTACTTGTTACAGCCGGTACTACTAGTGATGGAACAATGATTTATGCTATTGGTAATGAAACTGAAGCTACAGGAAGTTATTCGGAGGATATTCCTTCGGCGACAGATATCGGAACCCACTATGTATGGTACAAGGTTGTAGGCGATGGAAATCATAACGATAGTGATCCTGGTAAGGTTGCGGTAACAATCTCTGCAGTTGATAAAACAGATTTGATTAACACAATTAATGATGCTAATGATTATCTTGATGGCATTTCTAAAAATAATGATTATAGCGATGTTGCAGGTATACTTAAGGATGCGATAGGTGATGCTACAAGCTTGGCTGAGAATCCGATTGTTACCAAGGAAGAGATTGATGCGGCAATTGAAAAATTAAAGAAAGCTCTTCAGGATGCAAAGGATGCTGTAAAAGATATCGATGATCAAAAAGCTGCGGCAGCCGTAGAGGATAAGATTAAAGCTCTTAAGGATTCTAAAGATATCACATTAAATGATAAGGCTGCTGTTGAGGATGCAAGAAAAGCATATGATAGTCTTACTGATGATCAAAAGGCTTTGGTTAGTAAGGATCTTCTGAAGAAGCTTGAAGATGATGAGACAGCTATTAAGGCGTTAGAAGAAGCAAGCAAGAAGGATGGAAGTACACCAGGCGAATCTGATAATCCAGAGAAGGAAGATGAATCACAAAATAATTCAAATAATAAAGACTACCACAGAGAATGGGTAGATGGACAGTGGTATGACGCCAACGGAAAACCATCTTATAAGGCTAAAGGCTCTTGGCATGAAAGTGACAAGGGTTGGTGGTTTGGAGATGAATCTGGCTGGTATGCAATGGATGGCTGGATAAAGATCGATGGCAAGTGGTACTTCTTCGATGAGTTTGGATTTATGATTACTGATCAGTACTGCGGTAAATGGGAAGATAATAGTAATCTGCTTTACTGGGTAGGTAGCGATGGTGCATGGGATGAATCCGCACCGGCAAGATGGCATTTCAAGGGCTCCAAGCTGTGGTTTGGAGATGAAGACGGATGGTTTGCCAAGGATGAGAATCTGCTCATTAATGGTTTGTGGCATAAATTCGATAAAGATGGCTATCTTGAGGAATAATGTTAGTTTAATTATGAAATAGACGGATGAGGCTAGAAATTTAGCCTCATCTGTTTTATTATATGGGTATATGGTTTTGTAATATATTATGTTATGGGAGGTTATATATGGAGAAACAGTTTACTAACATGCGTGATATAGCGAGAAGCTACGCAAATGCAATGAATCTGCTCAGACCTGAGACAGAGAATCTGCACCAGAGAGTTGCTTACCTCGCATACAATATAGCTAAAGAGATGGATTATGAGTCGACAGATCTGAGGGAGATCATGTTTGCCAGTCTGCTTTATGATGTGGGCGTAGGTATGATGCCTGAAAAGCCTGAGGATCAGGAGAGATATTATTTCAAGGATCTTGCATCAACAGGTCTTGGAATAATCGGTGATATTCCTAGACTTAAGTCCGTTTGTGAGATTTTTAAGATTGTTGATCCTGAGTCTGAGGCAGATGAAAGCGTTTTCGGATATGAGAAGAGCAAGGACTTCGCTGAGATAATCGACATCGCTGACAGGGTTGCTCATATGCTGGATCCTAAGGATGCGGCGCTCAACCAGGTTGAAGATATTGTGGATACCATTTCGGATCTGCAGAGTGATGGCGTTAGCCCTTCGGTAATTGAGGCCTTCCTTAGATTCTCTGATAAAGAGTATGTTTGGATGGAGGTTCTCCATCAGCCAGAGCTCTTCCTGAATTATATTTCTGATGCAAATGTCATCACCCTGGATGAAACTATTGATCTTTCAAGATTTATCTCACGTATCATCGACTTCCGAAGCAATTACACGGCAATGCACTCCTCAGGTGTGGCAGCTACAGCCGTTAGACTTGCTGAAATCATGGGCATGTCCGAAGATGAATGTAAGATGATGATGATCGCAGGTTACCTGCACGATATAGGAAAGCTCAAGGTTCCAAATTCAATCCTTGAGAAAAATGACAAGCTGACAGATGAAGAATTCAATGTAGTAAAGGAATATGCATACTACACCCACCTTCTTCTTAAGGATATAACCGGCTTTGACCAGATAAGCCGCTGGGCTTCTCTTCATCACGAGAAACTGAATGGATACGGCTATCCATTTAGACTTAAGGCAGATGACATCCCAATGGGAGCTCGTATAATTGCAATTGCAGATATCTTCTCAGCTGTTGCCGAGATCAGAGCTTACCGTTCTGGTATGTCAAAGGAAGAGGTTATAAAGACTCTGCTTGAGTATGTAGAGAGTGGCGCTATGTCCGGCTACATCGTAGATATTCTTATTAATAACTACGATGACATCTATGCTATCCGCGATAGAGAGGTTCGCAAAGAAGGTGCTCGTTACTTTGCATCTTCGGTAGATGTTGACTAGATTGAAAAATGAAAACTAACTATAACATTAAAAAAGCACGGTTTATACGCCGTGCTTTTTCATTATCTCATCTATCTTTTGTGCTTTCTCTTTATAATGTGGATCCTTCTTTGGGTCCATAGTGCAATGTCCCGAGCAGCTTCCGTGATCCGGACAGCTTCCGCAGGTTCCATATTTATATAGATATCGGGCAGCTGGAATGAAGAGCGCCAGCACCACGAGAAGTGCAATTATAGTTGCTATGTTCATATGTATACCTCGTTGGGTTAGTTTTCTTTAACTGCCTTGATATTAATATAACCGCCCTCGAATGTCAATACTCGATATCTGAAATTCATATCAAAAATCTATATTGTAAATCCGTAGCGGCCTGCTCAAATCGGAACTCCGTTCCACACCTAGTATTTAAATATGAAAAAAACGTGAAAATAGCACAAAATGTAGTGGATTTTTATACTATTAGATGTTAAAATAACTCTGATTATGTTCTGTGAACCAACATGGACGGAGAATACACGTGTGAATAAAAAAATTAGAAATCTAGTGCTTATATTAGCAGCCCTCGTAATGGTATTCCTAAGTGTAATGCTGGGTGACGGCAAGTCTAATGAAGTCAATAAGAGTGAGTCGCTGCCAAACAGTGCAAATGCAGCCGGCCGTGAGTTGGAGGATACTGTAGTAACCACCGAGTCTGACGGCGAGGTTATATTGGGTGATACCCTTTATGACGCTGCCACCGCAACTGATGCGGATGCGACCGAAGAAACGGGCGTGTCGCCAGAGGTTCAGAAATATCTTGATGATATGACTGACGAAGAAAAGGTAGCACAGCTTTTTGTTGTTACTCCAGATGCCCTCACAGGTATCGAAGCTGTTAATCAGGCCGGCGATGGCACGAAGGAAGCGATAGATAAAACGCCTGTTGGTGGAATTATCTATATGAGCGACAACCTTCAAGCCACAACTCAGACAAAAGAGATGCTGGCAAATACAAATCAGTATAGTAAAGACAGAGTTGGTCTTCCAATGTTCCTCTGTGTTGATGAGGAAGGTGGTACTGTAGCAAGAATTGCAGGAAGCGGAAGATTTGATGTAACGAATGTTGGAAACATGTCCGACATCGGAGCAACAGGAACAGTTGAGGATGCCCGCGAGGTGGGCGAGACAATTGGTACTTACCTGGCTGAGCTTGGTTTCAATGTTGACTTCGCACCAGTTGCTGATGTTCTGACAAACCAGGAAAATTCAATCGTTAAATATCGTTCCTTCGGTAGCGATGTAGATGTATGCTCACGCATGTCTATCGCAGTAGCAGAAGGGCTTAAATCCAAGGGAATCGAAGCAACTTACAAGCACTTCCCTGGACACGGTGCAACTGCAGGAGATACACACCTGGGTGCAGCATTTACAACTAAGACAATAGATGAGTTGAAAGAGCAGGAGCTTGTTCCTTTCCAGGATGCTATAGATGACGGTGCCAGGTTCATAATGGTTTCCCACATCTCAGCTCCAAACATCACTGGCCACGATACACCAGCATCCCTTTCTAAAGAAATCGTAACTGATCTTCTGAGAAATGATATGGGATATGACGGCATAGTAGTTACAGATGCCATGGAAATGGGCGCTATTTCAACCAAGTATAAATCTGACGAAGCTGCAGTAATGTCTATTCAGGCAGGTGCAGATATGATCCTTATGCCTGAGGATTTTGAGCTGGCATATAACGGCGTGCTTGAAGCTGTTAAGTCTGGTGAGATTTCCGAAGAAAGACTAAATGCATCTGTTGCAAGAATCATCGAAATAAAGCTTCAGATGAAATAATGATTTTTTATTAGCATACCTCCATCTTTTTGTGATGGGGGTATGCTAATTCTAAATAAATGTAATCCCAAGAAAAAGGGAACTGTAGAGAAGAGGCGAATTAAATGAGAAAGTTTGAAAAGTCGGTTAAGTTGAATAATGTTTGTTACGATATTCGTGGTCCGGTTATGGACGAAGCCGATAGAATGAGCCAGCGTGGCGAGAAAATACTGAAACTGAATATCGGTAATCCTGCACCATTCGGGTTCGAGGCTCCAGACGAGCTGATTGAAGTAATGTCGAATAATCTTATAAAAACAGAAGGTTATTCAGATTCAAAAGGAATCATAACAGCCCGCGAGGCCATTGTGGAATATGATAAAACAAAGAACATTCCAAATGTGTCCGTGGACGATGTTTATACAGGAAATGGTGTAAGTGAGCTGATAACACTTTCCATGCAAGGTCTGCTGGATTACGGCGATGAGATTCTTGTTCCATCACCAGACTATCCACTGTGGACTGCATCTGTAACACTTGCGGGTGGTACAGCGGTTCATTATATCTGCGACGAAGAAGCAAACTGGTATCCGGATATAAAGGATATTGAGAGAAAGATAACTCCAAGAACAAAGGGTATAGTTGTAATTAATCCTAATAACCCAACAGGTGCCCTCTATCCAAAGGAGCTGCTTGAACAGATAGTAAAGCTTGCAGAGACTCATGATCTCATTATATTTGCAGATGAGATTTACGACAGGTTAATAATGGATGGCAAAACACATACATCTATTGCCGGCCTTGCGCCAGACTGCCTTTGCATAACATATAACGGACTGTCCAAATCACATCTCATTGCAGGCTACAGAGTTGGATGGATGTCCATTTCCGGAGATAAGAGCAATGCCACCGGTTATATTGAGGGAATTAAGCTTCTCTCATCCATGCGTCTTTGCTCAAATGTGCCGGCTCAGTCTCTTATAGCTCCAGCCCTTAAGATGCTGGATGAGACAAAGAAACTGGTTGAGCCGGGTGGAAGAGTTTACGAGCAGCGCGAATGCATTGTAAACCTTCTTAATGACATTCCTGGTATAAGTGTTGTTAAACCGGAGGCTGCCTTCTATTGCTTCCCTAAGATGGATGTGAAGAAGTTCAATATTCATGATGATGAGAGGTTCGCTTTGGATGTACTGAGAAACAAGAAGATTCTCTTTACACATGGTGGCGGTTTCCATTGGGAACAGCCAGACCACTTCCGTATTGTTTACCTTCCAGAAATCTCAGTCCTCACAGAAGCAGCAACTCAGCTGAAAGATTTCCTGGCGGATTATCGTCAGCAGGATTAAGAAGTTCTTTATAGGAGAAAAGTATGATTACAGCAATGCTCTTCGCCGGCGGTGTCGGAAGAAGAATGAAAGAAGCGGAAATGCCAAAACAGTTTTTAAATGTTGCTGGCAAACCCATCATAATTAGAACCATGATGCATTTTGAAAATCATCCGGCTGTAGACGATATTGTTATCGCCTGCAAGGAAGACTGGATAGATTATCTGAATGATCTTATTGCAAAGTATGATATTAAAAAGGTTCGTGCAGTTATTCCTGGAGGCGAGACTGGTTATCAGTCCATCCATAATGGTGTTCTTGAAACTGCTAAGGTTGCTACGAATCCAGATGACATTATCCTTATCTGCGATGGCGTGCGCCCAATGCTTTCTGAGGAACTCATTACGAACTGTATCGAGGCTACAAAGAAATACGGAACAGCTGTTCCGGTTACACCAAGTATCGATTCCCTGCTTTATAGCGAGGATGGAGAAACCTGTGGAAAGAGCTACAAGAGAAGCTCCATGTATATAACTCAAGCACCCCAGGGTTATACCATGGAGAAGATCTTGTGGGCTCATTCCGAGGCTGAGAAACGCGGTATAACAAACCCTGTTTCCTCCAGCGAGCTGTTTATAGAGCTGGGGCATGACGTGCATCTCTTCATAGGAGAGCGTACAAATATAAAGGTTACGACACCTGAGGATATGGACTTTCTCCGTGCCAGCTTCTTCTATAAGCATTTCAAGAAGTTTGCTCAGGAAGAATTCGATAGAAATGATATATAACACTCCGTCACCGGCTAAGGCGACGGATGAAGAAAAGGAATGACAATGACAGAAGTACAAAGCGTAGTAAAAGGTCAATTATATAAAGATATCGAGGAGATTGCCCAGGACAGTATAGACTGGAGCCAGCTTAGAAATAAACGACTTCTGATCACAGGAGCTAACGGTTTTATTGCTTACTACCTTGTGGCAGCTCTGCTTCTTAGAAATGATAAATTCGACGATAATATTAAAGTTGTGGGCATAGTCAGGAATATGGAGCGTGCTAAAGCAAAGTACGGTTCTCTTGCTGAGAGAGATGACTTGGAACTGATTGAGCAAGATGTCTGCGCACCATTTAATATTGATGGTAAGGTGGACTTCGTAATCCATGCTGCCAGCCAGGCCTCTGCATGGCATTTCGAGAACGACCCTGTTGGAACAATAAATGCCAACTTAGTCGGAACAAGCAATGCTCTCGAATTTGCTAAGAGCCAGAATGAAAATGCTTCAAATGACGGCGGAGAAAAGACAACTACCCTTATTGTTTCGTCCCTTAAAACTTACGGCACCGTAACAGATGGCTCCCGTGAACTTCTTGAGGAAACTCAGGGATATGTGGATATCGATTCCTACAAGAACTGCTATGCTATGGGTAAGCGTGCATCTGAAACTCTTGCTGCAAGCTATGCTAAACAGTACGGCATGAGTGTTAAGATTGTCAGACCTAGCTATATCTTTGGAGCGGCCACACTGGATGATGACAGAGTGTGGGCTCAGTTTATTGCAAACGTAGTCAGGGGAGAAAGCATTCTCCTTAAGAGCGCCGGTGCGCCATATAGATCATTTTGCTATGTAACTGATACAGTTAGAGCAATCCTCACAGTTCTCCTGAAGGGAGAGGATATGCAGCCTTATAACATTTCCTCTGAAATAGGAAATGTGACCATCCGCGGCTTTGCTAAAAAGGCGGTTGAGGCCTTCCCAGAGAAGAATCTCACTCTGTCATTTGCTAATCCTGAGGATGAGGCTGAACCTGTAGTTGATTACACTAAGCAGACACCTGAAATAATGAACAGTGACAGGCTCACTGGACTGGGTTGGAAAGCCTCTGTAGATATAACAGAAGGAATAAAAAGGGCGGTTGCGATTTTGACAGAAAAATGATAGACTATATCTGTAAAAGTGGGCAACTATACTTACTTTCTAAAAACCCGCTTCATTAAAGAAGGATAAATACTCAAAATGGTTAAAGCAGTTAAGATAATAATCGGCCTTTCGGCCGCCTTTCTGTTGTTTTTAATAGTCGCTGATTACATTGGAGATTATAGGCGTGCTTACAACGAGGAACTGACCAGCATGACCTCCAGCAGAGGCGAAGAAGTGGAGGTAGAAATACCTAAGGATGCATCCGCAAAGAAGATAGCGGAGATACTCCATCAAAAAGGTTTGATCAGGTTCGAAAGAGCATTTGTTAAAAGACTTCAGAGTTCGGAATATAGAGGAAAACTCCAGAGCGGTACATTCAAGCTTTACAAAGGAATGAACACACTGGAAATGATGGAGATAATGTCCAAAGAGGACGAGGACTCCAAGATAGTAAAACAACTTGTTATCCCAGAGGGATATTCAATAGATATGATAGCGGCGAAGTGCCAGGAAGAAGGCATTTGCTCTTCAACGGATTTTGTAAACGCTGTCAAATCTGTAACAGCAAATGATTTTGAGTATTTGAATGATGTGCCGTCAGGCGTAGATGTAAGGTACAAGCTGGAAGGTTATCTCTTCCCTGCAACGTACGATATAACAAAGAACACAACAGCACCTGAATTGGTGCGAATGATGCTGAATGCATTCGAAGCTTATTACACTGCCGAAATGAAATCGGCCGCATTAGAAAAGAACATGACATCCTACGATGTTCTCACCATAGCGTCAATGATTGAGCGTGAAGCTAAGTTGGATGAAGACAGACCGCTTATCTCGTCTGTTATTTACAACCGACTTAACAAAGACATGCTACTTCAGATAGACTCGACAGTTTTGTATCCACTCACAGACGGAAGGTACGATGTTGAGAAACTTAAAGCGGAAGATCTTGAACTTCGATCATCATATAATACATATGTTTACACAGGACTTCCTGTGGGACCTATTTGTAATCCGGGACTTGCCTGCATCAATGCAGCTATCAATCCTGAAGAAACAAATTACCTGTATTACTATATGGTCGATGAAGAAACCGGAAAGCATGAGTTTTCTGAAACCTATGAGGAACACCAATCGATCATCATGGGTGGTGCCGATAGAGATGGAGATGGTATAGCGGATTACGATATGGACAGCAATGTATACCAGGATAACAATGCAGAAAGTGATATCTGGAGTAACCAGAACGGAGACGATTAAGAAAGACTAAAAAATACGAGACATTTTGAGGAGGAGCTATGAGAAGTTTCTATTTTACAGAGAAAAATATAGGAGACGAGAAGTACCTCACTTATACAATGGGTGAGGGAGTTGAACTCGATGAAGATGTTCTTGACTATTGCGAGGAGAATGATCCTGCGGAAATCGTTAAGATAATATATGAAGAGGATGATGATTTCGATTATCTCAGTTATGACATTTCAGGACTCATGTCACTGGATACATTTACTCAGTCAGTAATGAAGGAGGAAAATGTACTCAAGATCCTGAGAAATGTTTCTCTTGGAATGATCAATATCAAGGAATATACACTTCCACTTTCATACATCTTACTTAATAAAAATTTCATGTATATAAATCCTGATACGCTGGATATTCAGTTCCTGTATGTCCCAGTTGAAAGCGATGCTTCGGTGTCACAGGAATTCAAGAGCTTCGTGAGACAGTTCATAGCTTCACTGAAGTTTGATATTGAACAGGATCTCTCATATGTAGGAAAACTTCTTACATATATAAACGGAGATGGATTTAATCTTCGTGGTCTGATAGGACTTTCCGAAGCACTCATGAAGGATTCAGGACTTAGCTTTGATGCCAGCGGAGATATCTCAACAGAAGATGGAGCTGAAGTTGTTGAAAGCATGGATCCATCAGTTGTTCCTGAAGAGAAGAAGGAAGGCATCATGGATGGTCTGGATGCAGCAGATGATAAGCTTCCAGAAATCGGAGATGATGAGGACGATTCAGATATTGAGCTTGAGGATGCTAAAGAGCAGGAGCCAGCAGCTGAGTATGATGTACATCAGATGATGGAAGACAAGCTCAAAGAAGAAGAGGCTAGAAACGAAGAAATTAGAAAGGCTAGAGAGAAAGCTGCACTTGAAGCAATAATTGCTGAAAGAGATGCAAGACTCGCAGCTGAAGCAGCAGAGGCTGAGAAAGAAGCTGCTGAAAGAGCTGAAGCCGTAAGAATAGAAGAAGAAAAGAGAGCAGCTGCAGCTGCAGAAGCAGAGAAGGTTGCAGCAGAAAAAGCGGCAGCAGAGGCAGCGGCAGCAGCTGAGACTGAGGCGGCAGCGGCAGAAGAAGCTACTGCAGAAGAAACTGAGGAAGAGGCTGAGCCAGAACTTACACCTGAACAGATTGCTGAGAGAGAGGCAATTGCAAGAGAGGTTGCTAAGAAGGCTGCAAGAGAGGCTGCTGAAGAATCCGATGAAGAAGAAATTCATGAGGATGGAACAGGAATTACAATTACACAGCCTGTAAGAGTTAGTAGAGCTGCAATGCTGAAGGCGGCAGCAGAACAGGCTGAGAAGGAAGCTGAAGCAGAGGCTGAGGCATTAGCGGCAGCAGCTGAGGAAGCAGAGAAAGCGGCGGCTGCAGAAGCTGAGGCAGAGACTGCTAAGGAAGAAAAGAAGAAAAAGAAGAAAGAAAAAGAAAAGAAAGAAGAGGCAACCGAGGAAGTAGCAGAAACCAAGAAGGTTGTTGATAATACCATCTTAGGAGCAGCTGGAGCAATCAAGATCAATCCTTATCTGGTAAGAGTTAATACAAATGAAAAGATCATCATAAACAAACCAGTATTCAAGATTGGTAAAGCCAGCAGAGGTGTTGACTTCCATGTAAGCGGTAACGGAGCAGTTAGCCGTCAGCATGCGATAATCCTTCATAAGGGAGATTCCTATTATATAAAGGATAATAAATCAACAAATCATACCTATGTAGATGGTAAGGAAGTTGAAGTTGATGAGGAAGTATTACTGAAGAATAACAGCACTATCAGCCTCGGAGATGAGGACTTCACATTTAAGTTAGGTTAAGGTAAAGAGATACAGTTCAGGGTGAATTTCGCTCTGAACTCGTTCTCGTTTAAAGGAAAACATTAATTTTGGGGGTTACAAATGGAGAAGAAGAACATCAAATTTGAAGACAATGGTAACAGCATAGCTATGAGATACGAGCTTCTGCCAGGCGATCAGCTGGACGATGCTGCTCTCGAAAAAATGAAAGCAGGTCAGCTGGAAATGGCGGCTCCTATCCAGTATGGGGAAGAGGAAGGAAGAAGAATGCTCTATGCATACATTCCTGCTTCTGTGCAGTTATCCACATTTCTGAAGAGACAGCTTGGAAAGGGAGAGGTTCTGACAATTCTCAGAAACCTTGTTGCTGGTATGGACATCGGAAAGAACAATATTCCGGTTGCTTATATCATCAAAGATATGGATTACATCTATATCGAAGAGCAGACACTCAGGCTGTTCACATTTATCGTGCCAATCAAAGGACAGATAGTTGAAGTAACTGATGTTCCTGACTTCATGAGAGAAGTTGTATCCCGTATGAAATTCCGTGATGAAGATAAGGACAACTATGTTGCCAGACTTCTCACAAATATAAATTCTGACAGATTTAGTTTGAGCGAACTGAACGTTTTGGTTAATGAGATGCTCCTTGATCTGGGAGATGCTCAGCTTGCAGGCGTTCCACAGGGCGGTCCAGCTAAGGTTGACAGAGTTGGTGTTATGAGAAACAGAGCAGGCGCTATGCCACCTCAGCAGCAGATGTTCAACCCACAGACAGGTCAGCCAATGCAACAGTTTAATCCTATGACTGGACAGCCAATGCAGCCACAGATGCAGCAACCAATGCAACAGCAGGCACCACAGCAGTTCAATCCTATGACAGGCCAGCCAATGCAGCAGCAGATGCCACAACAGCAGATGCAACAACCAATGCAACAGCAGGCACCACAGGGCCCAATTGCACCACAGCAGGCTCCAATGCAACAGCCACAGATGCAGCAGGCTCCAAAGCCACAGGAACCAGAGAAGAAGTTTGATCCTATGACTGGAAAGCCAATCGGTGGTCCAGCACCACAGGGACCAACTCCAACACCTGCACCACAGCAGGCACCACAAGGCCCGGTTGTACCAGAGGCTCCAAAGCCACAGGAACCAGAGAAGAAGTTCGATCCAATGACCGGAAAGCCACTCGGTGGCCCAGCACCACAGGGATCAACTCCAACACCTGCACCACAGCAGGCACCACAAGGTCCAGTTGTGCCACAGGCACCAAAGCCACAGGAACCAGAGAAGAAGTTTGACCCTATGACTGGAAAGCCACTCGGTGGCCCAGCACCACAAGGTCCAGTTGCACCACAGGCACCACAACAGCCACAGATGCAGCAACCAGAGCCACCTAAGGCTCCTCAAGGACCAACAGCAGGACCAGTTCCAACACCAGGTCCACAGGCACCTCAGGGTCCAGCTCAGCCACAGGCTCCACAGCAGCCAGGTCCACAGAAGAGTGCGGATGATATGTTCTCAATCGACGATCTTATGAAGATGGAAGATCCTGAGAAATCAGAAGCTCCAGCAGAACCTGCTAAGCCTCATTTCGTAAGAGAGAAGACAGGTGAGAAGATATTCATCGACAAAGAAGAATTCAAGATCGGAAAGTCAAAAGTTCATTCTGATTATTCAATAGAGAACAATTCAGCTATCAGCCGTGTTCACGTTATTGTTATCAAGAGAGATGAGGATTGCTTCCTTAAGGATAATGATTCAACAAATGGAACATATGTTGATGGTGACAGATTAGAGCCGGGCAGAGAAGTTCAGCTCAAAGAAAATATGGAAATCAAGTTCGGCGACGAAGACTTCGTATTCCATGAGAAATAAATCAACGAAAAAATACGAAAACGCTGAATGAAAGGGAACTAATAGATTATGGAATATGCTGCAACCTATAACACAGATATAGGCATAAGAAAAAGTACAAACCAGGATTCTGTAGCTATAAGAATCATTGATACACCTGATGGACAGGTAGCTTTCGGAATTGTCTGCGATGGCATGGGAGGTCTTTCAAAGGGTGAGTTGGCATCGAAAGAGGTAATCACTTCTTTCTGTCGCTGGTTTGATGAAGAGTTAGTAACACAGATACTTGATAATTCATTCTCAGCTTTGAGACTTAGAGATGACTGGAATAGTATCATTCAGACCGAGAACAGACTTCTTGGTATTTATGGCTCAGACAATAACATAATGCTTGGAACTACGGTTTCAGCCATTTTGATGTATAAGGATGAATTCTACATTGTTCATGTAGGCGATAGCCGTGTATATGAACTGAAGGATTCAGTAAGAATCCTTACCAAGGATCAGACCTTCGTAGCCAGAGAAGTGGCTGCTGGAAGAATGACTCCAGAAGAGGCGAAGGTGGATCCAAGACGAAGCGTCCTGCTTCAGTGTGTTGGAGCATCAGCTACAGTAACACCAGACTTCTTAAAGGGTAAAGTTCAGAGTGGAGCTGTATACTTCGTTTGTTCTGACGGATTCAGGCATCAGATATCCGATCAGGAGATAATGGAGAAGCTTGGACCAACAAGCACTGACAATATGGAAGAACTGAAATATGGCTGTGTTTATCTTACAGAGCTGGTAAAGAACCGCAAGGAAACAGATAATATAACAATTGCGGCTATAAAGACTAAATAACGGAGTTTGAGTGTATGTTAAGAGAGGGTACCGTACTAGACGAAAAATATGAGATCCTGCGTCGAATTGGTGAAGGTGGTATGTCCATCGTTTATCTGGCACGTAATAACCGCATGAATATGCAGTTGGCGGTTAAGGAAATCAAGAATGATGGTTCAAAGAGCGCGGAGGTCCTACTGAAGGGTCTTGAGCGTGAGGCTAACATTCTTAAGGATGTAGACCATCCGGTTATTCCTAGGATCATTGATATAGTAAAACATAATGGAACTATCTGCGTAGTTATGGACTTCATAGAAGGTGAGAACTTAGCAGATAAGCTGAAGGAAGTTGAGCGCTTCTCTCAGGATAAGGTTATTGAATGGGGACTTGAGCTGGCATCTGCCCTTGAGTATCTGCATTCAATGAATCCACCTATTATATACCGTGATATGAAACCATCGAACGTAATGCTTAAGCCAGATGGTGGCGTTAAGCTTATCGACTTTGGTACAGCAAAGACATATGATATCGAGAACAATGCTGATACAACGGCTCTCGGTACCAGAGGATACGCTGCACCAGAGCAGTTTGGTGATGCTCAAGGTCGTGGTATTTACAAGACGGATGCACGTACAGATATCTATAACCTGGGTGCAACTCTCTATCATATGGTTACTGGAAAGAACCCTCAGGAGCCTCCATATGAGATGGTTCCAATCAGAGAGGTTGATCCAATGCTCTCAACAGGACTTGAACAAATCATCCTGAAATGTACCAAGCCAAATCCTAATGAGAGATATCAGTCATGTTCAGAGCTTATCTATGCTCTTGAGCATTATACAGAGCTTGATGATGACTACAAGCAGGAACATAAGAAGAAAGTTACAATGTTCGGAACAACTATTGCACTTGCGATTGTATTTGCCATCGTTGCCATAGTTGGTAAATCCGGAATGAACAAGATAAATGCTGAAAACTATTCAGCATACATTGAGAGCGGTAACGAAATGAAAACAATGAGTAATTATTCGGGAGCCGCGAACAAATACAAAGAAGCATTTGAACTAAATGGCGAGGATGCTGAGGCGTATACAAAGTACATCGATACTTATATCGATGCAAAGAACGATATCGACAACCCAGACGAGCTGGTTCTTGAAGATGGACTTAGCGTTGTTGCTAACCGTATTAAGAACGGCTATGGAAAGGTTGATAAGAATAACGAAGTTCTCTACAAGATGGGTCTTACATACTTTAATGAAGTTGGCGACTATGCAGTTGCAGCTAAGTACTTCGGTATGGTTGAATCTAAGGATGAGGATTACGGAGAACTAGCTGATTATTATGGAAGCATTGCTCTTATCCTTTCAAGTACAAACGTTAATGTTAATGAGCTGATTGATAAGGTCAACGGATTTGCTTCATATAATTCAACAGCACTTACAAATGATAACAGACAGAAGTTTGAGAACTACAGAACTGTAGGAAAGATATATGTAACATATCTGAATTCAGAAGGTGTTGCTGCACAGGCAGAGACAACAATGAACCAGGCGCTTAAGGACCTTGAGGGTTATACAGGCGATGATACAGCTGAGTTCTTCTATAGTTACAACAATGATCTCGCTGAGATTTACTATGCACTTGCAAGTACAGATGGCAGTGAGACAAACTACAAGCTGGCTCTTAACTATTATCAGGAAGTTATCGACCAGATTCAGGGTAAAGTAACTGTAAGCGAGACAAATGCATCTGACAGCGTTCAGTCTTACATTCAGGCTTATATCAATAACATGTGCCGTATGGCAGATATCTATGGTAAGCTTGGTGATTCTGATTCAGCACTTGAAACATATGAGAAGGCTGAATCCGAACTTGGTGAAGGAAATACAAATGCAGTTAAGGTTTATTCCGAGCATTTGAATTACTTATATACAACGTACGAAAGTGCACAGCAGGATCCAGGAAAGTGGACTGCAGCTCAGAAGGAGAAAATCCTGAAGGTTTATAACGAAGGTAATAAGCTGGACGGAATAGGCAGCAATCCTAACTGGATCAAGAGATCATCCGTAATGGAAGGCCTCGGAGACGGCTCCATAGAGGAGGAAGAAAAAGAGGAAGAAAAGACGGATGAAGAAACAACAGAAGAAGATACAGAAGAGGAGGGTGAGTAAGCTATGGGATTATATACAGTAATGTTCTATGGCGGACTGGTACTCGCCATAATCTTCTTAATAGTATCAGGAATACTTTTCTTCGTGCTTGATATTCCAAAAGCCGTGGGAGTTGTAACCGGAAAGACCCAGAGAAAGGCTATTGAGGAAATTCGAGCCGGCGGAAAACCTACAACAGAAAAGAGCCGAAGAGGCAGAGGACGAGGCGGCAACATCATAGCAAGAGATGTTAAGGTTTCTGAAGCGAAGAAGAAAGAAACAGAACAGTTTAAACTTGAAGAAGCAAACAAGAAACTTAACGAAAAGAAACGAAGTAGTGATGCTTCCGACAATCTTGCAAAGAAAGCTGCAGAGGATGCAAGGGCTGCGGTGGAGAAATCCAAAGCAAAGGCTATGCAAGCTCTTGAAGAAGAGTCCACAGAAGTTCTTACCTATCAGGATATGAAGAATAAAGATGATAGCGAAGATACCACAAAGGTTCTGGAGATGGAACAGGCAACGGATATCCTCAGCGCCGGAGATGAACTCTATGACGCAGAACCAGAATCAAATGGTGATGATGACGAAACAGTAATTCTTGCATCTGAGGCGAATTCAGTAGACATCGATGATGACTACGACGATGAAGAAACAGACGTACTGAGATCAACATCAGCTAGCAGCTCTGAGGATGAAGAAGTAACCGATGTTCTAAGAACAACTGCAAAACCATACTCAGGTGACGACGACTCAGACGATGATTATGAAGATGAAGCTGATAAGACCGATGTGCTGACATCAGAGTCCACGCTCTTATCAGAAGACGAAATATATGGAACCTATAACCCAGAGATGACTGCGGTGCTTCGAAGCGATATGGCACCAGGCGAACATTCAGTAGAAAAGAAAGTTGTTGGCCTAGACCGACCAGAGATTACAGTAATCTACTGCGAGACCGTAGTTCATACAGAAGAGAGCTTATAGGGAGGAGAAAATATGAAAAATAAAATGAAAGGACAACAGAATATCAGAAGACCGCTGCCAATACGAATCATGGCTCTCGTTATGGCTGTTGTTATGATATTCTCGGTTGTTTATATAAATAATCGAAATGGAGTTGTAAAGGCTGACCCAGAACCATCTCCGACTGTATTATATGATGATAATTTTGTGTCGACTATACTTCCAGAAAATAGTAGTACAGAAAATGTTTTAAAGGATTTAACTGTTAATAAATACAATATTAATGTTCCAGTTGATGCAACAACGGATATTAATATCGGGGGATTCCCAACATATAATAGTTGGATAAATGAATACACTAGTCTAAATCTTAAAAAAGAAGATGATGATACTTATACAATTATTTCCGAGGGAACACCTGATGCACAGATATATGTTTCATATAAATATGTGTGGAATAAAACGACAATATCTTCGACTGACAAAACAGTAACACTTCAAAAAGTTTATGGATTATCGAAGCAGGATGATTTATCTGACTTTTCTGGAACTATTAATGGTTTTACACTTCCTGCTTCAGAAGATATAATCACGGTCAATTATGTTGATGAAAATATTTCTGATTTGACGTATGACAAATCGACAAATGTAGTTATTGATCCAAATAGTGAAAGAACGTCTAAAACTTCAGAAAATATAACTGAAGTATATTATGGTGATGTTTCATATGAGTATAATGAAACAACTGGAAACAAGAGTGCTTTGGATTCATATGTTGCAAAAACATATGCTGATCTTGATGAAGATACTTCAAGTACAGTTAATGTGAAAAAGGTATTCACAAGAAGAATTGGTACTGAGGTAAGCACTGTAGCGTCCAAAGAATCATCTATTGCTTTGAGTAAGAATGAGGAATTAATTCTTAAGTATTCATACAAAATCGGAGATGCAGATGCTGTTGAGACTGCTTACGGCGTTTCTCCGGAGACTGTAACGGTATCTGAAATACCTTACAATAAGGATTTTGTTTTCTCGATAACAACAGATAAAGAGGTGACTATCACTGGCGCTACTATGTCAAAGGAAGATGGAAGCTATGTTTATAGCTTTAAACGCGTTGGTGGGGATGGAAATAAGAGTGAATTAACGAAAACGTATGATATTAGTGTAACTGATAATGAATTAACGCAGAAAATTGATTTATCTATTAATTATGTCGTTGATACACCGACAGTAGATGGGTTAAAAGTTAATGATACGGCTGTAACCACTGATCCAGTTTATGTAAAAGAAGCGCCTACTTTAGCAGCTACAATCACTAAGAATGGTTCAGTACCTGATGGAACTTTAGGAATTAGTAAGGTTGAACTACTAAAATGTGAAGATTCTTCGGGAACTATTTCGGATGATCCCGTGATTGTGAAAAAGATTGACAATCCTGAAAGTGGAGATATTTCATCAAGTGTTTCAACTGATTATATGCAGCCTGGAAAAAACTATTATAAATATAGATTAACAGGAAGTTATACTGGAGAGGTTACTTATTCAAAAGTTTATAGCGTATTCTATGATGATACTGATCCTGTATTACTATATATCAAGGTTGCAAATAATAATACGGGATATTCATCAGATGATACGAACAAGATTGTAAAAAACACTATTTCTGGCACGAGTATTGACTTTACTGAAGGAAAAGTATCCTCTCAAAATAGAGTTTTAATATCTATTGAGCCAGCAGATTATCAGAGTGATGATTCTTCTGGAAGTGGTTTAGAAAGTATTGGAGACTTGACTTTTAATAACAAAACATATGAAGCAAGTGCAGCGGGCGTAGTATATAATTATTATATTCCTGCTAGTGATATTAAAGAATCTTTTAAAGAAGGCGGTTCATGTACAGGAACATTTACCCTTAAAGACAAATCTGGAAGAACAACAGAATATAGTGTTACAATTCATTTCTTCAATGAAGAGCCTACTGTAGAGTATGCCATAGTATCTACAGGTACAGATACAGCAAAGGGTAATTATCTTACCCTACTAGGCCAATATGGTATAGTTTGGGATGCGGCTGAGCTTTCTGCCGCAAAGGGCAGTTTTGATGTTGTTTATACCATCACATCTGAACCGGACTTAAAGAGTGTGACGTTGGATGGAACTACTAAAAGTAGTTTGAGTAGAGGCGATGATGGTAAATACAAGGTTACATTTACAAAGAGTTATAACTTTGATTCTGACACCGATAAAAAGTATGAACCACTTAAATTGTCAATAGTAAACAATAATGACTATCCTGCCACACACGATATTGCAGTTGTTGAGGTGGATGTTACTAGCCCGGAAATGGCTATTAATAGGGATGATGATACAACAGCAAATCCTGATGGGCAGTATAAAACAGTAGAAACTGTTTTAGATGCAAACAGTGTTGGTGGTTGGTATCAGAATTTAGTGCTTCTTATTCATCCAACTGATGCCACATCTGGTATAGCTACTGTTACGGGAGAAGGAATTGATAATAGTCCGATAACTTTATTGGAAAATGGATATGGTGGTGCTATTGTGACAGATTCGGATTCGACATCCGGAACTACAGTAACCCTTACCGTAACAGATAAAGCGGGCCTATATAGTACCACATCAAATACATATAAGGTAGATAAGCAAGATCCTACAGCGATTATAAAGGTAAATGGATCAGCTGTTTCAGGCGATTTATATGTAAACGAAGTGACATCAATGGAGTTTGAGGCTACTGATAATGGGTATAGTGGAATAAATGAAACTTTATCGACTGTATACGTGAAAAAAGGAGATGCGGAAGAGAGTATCAGTTGGACATCTAGTGGTACGATTACATTTGATGATATAGTAACTGCTGCTGGAGATTCAGCTCCTATACCAAATAAAGGGTATGCAGTGAAATTTAAAGCCTATGACAATTCTGGACGAATAAAGGAAGCTAGTGTCACTATTTATATTGACGCTGATGCTCCTGAGGCCGAAATAAAGGTATCTGGCACTAGTCCTAAAACTGCTGATTTTTATAGAGGTAATCCTGTAAGTGTTAAATTTAGGATTAAAGAGAGTAACGTAAAGACAATTACTGTTAAGGATAAAAACGAAACAGTTACAGTTCCGGCATTTTCGTCATGGACAGATGATGGTGATGGCTGGAAGTCAACTACAATTAGTGTTTCTGCTGAGAGAGAACATACATTTACTCTTGATGTTGTAGACCAATCCGATAAGACTGTATCAGCTAGCCCAGTGACGTTTACATATGATGCTACACCTCCATCAGTAACAACATTAATGAATGGTAGTGAGTATACAAAGGATAATAGCTATAATAAGTCAGTTACAACTGGTATTTCATATAGCGATGATAACAAGGATGATAATGATATAACAGCTACTATCGTTCGTGATATTCCAGGTGGTGGACAGACTACTTCTACAAAGAAGGGACTTGGACCTCATTCTATAAGTGAAGATGGTAAGTATACAGTTACATACAAGGTTGTTGATAAGGCAGGTAACTCAACTACAACAGATCCTATAGGATTCACAGTTGATAACACGGCTCCTGTTCATAACCTTTATGTAACAACAGCAAATCCTTCAAAGGTTGAGGATTATCCTAACAACTATATCAACGGAGTTGGTAAGTGGCAGTCAAGCCATGAGGCTTACAGATACGGACAGTTCTACAACGGTGATGTAACTGTTGAACTTAACTACTTCGATTACAACCTTGATTGGGTTTATGTAACAGATAATGGTGACGAAATAAGTCCTTCATGGACAAAGAATGGTGCTTTCGGAAAGGCTACATATACATTTACTTCAGAAGGATATCATGATGTTCAGATCTGGTCTAAGGACCTTTCAGGAAATGAAACAAATGATACAGTTCTTGGTAAGAGAGTAAGATTTACAATTGATAGATCAGCTCCTTCTATTACTACATACCTGAACAGTTCACTTTACAGTGAGGGTAGTGGTACAAGATATCTGAATACAAATGGTAGCTTGAATGTATCTGTATCAGAGGGTAACAAGGATACTTATGATCTTACAAGATCTTATAAGGTTACACCTCCAGGTGGTACATCTAAGACTTATGAAGATAAGGTTGATGAAGGTACTGAGAACTATTCAGAAGAAGCTGATTATGAGGTTTCTTATGTGGCAGTTGATAAGGCTGGTAACAAGAGTGCTACAAGAAATGTTTACTTCCGTGTAGACAGAACAGCACCTAAGCTTACAATCAACGGACCTGGTTCTTCATCAAATGCTAGCTCAACTAGCGTTTCATTCAACGTACAGGAGTCATTCTATTGGGATATGACAAGCTGTACAGTTAAGATTTATAAGAAGGTTGATGGTTCAGGAGAAGTTCTTGAAAAGACTCTCGATATGAATCCATCTAGCGCTAATTACTCACAGAGTTATTCATTCGTTGATGATGCTGAGTACAGAATGGAGTTCACTGCAGAAGATAAGTGCGGTAACAAGTCACAGACTGACTATACATTTATCAAGGATGGAAATGCACCAAGCATTCTGCTTTCAGGTGTTAAGAACTACGATAAGACAGATAAGAATGTTGAACTTACAATTACTATTGAGGAAGCATTCTATACATCTAACAGAGTTACACTTTCAGGTACAAGAACTGATATCGACGGAAAGTCACACAAGATTGACTTCGACGATTTCGCAACAAATAGGACTAAGATTTCACAGCTTCAGCAGATGTTCAAGGAAGATGGCATTTACGATATAACTGTTACTTCAACAGATAAAGCTGGTAATTCAAGCTCAAAGACAGTTCACTTCACAATTGATACTACTGATCCTGTAATTGGAGATCTTTCCAAGTACGATGGAGTAAAGCTCAATAAGTTCAAGTGGGATGTTGATCTGGACGAGCTTGTTAAGGATCTTACAGTTTGTGATATCAAGCTTTATCTCGATGGTGCACTCTATGATGGAACATCTGATATCGAAGATGGTTCACACGTACTTAAGGTTGAAGCTACTGATGAGCTTGGACATAGTTCATCTAAGGAAGTTACATTTGTCCTTGATTCCAAGGCTCCAAATATCATCGTTATGAACGTTGAGGAAGGTGACAACCTGCTTGAATCTACAGATATCACTGTAACAGTCGAGCTGGATGAAGATTCACTTGATACAGTTACACTGAATGATAAAGCTATCAATATAGCTAATAATGAAGGAAAGATTACTGTTAACGAAAAGGGTGATTATGTACTGAATGCTACAGCTCATGATGAGGCTGGTAACGTATCATCCGTTGAGATTAAGTTCTCATATGGTAAACAGACAAACCTTCTGTTTATAGGAATTATCGCTGGTGCAGCAATTCTTCTTCTGTTATTACTTCTGGTATTCCTTAGAAGAAGGAGAAACGATAACTAAATAACTCGCAGAGTTAAAACGAATACTTTTGAGGGCAAGATTAAAATCTTGCCCTCTTTTTTGTATTGTTGCGGTTTTGTTGCACTCCCTAATATAAAATAAGTCAGTAGGGACAGATCTTGGAGTCAATGGGGTCAGGTCCCATTGACTTATTCTAGGATTTTCGTTAAAGTGTCTATGTCAATTTGTGTATCTAATTATTATGAATTATAAAGGCGGTTTAATTATATGTTTGAAGCTGTGGTTTTTGACATGGACGGAGTCATTCTTGACTCGGAGAAAATATATAGAATATACGAAAAGAAGGCGGCTGAGCATTTTGGCCTTCCAACTGATCATATAGATGATTTTTGCTGTATGATTGCAGGAGGTACAAAAGCGACAAATGCCATAGCCTTCAAAAAATTCTTCAATAGTGATATTAATTATCTGGATTACAGGGATATCGTTAGTGCAGGCGTTGAGAAACACGGCGAGGAAAATGGCTATGAGCTTAAACCTGGAGTGCAGGCGCTTTTTGATTTCCTTAAAGAGCGTGGAGTGAAGATGGCTCTCGCAACATCTACGGAAAGGGAAAGGGCTGAGAAGTTTCTTGGACCTCACGGCCTTCTGCCATATTTCGATAAGATGATCTTCGGAAATTCTATACCTGCTGACAGAGGAAAACCTAATCCAGATATATACCTCAAGGCGTGTGAAATGCTTGGTGTTGATCCGGCTAAAACCATAGGAGTAGAGGATTCAGTTAATGGAACTATCTCCTCGTTCGATGCTGGTCTTTACACTGTAATGGTTGTTGATCTGGTTCCGCCGAATGATATTACACGTGCCCATACTCATCAGATATATGATGTAATCACCCAGATTGAAGAATTGTTTGAATAATACTCTTGTCTAGGGTTGACAAGGTGCGGTATAATATACAGTACGGTTTTAATACGAATTCAAAAAAGAAGGCAAAAGTATTATTTAAGTAACTAATGGAAGAAATCATATAATTAATAAAAGGTGATTTATGAAAAAAGTTCAAAAGATAATTGCAATAATACTTGCGTTGATAGTAATGGCTAGTGTTTACCCTGCTGCTGATTTTAGTCAGGGTAATGGCGTTGAGGCGGCAACACCTATAACAGGTGCTCTCGTTGTTACAACAGCTAGAAGATATATTGGTCCAAAGGCTTATATAAGTGGCGGACTTGACCTTAATGTCGGAGTAGACTGCTCTGGTTTTGTTTGCGCCATTTATAAATTACTTGGTGTTGATTTTGTATCAAAGGGTGTAAGAAGCTCTTATGATATGAGAGATAACTATTCCAAGATTGGCGGAGTTAAACTTACAACTACGAATTATAAATATGTTCGTAATGGTGATTTGGTTATTACAAACGGCGGTAATCATGTAGGTATTGGTACCGATAATGGTACTATGATTAATCAGACCAATAGTACAAAGAATAGAATAGAAGAGACACCTCTATCTAGTGTTGGAATAGTTGCTATTATTCGTATAGATTATACTAAGTGGGGCGGCACAAATGCTGCAAACGCTCCAATTAATGGCGCAATTGATATTCAACCAAATGATACAAATAACACAACGGCAGCTAATAACCCAGGAAATCCACTGGCTATTCCTACAGCAACAGTCACATCTTCAAATCGTGATGCTGTTAAATGGATACAGACTGCACTGAACAAAGTAAATGGTGCTGGTCTTGATGTTGATGGTGCACTTGGTCCAATAACAGAATCTGCTATTAAGAGTTTCCAGACTAAGTATGGTCTTTCAGCGACAGGTATTGCTGACGTTACTACTATTAATAAGATAGTTGAGGTTTATAAGCTTTCAGCTTCTATCACTGCTGTTTCAATTAATCAGCAGGGTCTTACTTTGGAAGAGGGTAAGACAGTTCAGCTTACTGCAACTGTTACACCTGCATCTTCACAGAGTGTAAAGCTTAGCTGGAGCTCATCTAATAAAAACAATGCAAGCGTTAGTTCGACTGGTCTTGTTACAGCTGTAGATGGCTGCGAGACTGGAAATGTTACTATCACTGTTACCACACCAAATGGCAAGACTGCATCTACTGTAGTTAAGGTTATTGGTAAGCCACGTAAGAATGAGTGGTTCAAGGGTAAGTGGTACAGCGCTGATGGTAAGCAGACTTACAAGCCAACAGGCTCATGGAAACTTGGTTCAGGTGGCTGGTGGTATGGTGATACTTCTGGTTGGTGGGCATACAGTCAGTGGCAGAAGATTGACGATAAATGGTATTATTTCAATGCCAATGGATATATTTATACAGGCTGGCATCAGATTAACGGTGTTTGGTACTACTTCAAGTCATCAGGTGAAATGGCTGAAAACGAGTGGTGCAACGGATACTGGCTCTCAAAGGGCGGTGCCTGGTCTTATCAGTCCACAGGTAAGTGGAAGCACAATTCAACTGGCTGGTGGTACGAGGATACAAACGGCTGGTATGCAAAGAATGAATCCATCAAGATAAATGGCGTGAAGTACACATTTAATAAAGATGGTTATTGGGATGGTAAATACTAAATCCCACAAAAAAGATATTAATGCGAATTAATATATACACTATGTAACAAAGAGGAGAGGCAACATGAAGAAGGCGAAGAGAAATGCGATTCTCGGGCTCATCATCTTTCTGCTTATAGCATTTGGTGCTACATACGCAGTAATTTATGGTTTAGGTGCTGAGCAGGTGGGACTCGCAAAGGACATTCCACTTGGACTTGATCTTCAGGGTGGTGTTAGTGTCACTTATGAAATCCAAGAGGATAATGCATCAGACGAGGATATCAATGCAACAATTGATAAACTGCAACGAAGAGTAGATACTTACAGTCCTGATGCAGAGGTTTATAGACAGGGAAACAAGCGTATCACAGTTGAGATACCACTTGATACAAGCAAGTATGATCCAAACGAGATCCTGGATGCATTAGGACGTCCTGGTAAGCTTGAATTCCTGGATAGTACAAACTATCAGATATTCGCCTCAGGCAGCACAGAGTACGAAGCTGCACTGACAGGTTCTGACGTAAAGAATGCATCTGGCGGACGTATTCAGGATCAGACAACAGGAGCAGACGAATACATTGTTCAGCTTCAGTTTACTGATGAAGGTGGACAGAAGTTCTCTGATGTAACTGGTGCTAATGTTGGCCAGCCTATTTATATTATTTACGACGGTGAGGTACAGAGTGCCCCTACAGTTCGTGAGCAGATTAATGGCGGAAGCGCTCAGATTGATGGAATGGATGACATGGACGAAGCATCTAATCTTGCAAGTACAATCAAGATTGGTGCCCTTCCACTTACACTTAAGGAGCTGTCATCTCAGGTAGTTGGACCAAAGCTTGGTTCAGATGCCCTCCGTACATCACTTATTGCTGGTGCTATTGGTCTTTGTATAGTCTTCCTTATCATGGTGGTTGTATTCAGACTTCCTGGTTTCTTATCAGCAATCGCACTTGCACTTTATACAGTACTTGAACTGTTCTTCCTGAACACATTACATATTACACTTACATTGCCTGGTATTGCAGGTATCATCCTGTCCATTGGTATGGCCGTGGATGCAAATGTAATCATATTCACACGTATTAAAGAAGAGATTGCTCTTGGTAAAACGGTTAAGACAGCAGTTAAAGCTGGTTTTGAAAAGGCTATGTCAGCCATCATCGATGGTAACGTTACAACAATCATAGCCGGTGTAGTACTTCTGATAATGGGTACTGGTACAGTTAAGGGATTCGCTAGAACTCTTATCCTTGGTATTGTTTTATCAATGTTTACTGCACTTGTTGTTACAAGACTTCTCCTTAATATAGTAGTTGCACTTGGCGCTACAAAGAAGGGTCTCTACGGAGCAGCAAAGGAACCAAAGATTTCTGCTTACTCAAAGAGATTCAAGTACGCAGCTGCATTTTCAATTATCGTAATTCTTACAGGTATTGGATTCCTCTTCGTTAACAAGGGAATGACAGGCCGTGGAAATACAATGAACTTCTCACTGGAGTTCAGTGGTGGTACATCAACATCAGTAACATTCAATGAGGCTTATGATCTCCAGAAGGCTGAGCAGGAGGTTGTTCCTGTATTCACAGAACTTGGAATTGAGAATCCTCAGATTCAGATTGTTGATGGAACAAATCAGGTTGTATTTAAGACATCAATCCTTGATGAGAGCAAGCGTGGCGAATTAGCAGATGCCCTCAAAGAGAAGTTTAGTATAACAAATGATAAGATCGATTCTCAGAATATTTCAAGTACAATCAGTTCTGAGACACAGAGAGATGCAATCCTCGCTGTAGCTATTGCTTCACTTCTGATGCTCATCTATATTGCATTCAGATTTAGTGATGCACGTTTCGGTGTCAGTGCGGTGCTTGCGCTTATTCACGATGTAATGTTTGTATTTGCTGCATATACACTTATGTATCTGTCAGTTGGTGGTACATTCATCGCATGTATGCTTACTATCGTTGGTTACTCCATCAACTCATCAATCATCATCTTCGACCGTATCAGAGAGAACCTGAAGGTTATGAGTATTGATAAGGATGGATACGAAAAGATTGTTGATACAAGTATTTCACAGACATTCACTCGTAACATCTACACCAACTTAACAACATTCGTTACAATACTGATGCTGTTTATTCTGGGTGTTGCTTCACTTAAAGAGTTCACATTTACACTGATGGTTGGTGTTGTTGCCGGTACATATTCTTCAATCTGCATTACAGCTCCACTGTGGCTGATACTTAGAAAGAAGATTGGTGGCAAGAAAGAAGACTCAAAGAAGTCTGGTAAAGCTAAAAAAGCTAAAGCATAACAGTTAGGCTGGTAAAGCCATAAAGACTAGGGCGGGGCCACGGGCCCCGCTTTATTTATTCGACCGGTGGAGGTTATTATGAAGAAAGATTGGAGAGTATACAACTTAGCAGCAGATTTTAATGCCCTCGCGGGAAAGCTGGGTGTAGATCCTGTAGTGGTTCGGATTATGCGAAACCGAGGTATTATAGAAGATAGCGACTATGAATCCTTTCTCTATGGCACCCTCAGTAACGTTCACTCTCCTGAAAAGATGCTGGATATGGAACTCGGGGTGGATATAATCTCTGCATCCCTTGACGAAGGTGAGCACATCCGGGTTGTGGGAGATTACGATGTGGATGGAGTTACTTCAACCTACATTCTCTATGACGCCCTTAAAGCACTGGGGGCCAACGTTTCTTATGATATCCCTCATCGTGTCCGCGATGGTTACGGTATGAACATCCGCATAGTCGAGGATGCCTATAATGATGGAGTAAATACTATTATTACCTGTGATAACGGAATAGCGGCAGTAGATGCAGTTGCCAGGGCGAAGGAGCTTGGGCTCACAGTTGTTATCACAGATCACCATGAAATACCTCCGGTACTTCCAGAGGCTGATGCAATAATCGATCCTCACCAGGAGGGTGATGACTATCCATTCAAGGATATCTGCGGAGCAGTAGTAGCTTATAAATTCATCCAGACTCTCTACCGCCAGCGTGGACAAGAGCTGGGGCGAAGAAAATACCTGGAGATGCTTGCTCTTGCAACTAACTGCGATGTAATGCCCCTCATAAATGAGAATAGAATTTATGTCCGCGAAGGCCTTAAGGATATGAATAAAACAACCAATATTGGTCTTAAGGCTTTGATAAGTGCTCTTTCTCTTGAGGGAAGAACAATAAATGAATATCATCTTGGTTTTGTAATTGGACCTTCAATAAATGCTGCTGGAAAGCTGGGAGATGCGAAGGATGCCCTGGAGCTTCTGATAACTGAAGATCAGGAATTTGCAGAAAAGCGAGCTCAGGAGCTTCGAGATGAGAACGATGCCAGAAAGAAGCAGACAGAAGAAGGGGCTGACAAGGCATCAAAGGAATTGGCGTTAACCGAGATAGATGGCGAAGAGCAACCAGTGGATAAGGTTCTGGTTGTTTATGTTCCAAATGTTCACGAGGGTGTTGCTGGAATCATAGCCGGTCGACTTAAAGAAAGATATTACAGACCAACCATCGTCTTTACAGATACAGAATCTAATCCGGAAATCCTTAAGGGTTCTGGTCGTTCAATAGAAAACTACAATATGTTCGAAAAGATAAACGAACATAGAGATATGACTGTAAAATTCGGAGGACATCCACTTGCGGCAGGTCTTTCAATTAAGAAGAGTGACCTTGAGGCATTTAGAAAAGCTTTGAATGATGACTGCGGTCTTGAATATAGGGACCTTGTTCCAAAGCTTATGATAGATGCGCCAATGCCAATGTCTTATGCATCCATGAAACTTGCAAAGGAAATAGAATCCCTTGCGCCATTTGGCAAGAACAACGAAAGACCTCTCTTTGCAGAGCAGGATATGGAAGTTCTCGGCTACAGAGTTTTCGGCAAGAATAAGAATGTCATGAAGATGAAGCTTCGTAACAGCCGAGGTCAGGTTTTTGAGGTTAAATACTTCCGCCCAGATGAATTCGAAGCTGATATAAATAGGTGGTTTACAACGTCTGAATGTGATAAAATGAAAGGTGGTATTCGCACCGGATGTAAGCTGGATATTGCTTACGAACTGGATATAAATGAGTATAATGGAACTATAAGTCTGGACTTCCTAATGAAGGAATACGAACCAGCTTAATATGAGGAGGACTAATATAATGAAAACTATTGAGGATTATATCATAACTATTCCGGATTTCCCTGAACCAGGAGTAATGTTCAGAGATGTTACAGGAGTGCTTGACAGCCCAGAAGGACTTAAGCTTGCAATCGACGAGCTTTATAAGCTTCTGGATGGAGTTGAGTATGATGTTATTGCAGGAGCTGAGGCCAGAGGATTCCTCTTTGGTATGCCACTTGCTTACAAGGCAGGAAAGAGATTCGTGCCTGTAAGAAAGAAGGGTAAGCTTCCTAGAGAAACAGTTGAAAAGACTTATGATCTTGAGTATGGTACAGCAACTATCGAGATTCATAAGGATTCTATAAAGCCAGGCGAGAGGGTTGTTCTTGTTGATGACCTTATTGCAACAGGTGGTACAATACGTGCTGCTGCTGATCTTTTCACAGAGCTTGGCGGCGAAGTAGTAAAGATGCTTTTCCTTATTGAACTTGAGGGCCTTAATGGAAGAGCTAAGCTTGAAGGATATGATGTTGCTTCAGTAGTTAAATATCCAGGAAAGTAGTTTCACTATAAATAGTTTGAGAGGGCAGTTTATGTCAGACATCGAGACTAACAACGAAATAGACATAGAGGATATAGAGCACAGAAGTCCAATTCAGAAGATCATCAACGATAGTTCTAAATCGGAAATTTTGGCGACTCCTGATGATTTTACTGAGCCAGATGCTATCTATGACATGCTTATTAAGAAGATTAAAGAATATCATCCATCTGATGATTTTAGCCTTATCGAGAAAGCATATCATATGGCGGACGATGCTCATAAGGATCAAAAGAGAAAGTCCGGCGAGCCTTATATCATTCATCCTCTCTGCGTAGCGATTATCTTAGCAGAGCTGGAAATGGATAAGGAAACAATTATCGCGGGACTTCTTCATGATGTCATTGAGGATACAGAGTATTCCAAGGAAGATATTGCTAACGAGTTTTCAGAAGAGGTTGCAGCGCTGGTTGATGGTGTTACAAAGCTGACTCAGTTGAACCTTTCTCAGGACAAGATAGAGATTCAGGCTGAGAACCTTCGTAAGATGTTCCTTGCCATGGCAAAGGATATCCGAGTTATCATCATCAAGCTGGCGGATAGACTTCATAACCTCAGAACCCTTCAGTATCAGACTGCTGCAAAGCAGATTGAGAAGGCAAGGGAGACTATGGACATCTATGCCCCTATTGCCAACCGTCTTGGTATTTCCCGTATCCAGGTTGAGATGGATGACCTTTGTATGCAGTACCTCTATCCTGAGGTATATGCAGAGCTTAGAGCTGCCATAGGTGAAAGACTTTCTGAAAGAGAAGACTTCATTCAGGATATGGTAAATGAAGTTACAGGATATATTCAGGAAGCTGATATTGAGGCCGAGATAGAGGGCCGTGTAAAGCACATCTTCTCTATCTATAAAAAGATGAAAACTCAGGGTAAGACCCTGGATCAGATATATGATATATTCGCCCTGAGAATCAAGGTTGCATCTGTCAGAGATTGTTATGCTGCTCTTGGTATTATCCACGAGAAGTACAAGCCAATCCCTGGACGTTTTAAAGATTACATTGCCATGCCTAAGGCAAATATGTACCAGTCATTACATACAACATTGATTGGCCATGGCGGTAAGCCTTTTGAAATTCAGATCAGAACCTATGATATGCACAGGACTGCTGAATACGGTATCGCTGCGCATTGGAAGTATAAGGAAACTGGTAGCAAGAACGTTTCCGACGAGGAGAAGAAGTTCAACTGGCTCCAGGAGATTCTGGATTGGCAGAATGATACAAAGGATAATAAAGAATTTATTAATGCAGTTAAGACTGACCTGGATATGTTCCAGGATCAGGTTTATGTATTCACTCCAGTGGGAGATGTAATGACGCTGCCAAGAGGTTCAAATACCATCGACTTTGCTTACGCTATTCATACAGCGGTAGGTAACAGAATGGTTGGAGCCCGCATTAATGGCCGTCAGGTTCCTATAGAGACCAAGCTCCATTCTGGAGACAGAGTTGAGATTATAACTTCAACCAATTCTAAGGGACCAAGTATGGATTGGCTGAATATTGTTAAGAGTACTCAGGCTAAGACTAAGATCAACCAGTGGTTCCGCCAGGAACTGAAGGATGAAAATATAGTCAAGGGCAAGAATGCGGTTGATAATTATTGCAAGAGTAAGAACATTCCGCTAGCTGACCTCATGAAGCCTGAATACATTGCGGCAACTCTGAAGAGATATAACTTTGGAGACTGGGATTCACTTATGGCTGCCATTGGTCATGGCGGACTTAAGGAAGGCCAGATTGTTAACCGTCTTTTGGAAGAACATCGTCGTCTTACAGAGCGAAATGTATCTGCAGAAGATCTTACTGAAGAGATTAATCGAAAAGGCCGTCACTTTGAAATGCCAAAGGGTAGCATCAAGGTACATGGTGTACATGATGTTGCAGTCCGTTTTTCAAAGTGCTGTTCTCCAGTGCCTGGAGATGAGATTGTGGGATTCGTTACAAGAGGTCGTGGTATTTCCATCCACAGAACCGATTGTGAGAACCTGCAGGTTATGAGCGAGAATGAAAGAGAAAGACTTATAGATGCTGAGTGGGTTGACGAGGTAGCCGGACAGGAAGCTGAATTCGTGGCAGATATCAATGTTTATGCCATGGACCGAAATGCTCTCATCCACGACATCACCAAAGTCTTTATGGAAGCAGAGATTCCAATCAAGAAGATTGAAGGCCGTGTTAGTAAACAGGGTAAATCTACTGTAAATGTTCAATTTGGAGTTAAATCCAAGAATGATATGAATACACTCATATCGAAGATACGTAGTATTGAGGGTATTATCGACATAGAACGTACCCAGGGTTAATTGATAATAGAGGTAACACGATGTATAAACTAAGTGGTGTCACCACTGGTCCCGTAGCCACAAATTGCTACACAATCATAAATGAAGAATCAAACGAAGCTGTGATGATCGATGCCAGCGGAAATGTGGAAGCATTGCTCCGCGAGATTAAGAGTACAGGTGCAACTCCTGTTGCCCTCCTTCTTACTCATGCTCATTTCGATCATGTAGATGCAGTTGATAAGATCCGTGCCGAATATCCGGATATTAAAGTTTACATTGGAAAGGATGATGCTCCGCTTCTGGAGAATCCTACTTTAAATCTTTCCATGGGATTCATAGGAAATCCTATTTCTGTAAAAGCGGATGAAACACTTATGGATGGACAGCAGATAGAACTTATAGGTACAGATATTAAGTGTATTGAGGTTCCGGGCCATACCATCGGCGGAATGTGCTATTATTTTAAAGACCTTGCAGCTGTTTTTGATGGAGATACATTATTCCACGGCAGTGTGGGACGTTCAGATTTTCCAACTGGCGACGGACAGGCTCTTTTAGATAATATAAGAGAGAAGCTTTTTGTTTTACCTGACGAAACCAAAGTTTTCCCTGGTCACGACAGCGAAACAACTATCGGCTGGGAGAAGAGTAATAACATGTTTTTCTAATTGTATCCTAATGTAATGAATATTTTTTAGAAGGTATAACGTATGATTTTACTCGTTCAAAATGATGCTGAATATGAAGTTGATCTTAGAGCTATGATCGGAGCTTTCTTTCTTGGTGAGAAGGTAAGAACTGCAAAGCCAGACGAAGTGGCGCAGTATGATAAAGAAATGTTCTCCCAGATAGATATAATGATTACCGCGCTCTTCGATGAAAAGAATACAAGTATACGTATGGAAGAAAAAGGCAGAGTGTTATATTCTGCCTATGTTTATGGAGATTACACGGATCGAAAGAGATATCGCAACAAGCTGAAGCTTGCTATCTATCGACTCCTCTCCGAATATACTGGCCGTAGTCTTCCTTGGGGAAGCCTGACTGGAATGCGACCAACAAAGATTGCATCTGCTGCGCTGGCAAAAGGAAAGAGCGCTTCGGAAATAGTTGATTATTATAACTATACCTATGATGCATCTGAGGAAAAGGCTAAACTTGCCACAGATGTAGCTATAAAGGAGCGGGAGATAATCGAGACTGTAAATCCTATAACGGACTACTGTCTTTATGTTGGAATTCCGTTCTGTCCAACCAGATGCCTTTATTGTTCATTTGCGGCTTATCCAATAAATGAATATGAGTCCAAGGTAGATGAATATATAGATACTTTGAAGCAAGAGCTTCAGTATATTTCCTTCCTAAACAGGAACAGGAATCTGGTTGCTATCTATATCGGAGGCGGTACACCAACCTCGCTTTCGGCTAAGCAACTGGATGAACTGATGACATGTATAAATGAAAGCTTTGACCTAAGCTCGCTTAGAGAGTATACTGTTGAGGCTGGTCGTCCTGACAGTATAAAGAAGGATAAGCTTGAAGTTTTAAAGAAGAGAGGCTGTACAAGAATCAGTATCAACCCTCAGACAATGAATGCGGATACTCTTAGAACTATCGGAAGAGCGCATTCTCCTGCTGAAGTTAAGTGGGCTATGAAAGAGGCGCGTAAGCAGGGCTTCAATAATATAAACATGGATCTGATTGCGGGACTTCCGGGAGAAACCATCAGCGATATGGAATATACTCTCAGCGAGATTAGAAAGCTGGATCCGGAATCACTCACGGTGCATTCTCTTGCGCTAAAGAGAACAGCGGTTTTGAATCAGCGCTACGGCGAGTTTAAGAATGAGATAAATAAAGATATGGACCAAATGTTATCTCTGGCAGCAGAGCGTGCCAAGAATGCAGGCATGGAACCATATTATTTATATAGACAAAAGAATATTGCGGGCAACCTGGAAAATGTAGGCTACGCAAAGAAGGGTCATGAGTGCATTTACAATGTACTCATCATGGAAGAAAAACTTGATACTTTCGCTGCAGGAGCGGGTGGCATTACCAGATTGCTGAGTACTAGCGACGGCGAGATTGTAAGGATTGATCGAGTTGAAAACGTTAAGAACGTTGATGAGTTTATTACTAGAATTGACGAAATGCTGGAAAGATTATCGGCAGGCGTAGATTCTAGATCGCTACTATAAAGTATGGAGGAAAATTAATTGGCAATGAAGAAGAAACCTGTTACAGGTATGAAGGATATACTCCCAAGAGAGATGGAGATAAGAGACTATGCCATCGGTCTTATTAAGGAAACTTATAAGACATTTGGTTTTACATCAGTTGAAACTCCTGCGGTTGAGCATATTGAAAACCTAAGCAGTAACCAGGGCGGAGAAAACGAGAAGCTGATCTTCAAAGTACTTAAGAGAGGGGACAAGCTTACATCTTCAATTCGCAAGATGATCGCAGATTCAGATGATCCTGAGTTTGAGAACATTCTGATGCCAGATACATCTGGTCTTACAGATTGTGGACTTCGTTATGATCTGACACTTCCGCTTTCAAGATATTATTCAAACAATGCAAATGATCTGCCTAGTCCATTTAAGGCTCTGCAGATGGGAAATGTATGGCGTGCTGATCGTCCACAGCGTGGTCGTTATCGTCAGTTCATGCAGTGTGATATTGATATCCTGGGTGAGTCTGCTATCACTGCCGAGATTGAACTCATACTGGCAACAACAACACTTCTTGGAAAACTTGATTTCAAGAATTTTACTATTCGTATAAATGATAGAAGAATCCTTAAGGCAATGGCCAACTACAGCGGATTTGCTGAGAGAGATTACGATACAGTATTTATAATCCTCGATAAGATGGACAAGATTGGTCTTGAGGGAGTAAAGGAAGAACTCCTGAAGGAAGGCTATGCATCAGAAAAGGTTGAGAAGTATCTTGGTCTTTATGAGAAGCTTTCAGGAAATGATACAAATGATTCATCTGTACCAGCTGACCAGAAGGCAAAGCTGAGTATCGAGAATATCAAAGCAATTAAGGAAGAACTTGGTGATTATCTGGATGCCGAGGTTTCAGATAACCTTGCAACTATCATCAGTAGTGTTGAGGGTGCAAAGGCTGCAGAGTTTGGTGTAAGCTTTGACCCAACACTTGTTCGTGGAATGTCTTACTACACAGGACCAATCTTCGAGATTGCTATGGATGAATATGGCGGATCCGTTGGTGGTGGTGGACGTTACGATGAGATGATCGGAAAGTTCACAGGCCAGGCTACCCCAGCTGTTGGCTTCTCCATCGGATTTGAAAGAATTGTTATGCTGCTTCTCGAGAATAACTTCCAGGTTCCAGGAACTGGTTCCAAGAAGGCTTATCTTATTGAGAAGAATATGCCGGCAGAAAAGATGCAGAAGATCATGGCTCTTGCAAAAGAGGAACGTGATAAGGGTACAATTGTAAATGTATCCATTATGAAGAAAAATAAAAAATTCCAGAAAGAGAAGATGCAGGAAGAGGGTTATACCGAATTTGTTGAATTCTTCTCTGATAGAGATTTTTAGGAGGAAAAATAGATGCAGTCAAGAACACATACTTGTGCTGAGTTAAGAAAAGAAAATGTCGGCGAAAAGGTTACTATCGTTGGCTGGATGGAAAATGTCCGCGAGGTTGGTGGAAGTCTTGCCTTCGTGGTAATGCGTGATTTTTATGGAATCACACAGGTGGTTGTTGAGACAGAAGAGATGATGTCTATCATCAAGCCACTTAACAAGGAATCAACACTTAAGGTTACTGGTACAGTTCGTGAGAGAAGTAGTATCAACAACAAGATTCCTACAGGAGAAATAGAGGTAGTTCCAGAGTCTATTGAGGTACTTGGAAAGAATTATCATGCTGAACTTCCATTTGAGATAAATCACTCAAGAGAAGCAGATGAGACCTTCCGTCTTAAGTATCGTTATCTGGATCTTCGTAACCCAGAGGTTAAGAATAACATCGTGATGAGATGTAACGTTGTAGCTGCTCTTAGAAGTGCAATGATAGGTCATGGATTCCTTGAGATCACAACACCTATTCTTACTGCTTCATCACCAGAGGGTGCAAGAGATTACCTAGTTCCAGCCAGAAAGCATCCTGGAAAATTCTATGCACTGCCTCAGGCTCCACAGCAGTTCAAGCAGCTTCTTATGACGGCAGGTTTTGATAGATACTTCCAGATCGCTCCTTGCTTCAGAGATGAGGATGCACGTGGCGACCGTTCACCAGGAGAGTTCTATCAGCTAGATATGGAGATGGCATTTGCCTCTAAGGACGATGTATTCGAGATTATTGAGGATGTCCTTCCTCCTATTTTTGCTCAGTACGGAAAGTACAATATCGCATCAGAAGCTCCATTCAAGAGAATTCCTTATCTTGAGGCGATGGATGAGTTTGGTACAGATAAGCCAGACCTTCGTATTGACCTGAGAGTAAAGGATGTGACAGACGAGCTTGCTAATTGCGGTTTCGAGCCATTTAATGGAAATGTTATCAAGGCAGTTCCAGTTTCAAATTGTGCTCTTACTAGAAAACAGATAGATAAGATTTGTGCTGATATTGAAGTTCAGGCAGGTGCAAAGGCTTATTGGTTCAAGTGTGATGAAAACGGCGCTATCGCAGGCGGTATTGCCAAGTTCATCAATGCTGATCCAGCTATTGCTGAGGCGATAACAAAGAAACTTGATCTTACACCTAACTCACTTGTAGTAGTTGGTGCTGGCAAGAAGACTCTCGCTCAGAAGATTTCTGGCGTGGCAGTTAAGATGCTCGGCGCAGAGTGTGAAGGTCATATGGATAAAGAAAGATATGAGTTCTGCTGGATAGTAGACTTCCCAATGTACGAGATCGGAGAAGAGTCAGGACTTCTTGAGTTCTGCCACAATCCATTCTCAATGCCTATTGGTGGAAAGGAAGTTCTTGAGAAGGCGCAGGCTGGCGAGATTGATCCTCTCAGCATTATGGCTGACCAGTATGACCTTGTATGTAACGGAGTTGAGCTTTCATCTGGTGCTGTCAGAAACCACGACCCAGAGGTTATGGTTAAGGCCTTCGAGATGGTTCGCCTCGGTGAGGACGAAGTTAAAGCTAAATTCCCAGCTATGTACAATGCATTTACTTATGGAGCACCTCCACATGCCGGAATTGCTCCTGGTGTAGATAGAATGATCATGCTCCTTGCTGGAGAAGAATCAATCCGTGAGATCATTGCATTCCCTATGAACAAGAATGCACAGGATATCATGATGGATGCCCCTGGAACTGTAGAACAGAGCCAGCTGGACGAACTCCACATCTCAATTGTAGAAGACGACGCGGAAGAGGAGTAGAAAAGCGTAAATAGAATAAGTCAACGAGCCCCGTCTCCTGACTTATTTGATTTGTAGGTTTCGAGGAAACGTGTATGAATATAGTTATGGCGATTATCCTTGCTGTAGTTGGAGCGGTTTTGTACTTCTTCCTAAATATTGTGATCAGAAGAATGGTTGCAGTGGTTAGAAGTAGAGAGGATTACGACGAGGATGTTGACGGCAAGATGACTGATGAAGAGAAGCAAGCCTTCGAAGAACAAAAGGTCATCGAGTCTGAGAAAACAAAAATAGGAATCACTGATGTGAGGAAAGAATATGGTTCCCGTATGTATATCACGGCCATCCTTGGAGCTATCCTTGGAGGACTTGCAGGGTTCTTCTTTGGGCTGTCTGTGAATACATTTATCTATTTTGCTTTCTTTGCAATTCTTGCAATAATCGCAATCATAGATATGGACACTATGGAGATTCCTCCAGTATTAAATGCAATCATACTTGGACTTGGTATAATTTCTATTTTCACTACTCCAGAGATAACTATAGTTCAAAGGTTGATTGGTTTTATCTGTATCAGCGGATTTATGTTCCTTGTGAACTTGATAGTGAATGGTGCATTTGGTGGTGGAGATATTAAACTGATGGCTGCGGCAGGTTTTCTGCTTGGCTGGAAGGGAGTACTCTCAGCTTTTCTGATAGGCATCTTCGTTGGAGCAGCAGTTGGAATTGTTTTGATTGCTCGTCGTAAGAAGGGTGGTAAAGAACATATTCCGTTCGGTCCTTCCCTTTGTGTTGGACTTGTGACAGCTGCCATATTAGGTGGCACACTGATTGATTGGTATTTGGGAATGGCCAAGTCGATGGCACATTATTCATCCTACTAAAAATAATATGGGCTATGTCCATGAATAAAAAAACTCGGCAGATGCCGAGTTTTTTTGTTCCCTATTGTACGCTATCACGTTAAACTATCTCAAGAATTGTATTAACCATCAAATCGTTCTGCTTAGGATTCATGAAGCAGAATCTGATAAACTTATCTGACAGTCCGCGGATGTCATCTCCCTTACGGATGATGATTCCTCTCTGATTACAATGCATGGCCACATCAGAAGATGTAAGGTCATCCTTTAGCAGCTTAACCAGCATGAAGTTTGCATCTGGCTTGTAGAGCTTGATGGTCTTGCTGGTAGACATTGCCAGGTAAACCAAAGATCTTTCCGTATGAACTATGGACTGCGATTCTTCAATATAAGCTTCGTCTCTAAACATATCTGTTATAGCAATAGCTGTCAGTGATGCAACATTATTCTTTGTTGTTGTGAGATCGATTATCTCTTTCTGCTCAGGGTTGTTGATGATTGCATAGGCAAATCTGAGTCCTGGAACAGCGAAGAATTTGGAAACGCTTCTTATAACCGCTATGTTTTCGAATTCCTCAGTAAGAGGTACTGCTGTATAGTCCAGATAATTATCCAGGAATTCAATATACATCTCATCGATTATCAGGAAGATGTCAAGATCCTTGCAGGCCTCTGTAAGCTTTCTGATATCTGAAAGCTCAATTTTCTTGGATGTTGGATTGTTAGGGTTACCAATGATAACCATATCCAGATCATCAGTCAGTGACTTGATGAAATCATCCATGTCCAGCACAAATTCTTTTTCTTCATCCAGATCGTAGTAGCTAAGCTCTGCGCCATATGCAGATAAAACTCTCTCGAATTCGCTTGGTCCAGGGGAGATGAGCAGTGCCTTTTTAGGAAGAATGAGCGCGCTGAAAAGCTTAAGCAGATCGGTGGAGCCATTTCCAAGGACAATGTTCTCCAGAGGAGCCTTCGCGTAGGAAGAAACAGCCGATTTAAGCTTGTTGTAATATATGTCTGGATACTTAACAATTGATGGGATATTTTCCTTGATTGCACGTGTTACAGACTCAGGAATTCCCTTTGGATTTAGATTAGCATTGAATAAGACTGTTTCGTATTGCTCGATTCTCAGAGGAGTGTTATTCATAATACTTTTTCCTTTAAAAAAAAACTATTTTTTGATATAATAAGTTGATTTATTGTTTCTATTTATATCAACAAATCTATTCTACAACAGTTAAGTCGATTGTTGCAAGGAGTTTTGGTTAAATATTGTAACTAATAACGGAGAGAAAAATGAAGGCAATAGTTGAGCAATATGCAAAGGGCCAGTTTAAGGTTGATCGCCCTGAAGTGTCTATTTCAGTAGACCAATTCAGGATCAACATAGAGGCTGGTACTATTTATGAAGGACAGTTCCTGATAGAGAGTCTGAACGATTTTCCTATCAAAGGAATGGTCTATGATAGCAGGTATCTACTTCGCTTTGAAGATCATAGCTTTATAAGCAAGAGCTTCACAGTGAAGTATTCTTTTGACGCCACATGCCTTGAGGCAGGTCAGAATATCCGCGGTCATATAAATGTCATCACCGACGGTGGTGAGTGGAGACTCCCTTACGACATCAATATTGTTCAGCCTTGCGTTAAACATCATGATGAGAAAATAGATGACCTCTTCAAGTTTGCATCTCTCGCAGAGAGAAACTGGAATGATGCAGCACGCCTCTTCGTAAATGACGACTTCCGTAGAACATTCATCAATAAAGAACCTATTCTTAAGAATACATATGAGAGCCTTCTTGCCAGCCGTTCAGTTAATCAGGCTATGGAGGAGTTCCTGGTTCTCGTATCTAAGAAGAGAACAGTAACTCTGTCAGTCCCAAGAGCAAAGATTGATATTGCAATGCCTTCTGAGACAGAGAGCATTACTGTTGATATTACAAAGAATACCTGGGGTTATACCTTCTCTGAAATCCGAAGTGATTCAGAGTTCATTATCCCTTCAAAGAAAACTATTTCCGCTAAAGACTTTAATGGAAATGTATGCTCACTGAAGGTTTTCATTTCTCCAGAGCATGTGCCAGAAGGCGAGAACTCAGGTAAGCTGATTATCGAAAATATTTATCAGAGAATAGAGATAGATATACATCTTTCAAAGCCTCTTTCAGCTCGTCCAAATCAGGAACTGAGAAGAAGGAACAAGGATTATAAAAGATGCAGAGCCGAGATAACAAGGGCTTATCTCGAGTTCAGAATGGACAGACTCAGTCTGGAGGATTATGTACATAAGAGCCTTGATGCATTTAAGACTCTTAATGAGATAGAGCCTGAGGAAGATATGTACCGCCTGGGTATCATGCATATGAACATCCTTGCTGGTGAGTACAGCAAGGTTGAGCAGGAGTTCCAGCGTATTGAGGCAGATGTAGACAAGGAGACTATGGGTAAGCCACAGCTTTGCTACTACAACTACCTGAGAGCAATGATGCTGAAGGACGACGAAGTTACAGAGAAGACAGCTCACGTTATCAGAAGAAACTACAGAACTCAGGAGCCAAAGATGTTCTACTTCTGGCTGCTTCTGTTTGTTGATTCAACATATAACGAGGATAAGTCAGCACTTTATAGAGAACTGTCTCAGATGTTTGATGAGGGCGAGAACAGCCCAATCATTTACTTCGAGCTTTGTAATCTCTTTAATGCAAATCCAATGCTTCTTAAGAAGCTTACTGGATATGAAATCACAGCGATTAAATGGGGACTTAGACACAAGTTCATTTCAGATGAAGTTCTTCTTGAGTTCGTGAAGCTGGCTGGAAAGAATAAAGAATTCGACAGACAGATATTCGAAGTACTTCGTGAGATTTATGACAAGAACGAATACGAGCTGAGAGCTGAGAGACGTAAAGTCCTTGAAGAGAAGGGCATTGATGACAGCGAGCTCTATGACAGTAGTCCTCTTAAGAAACTGAGAAGAAGAAGCATTACATCTATCCATGAATACGATGACGAATCCCTCGAGGATATGTCCTTCGAATTTGGTAAGTATGCTGATTCAGAGCTTGGCGCTGTTGAGTACGACCTCGATGATGAGGAGGAACTGGAAGACGACGAGCTAGATGAAGAAAATGATGAGGAATTTGAAAAGGCACAGGACTTCGCAGACAGTCTGGATGACGAAGTAAAGGAAGGCGCCACAAAGATAGATAACGTCCCAGTGGACGATAAGGATGAAAAGCTAGATGCTGCCATCAGAGCAGATGCGGCTGAAAAGCTGACACGTCGTGAGAATGAGAACCAGGAGGTTCTTTCCAGTATCTGTTCAATGCTTATTTCCGCCAACATGCTGGACTATAAGTATCACAGATTCTACAAAGCGGCAGTTCTGAAGAACCTGAAGTTCATCGGACTGAATGAGTGCTACATCCGAAGCATGAACAAGGAAAGATACGAGCTGATACCAACATCAGTGCTTATGTATCTGAATTATAAGAATACCCTTACTGAAGACGAACTTGCATACCTCTATGCAAATGTTATCTTCAACAAGTCAGAGCATATGAAGATTTATCATGAGTATGCTCCAACCATGGAAGATTTCATGGAGAATATGATCGTCAAGGGTAAGGTTAATGATGATCTGACTGTTATTTACGACGAGTTCCTGGAGCCGGAAAATGTAAGCTCCATGTACGCTGGAAAGCTGATAAATATCATCTTCCGTCGTAAGATCGTCTGCAATAATAAGAATGTTGCAGCGGTTATCGTTAGTCACGAAGAGCTGCAGGCAGTTCAGAAGATTCCACTGGTTAACGGCGAGGCATATGTAGAAATTCTTTCAGAGAATGCATCTATTATCTTCGAGGATAAGAACGGAAACAGATATGCTGGTTCCATTCCTTACCACTTCGAGAGGATTGTTGATGAGAAGGCTTATATGCCAATATGTAAAGAGTACAGTCCAAGAGATTACCGCGTACTTCTTTACAATTACGAGAGCATTGGTCAGTTCACTTATAAGAATGCAAGAGAGGTAAATGCGGCCCGCGAGATAATGCAGTGCGACGAGATCTCTTACGATTATAAGCAGCAGGCCTGCCTCAATATCATTGAGTACTATCATGAGAATCTTGATACTGACGTTCTTATTAAATACCTGAGTCGTCTCGATATCGAATATTTGACTCACGCAAATGCAAGAACGATCATCACATATCTCATTGATATGAACATGTTTGATAAAGCATTCCAGGCCGTTAAGCTTTATGGATTTAACGAGCTGGATGTTAAAGAGCTTTACAGACTGGCTGACTATGGTGTTACTGATTCAGAGGGCTTCCTGAACGAAGACCTGATGTCTATCTGTATCAACCTGTACAAGACTGGTACTGTAAATGCAAATATCCTTGGATACCTGGTATCCAACTTCAAGGGTAGTATTGACGAGCTGGCTGATCTGTTCAAGCTGGCTAAGGATAGAGTAAGTGATGTTGGACCTCTGGCAGAGAATACTCTTGCTCAGATGATGTTCTCCAATACTTACATCGAATACATTTACGATGTATTCCTGACATACTACGGTGGTCGTAGCAGAGGCCTGGTGGTTAAAGCTTTCGCCAGACTTTCAGCTCATAACTATCTGGTTAATGATGATCAGGTTCCAAATTTCATTTTCGATGCTCTGTTCCAGGAAGTTGTTAAGGGTAATATTGATGATGAGATTTCCATTATGTCACTTCTTCTGTACTTCAGTAAGCTGGAGAGATTTACAGAGATTCAGAGAAAGTGGATTGTAGACAATGTTGAGAAGTTTGTAGATGCAGGTAAGATTCTTCCATTCTTCAAGAATTTCTCCTCCTTCATCGAACTTCCACAGGATATATTCCTTAAGACTTATCTGGTTTACAAATCAGATAATCACCGTCAGGTATTTGTTAAGTACAGCTTCGATACCGGAACGAGAACAAAGCAGAAGACCGAGCGTCACAGAATGGACGAGGTTGTCAGCGGAGTTTATGTTCTTGAGTTCGTGGTATTCCACGGCGAGAGACTTGTTTATTCTATCGAGGACGATCCAAATGGAAATGCCAAGATAGTTGAAAGTGAGGTTCTTAAGAAGAAGACCTTCGGAGGAAAGAGCCTCAGCAGATTCGAGAGAATCAACTCCATGCTTGTTAAGCAGGAGATGCGTAAGGATAAAGAACTTCTTGAAGATCTGGATGTTTACATCAATACTGTTCACCTCTTTGAGGAGACACTTAAGATACTATAGGTTATCAGTTAGTTAGAAGGGAGCCAAGAAATGGCAGACATTTTCTATATCGGAATGGACCTGTGTTCAGACTTTACACAGCTTTCCTACTACAATGATATAAAACGTGAGCCGGAATCGGTCAGTCAGCTGAATAACAAAGAGACTTACCTCATGCCGAACATCCTTTTCTACAGTACTGATACTGAGCACTGGTATGTAGGCGGCGAGGCTTCCGAAGCTCGTTTCAGCGAGAACGGAACAGTGGTAGATGGAATCTTCGAGAATCTCAGCAGCGACGAGGTTCTTACTATAGCTGGAAAAGAATACAATTATAAAGAGCTTTTCAAGATGATGGTCAAGCTCCACATTGATTCTTTCCTCTACAGATATGAGGCTGCTGAAGTTAAGAAGCTGGTCATCTCAGTCGATGATTACAATCCATTAATCTTCCAGCTGCTGGAAGGACTTCATGCAGAGCTGGGAATTGACAAAGAAAGCGTGGAGATTACATCTCATCTGGATAGTGGTCTTTACTATATTTTTAATCAGCCATCAGAACTTTGGAATAACAGCGTTGCACTTTATGATTATAGCGCTGACGGTCTTAATTATTACAGAATTGACATTTCCAAGAACAAGGACCCTAAGACGATAAATGTAATCCATGAGGATTATACGAGTCAGATGTCTCTTTCAAAATTCGGAAATGATACATATCAGATGGACCTGGATTTTTCAAAGATTGCAGAATACGAAGGAAAGAAAACTTACATTTCTGCCGTATTCCTTACAGGTGTTGGTTTCTCCAACAAGTGGATGAAGAAATCTACTAATGTTCTTTGTCAGGGACGCCGCGTGTTCGTAGGTCAGAACATCTATACAAAGGGTGCCTGCTACAGAGCGGTTGGTGGCGAGTACAAGGCTTTCTACGATGAATTCTTCGTAGAAACAAAAGAAAATGTACTCTCTGATATTGGAATTACTCTGGATGATGAGGCAGATACATTCGTACCTATCATCACAGGTGGTAAGCAGTGGTACAATACTCACGGCAAGCTAAATGTAATCCTTGACGATACAGATAGCATTACTATTATTTATCGTAATCATAAGACTGGCGAAGAGAAGAGAGAGACTGTGAGAATTCATGGCCTTCCTAAGAGACCTAATAAGACTACCAAGGTCAGTCTTGAGGTGGAGTTTGATAGTCCTCATGAGGGAGCGGTCATTGTCCGCGACCTGGGATTTGGAAAGCTTTATCCTACAACCAACAAAATATATAGAAAGGAGTTTATCATCTAATGGCACAGTTGATACTTTGTACATCAAAAACTGCAGAAACTCCTTTTACATTTCTCAACACAAAGGTTGAGATTTATACATATGAGGAGCTCTGCTTCTACATTTACAACAACACAGTACTTATAAGTAAGTCTTCACTTTCTGAGAAGCTTTTCGACTGGATAAGGGAAGAGCTGGGAATGGAAGAGCTGGCTGACAAGCTGGTGGGACTTATGAATAAGACGGCTTATGCTCAGGATCTTCTTATTGAGATACTTAATGCCGGTGACTACTACACTACTGAAGAGGTTAAGACTTATACAGAGGCATGGCAGAAATATCGTAAGCTGGACAAGATGCAGAGAGCTAAGCTCAAGGCTGATGGATATCTTGCTTATAGAAGATATATTAAGGCGGCTACATTCTATGATGATATCATCAAGGAGACAAATGAGGACACAGATCCTATATTCCTTGGAAATATCTATCACAACAGAGCCGTGGCAGCAGCCAACAATATGGACCTTGAAGATGCGAAGGAATACTTTATGAAGGCTTATGAGAAGAATGATAACCCTGATTCTCTCAAGAGCTATTTCTACATCGTCGCAATCACAGAGGATACTGCAACTTTGAAGAATGAAATCCGTTACATGGGTCTTCCTGATGAATACCTTGAAGAGATTATGACTGAGATTGGAGACTCAAAGGATGACGTGCGTGAGATGACCATCTTCGCTATGCTTCAAAGAGCTGCCTACAACAAGATGAATAAGGATATGACAGATTACGATAAACGTATGGATATCATTTTAAGTGAGCTTAAAGATGATTTTAGAGAGCAGGCTATTTAAAAATCATTAAGAACACTTCATGCCTGAGAGCATACCTTCCAAACACGCTCCGAGCCACTAAGCTTCGAGCGTCGTCCTTTCCGGTCGCCTACCTGCAGCGTCGGCCTTGGAATGTATTCAAAGCTCAAGGCATCATGGCCGAGCCGCGACTCCGGCTCCCCCGGACTCGCTCTTAGCAAGTGATTCTCCGCTATCGTTTGTAAGGTATGCTTCAGGCAGGAAGTGTATCTACGTTGTTTAAAAGATTTTTTATTTTATATAAACCTGGAGGAAAAGAATAGAACATGAGTAAGGAACTAGAAAAGAATTACAGCCCTGAACAAATAGAAGGAAGGCTCTATCGTAAGTGGGTAGATAACGGTTACTTCCATGCGGAAGTAGATCGTAGCAAGAAGCCATTTACTATTGTGATGCCACCTCCAAATATTACTGGTCAGCTTCACATGGGTCATGCCCTTGATAATACTATGCAGGATATACTCATTCGTATGAAGAGAATGCAGGGATACAATGCACTGTGGCAGCCAGGAACTGACCACGCAGCTATTTCCACAGAGGTTAGAATCATCAACACTCTTAAGGAGCAGGGAATTGATAAAGAAGACCTTGGCCGTGAAGGCTTCCTTAAGCGTGCATGGGAGTGGCGTGAAGAATATGGTGGACGTATTGTTAACCAGCTGAAGAGACTTGGTTCATCTGCAGATTGGGACCGTGAGCGTTTCACTATGGATGAAGGCAACAACAAAGCCGTTAATACAGTATTTAAGAGGCTCTATGATAAGGGCTGGATTTATAAGGGATCTCGTATAGTTAACTGGTGCCCAGTTTGTCAGACATCTATTTCAGATGCTGAGGTTGAGCACGAGGAGCAGGAAGGTCATTTTTGGCATATTAATTATCCTGTAGTTGGAGAGGAAGGACGTTTTGTTGAGATAGCTACTACACGTCCAGAGACTCTGCTTGGTGATACAGCTGTTGCTGTAAATCCAGAGGATGAGAGATATTCAGATATCGTTGGAAAGACTCTTCTTCTTCCACTTGTTAATAGAGAAATTCCTGTTATTGCAGATTCATATGTAGATAAGGAGTTCGGAACAGGATGTGTTAAGATTACACCTGCTCACGACCCTAACGACTTTGAGGTTGGTAAGCGTCATGATCTTGAGGAAATCAACATCATGAATGATGATGCTACTATCAACTGTCCAGGAACTCGTTATGACGGAATGGAAAGATATGAGGCTCGTAAGGCTGTACTTGAGGACTTGGAAGCTCAGGGACTTCTGGTTAAGACAGTTCCTCATACTCATATGGTTGGTACACATGATAGATGTGGTACTACAGTTGAGCCACTTGTAAAGCCTCAGTGGTTCGTAAAGATGAGCGAAATGGCTATTCCTGCCAGAAAGGCAGTTGAAGAAGGAAAGATTCGTCTTGTACCTGAAAGAATGAACAAGACTTACTATAACTGGCTTGATAATATCCGCGACTGGTGTATTTCAAGACAGCTGTGGTGGGGACATAGAATACCAGCATGGTACTGCCAGGACTGTGGCGAGACTATCGTTGAGATGACAGAACCAACGTGCTGTCCTAAGTGCCAGAGCAAGAATCTGAAGAGAGACGAGGATACACTTGATACATGGTTCTCATCAGCACTGTGGCCATTCTCAACAGTTGGCTGGCCTGATACAGAATCAGAGGACTTTAAGTACTTCTTCCCAACAGATGTCCTTGTAACTGGTTACGATATCATTTTCTTCTGGGTTATCAGAATGATATTCTCATCACTTGAGCAGACAGGAGAAATTCCTTTCCATACAGTTCTGTTCCACGGACTTATCCGTGATGATCAGGGACGTAAGATGAGTAAATCCCTCGGAAACGGAATTGATCCACTTGAAGTAATCGATAAGTACGGAGCTGATGCTCTTAGATTCACAGTTATTACAGGTAATGCGCCTGGTAACGATATGAGATTCTACTGGGAGAGAGTAGAGGCAAGCCGTAACTTCGCTAATAAGATTTGGAATGCATCCAGATTCATAATGATGAACATGGATAATGCAGGCGTTTCAGATGAAGAGATTGCAAAGGTAACACTTGATGACCTTACAATGGCAGATAAGTGGATAGTTGCAAAGGCTAACCAGCTGGTTCGTGACGTAACAGATAATATGGAGAAGTACGAGCTCGGTGTTGCTGCAGATAAGATTCACAACTTCCTTTGGGATGAGTTCTGCGACTGGTACATCGAGATGGTTAAGCCAAGACTCTGGGATGAGAATGATACAACTAAGGCTGCAGCTATCTGGACTCTTAAAGAGGTTCTTACAATTGGTCTTAAGCTGCTTCATCCTTACATGCCATTCGTTACAGAGGAAATTTATTGTACTCTTACAGATGATGAGTCAATAATGATCTCACCATGGCCAGTTGCTGAGGATGCTAGAGATTTCAAGGTAGAGGCTGAAAATGTTGATATCATTAAGGATGCAGTTCGTGCTATCAGAACAGTTCGTACAGATATGAACGTTCCACCTTCAAAGAAGGCTGCTGTATATGTTGTTTCAGATAAGGAAGATATCCGTAAGGTATTTGAAGATAGTTCTTCATTCTTTGGAACACTTGGATATGCAAGCGAGGTTCATGTTCAGGCTGATAAGACAGGCATTCAGGAAGATGCTGTCTCAGCGGTTATTCATAATGCAGTGATCTATATACCATTTGCTGAACTGGTTGATATAGATAAGGAGCTTGAGAGACTGGGCAAAGAGAAGGCTCGTCTTGAGGGTGAGATTAAGAGAGGCGAGGGCATGCTCTCAAATCCTAATTTCGTTAATAAGGCTCCAGAAGCAAAAGTAAATGCAGAGAAGGAGAAGCTGGCCAAGTATAAGGAAACTTATGCTCAGGTTTGCGAGAGAATAGAGGCTCTGAAATAATGAATAATGAGAAAAAGATAAAAAACAGAATACAGATTACAATTGTATTGCCAATAATCCTGGCTCTTATTCTGCTGGGAGTTTCCATTTACGTTAATGGTCTTGATACAAAGATTGGCGTTATTAGTGTAGTACTTCTGGTTGTATATCTACTCATTGCTATAATCATGTACTTTAGGCTGAGTCCATATTACAGCTCTGTTCTTGTGGAGTATTCGCTTGAACAGGGAAAGATTCAGAAGGAACTTCTTTATGAGATGGAAATTCCGTATGCAATCCTGGATCTTTCAGGTCATGTAATGTGGTCCAACAATATGTTCCATGATATCTTAGGCATTTCGCGTAGTAAGCGTATTCGCAAGAGTGTGGATACATATTTCCCTGAAATAGTTCCTGAACTTCTGGATGGAACTGAGTCGGTGGATATAAACATCGAATATGATGAAAGAAAATACAGAGTTTCTATTAAACGTGTAGACCTTTCAAAGGTATTCAATGAAGAAAAGGAAGAAGAGAAGGACGATGATATAGTTCTTGCTATGTACCTTTTCGATGAGACGGATATGAGACGTCTGGAGCAGGAGACTCAGGATCAGAAGCTTTATGCAGGCCTTCTTTACCTCGATAATTATGATGAGGTTATGGATGACCTTGAGGATGTTAAGCATTCAATCCTTACAGCTCTTGTTGAAAGAAAGATAAATATGTATCTTTCAAATATAGATGCTATTGTTAAGCATATTGAGAATGATAAGTATTTCTTCGTATTTAAGCAGAAGTACATGCAGACTCTTAGAGATGATAAGTTTTCAATTCTCGATGATGTAAAGAATATAAATGTAGGAAATCAGATAGCCATGACACTTAGTATTGGTATCGGTTCAGATTCCGATCAGAGTAATAACGGCTATATGAGTGCTTATGAGAATGCCAGAACCGCTATTGGTATGGCTATGGGACGTGGTGGTGATCAGGCAGCTGTTAAGATGGGCGAGCAGGTTACTTACTACGGTGGTAAGAGTGCTGGAACAGAGAAGATTACTCGAGTTAAGGCGAGAGTTAAGGCTCAGGCATTCGAAGAACTTCTTCTTAGTAAGGAGAAGGTTATTATCATGGCACACAAGAGACCGGATGCGGACGCATTTGGCTCTGCTATAGGTATTTACCGTCTGGTTACAGCTATGGGCAAGAAGGCTTATGTAGTTGTTAATGAGGTGACAGATGCTATTAGACCACTTATGAATTCTTTTAAGGTTGGAAATCTGTATGATGGAGTTTTCCTTACAAGTAATGAGGCGGTCAGTCAGGTCAACAAAGATACAGTAGTGGTTGTGTGCGATGTAAACAAGCCAAGCATGACAGAGTGCGAGGAGTTGCTGGACCTTGTTCCAACGGTCGTTGTGTTCGATCATCACAGACAGACTACAGAAGCTATTAAGGGCGCAACCCTTTCATATATCGAGCCATTCGCATCATCTGCTTGTGAGATGATTGCTGAAATGTATCAGTATATGTCCAAGTCTCCAAAGCTTAAGCTTCAGGAGGCAGATGCAATGTATGCTGGTATTCTTATAGATACTGATAACTTCCTGACAAAGACAGGTGTTAGAACATTCGAGGCTGCTTCATATCTGAGAAAGAGTGGAGCGGATGTTACACGTGTTCGTAAGATGTTCAGAAGTTCAATGACTGAGATGAAGGAAAGAGCTCAGGGTATCAGTAATGCTGAAATTTATTTGGGTCACTTTGTTATCTCATATGTAGATGCGGATCCAGATTCTGATGATGCACCTACAGTTCCGGTTGCCAAGGCTGCTAATGAACTGCTTAACGTAGAGAATGTGGATGCTTCCTTTGTAGTAACTGAAGCTGATGATGGCATTTTATATGTATCTGCACGTTCTATCGGTGATATTAATGTTCAGATAATCATGGAGAGATTTAATGGTGGCGGACATGCAAATGTGGCCGGCGCACAGCTAAAAGACAAGAAGAAAGAAGATTTCTTTGTAGAGCTTAAGCAGGTTCTCAAGGAAATGACAGAGGCAGGAGAAATTTAAGATGAAAGTTATTTTAATGCAGGATGTTAAATCCCTTGGTAAGAAGGGTGAAATAGTTGAGGTTAATCAGGGTTATGCAAGAAACTTCGTGCTTCCTAAGAAGCTGGGGGTTGAGGCTACACCAGAGAATCTCAATAATCTGAAGCTCAAGAATCAGAATGATGAGAAGGTTGCGGCAGAGAATCTTGCGGCAGCTCAGAAGCTGGCAGAAGAGCTTAAGGACAAGAAGGTTGTTACCAGTATGAAGGTTGGAGCAAATGGTAAGCCATTTGGTTCAGTATCCAGCAAGGAGGTTGCAGTTCTTATTAAGGAACAGCTTGGACTTGAAGTGGATAAGAAGAAAATTATAATGAAAGATCAGGTTAAATCTCTGGGAGGATATAACGTAGGAATTAAGCTGCATCCTCAGGTTACAGCAGAAATACTACTTGATGTTCAGGAACAGAAATAGTTTGGGGAAATAAAATGGCAGAAGAAAATGTAATAAAAAGAATACCACCTCAGGATCTTAACGCTGAGAAAAGTGTTATTGGCTCTATGCTTTTGGACAAGGATGCCATTTCTGAGGTGAGTTCAATGCTAACCAAAGAGGATTTCAGTAACGCACAGTACGGAATCCTTTTTGAAGCTATAGTAAGTCTATATAATGAAGGAAAACCTGTTGATGAGATAGTTCTTAGTGAGAAGCTGAGAGAAATGGGTGCTCCTGACAGTGTAGCTAATCTTAATTACATAGGTGAAATCCTTGCGGGAGAGGCAACAGCTGCTTTCGCCAGAAACTATGCACAGATAGTAAAGGATAAATCCTATTTAAGAAAGCTTATTAAGCTGGCTGAGAATATGATGGCATCTGCTTACGAAGGTAGAGAAAATGCAGATGACATTATGGAGAAATCTGAATCCGAGATGTTTGCTCTTATGCAGAAGAAATCTGGACTCAGAGATTTTACTTCTATTAATGAGGTATTATCAAATGTCATCTCAGAAATTGAGGCGGCTACATTAAATAAAGGTAAGATCAACGGTCTCAGGACTGGATTTACAGATTTGGATAATATGCTTACAGGTCTTCATGGTGGAGAGCTTCTTCTGGTTGCGGCCAGACCTGCTATGGGTAAGACTGCATTTGTCCTTAACATAGCTCATCACGTGGCATTTAAGGAGAAGGTTCCGGTTGTTATTTTCTCGTTGGAGATGAGTGCTGAGCAGCTTGTTACAAGACTTGTTTCTGTAGACTCTATGGTTGAGGCTAAGAGCCTTAAGACTGGTGAGATTACAGATGATGACTGGATTAAGATTGTTGAGACCACCAATAATATGGCGGGAGCTGACCTTTTCATAGATGATAATTCTTCTATTACTATAGCGGAACTTAGAACTAAATGTAGAAAATTGCATCAGACCAAGAATATCGGCCTGATAATCATAGACTACCTGCAGCTCATGAATTCAAGTACAAAGGTTGAATCCAGACAGCTGTTCATTGCGGAGGTATCCCGTGCGCTTAAGGGTCTCGCAAAGGAACTGAATGTTCCTGTTATTGCACTTTCGCAGCTTAACAGAGCGGTAGACTCCAGACCTGATCACAGACCACAGCTGGCAGATCTTCGTGAGTCCGGAGCCATCGAGCAGGATGCTGACGTAGTTATGTTCATTTATAGAGATGATTATTATACTAAGGAAGAATCCTTAAAACCAGGAGTGGCAGAGATTACAATTGCTAAGCAACGTAACGGCTCCACTGGTGTTGTAGATCTGGCTTGGATTGGTAAATATACCAAGTTTGCCAACGTTAGTTATGCAACTGCACCAGCTTCTTCAGAAGCTCCTCATCAGTCATAGCGTAAATATTATCGATTACCCAGATGTGCATCTCTTTAGCTCTTTGCTTAAAGAAAGAGGAGCCACTGGAGGTCGTATCACAAGGAAGAGCCATGGCAAGAGCCTTGCATGCGTACTTTCCACCAAACCTACGGGTTACGGTTTCAAGTTCGTGCAGGGAGTTGCTGCTGGCTTTTCCGCTTTTACAGGATATAAATATAGGAACGCAGGCTTTCATGAGGATAACATCTATCTCGTTGATGGTATCGTAGCTTGCATTCATATATTTCTGATAATCTGAAACAAAAGCTTTCTTTTCTTCTTCATTCTTATCACCATTCCAGTCAATCATAGCGCCGATAATCTCGTCGGTGAAGAGTTCGGGCTTTCTTGAAGCTACTTCGTAAACATGAAGCTCCAGAATATTCCCTGTTTTGGTAACAATATGTTTAACTCCGTCATTTTTGAAACGGAACTTTATTCTTTTATTGTCTGTGTGATAGTCCTTTAGCATACCAACGCCATTAAGTTTGGCTAAAAGAATGGCTGCCTCACCCATATTGGACTTTGGAAGAGAGTAGCGGCCGAATTCGTCGCAAGGGTTCGCCTTTATTACATCTTCGATAACAGAACAGTATCTGTTCCATTTATGCTGAAGCCTTCTGGCAATATCCCATATCTGTCGGATGTCTTCCTTGAAACTTTCTGTAAAGTTCCAGGTGGCATAGCTTCCTGTCTGACGAGTGAGCTGCCCGCCGTGGAGAATAATATTTTCCTTAACGGATATGCGGATATTATCTTTATGCTGGGTTGGCGCGCTGCCAGGAATCATATTTACTTCCAGGCCAGTATATGGATCTATACGAAGGGTTCTTAGATAATGAGTTGCGCTGACATAGCCTAGCGCAATGAGAATCATTTCGCCGCCGCCTGTAAGCTCGTAGTAAGCATCTGGATACTTGTAGGCAACCTGTTCGAGCGCGTTGATGCACTCCTCCAGGTCATCGCGAGGAACTTCAATGAATTCCATCTCTGTATCTGGAGATTTCAGCTTGGCGAAATCCTTTAGACTTTTGATTTTGCGAGTGAGCATAGTACATTTGTGGCCCAGGTAGACCACGCGTTCTGGCTTATATTGAAGCAGACACATTACATTTTCTAATGCTTCATCCGAAAAAAATTCTACATATGTATCTCCCATAGTAACCCCTTACCTCCTTATTAAATCCAACCGCCGTCCAGCTTAACAATTTCACCAGTGAAATATGGTGGCATGTTGAGCAGGTTCAGAACTGCGCTGCCCACTTCATCTGGAGTGAGCATTCTTCCCATTGGGATGTCATCCACAATCTCCGATTTTTCAGCTGAATTTAAGTGATTATTCATATCTGTATCTACAATTCCAAGGGCCAGAGCGTTAACCTGCACCTTGCTAGGCCCCATTTCCTTAGCAAGAGACTTGGTAAATGCATTTATGGCACCCTTTGTTGCACTGTAGGCAACCTCGCAGGAGGCACCCACCTTACCCCATACAGATGATAGATTTATGATGTGACCGGATCTTTTAGATATCATATCCGGCAGAAAAACATGACAAGTATTATAAACAGAGGTCAGGTTAGTAGTAATAGTTGTGTTCCATTCTTCAGGAGTCATATCGATAATGAGTCCTGTGTAGGAAATAGCGGCGTTGTTGACAATTACATCCACAGAGCCGATTTCCTTTTTCAGAGTCTTTACATATTCTATATCGCCTACATCTCCTAAAGATGTAAAGCATTCTATATTTTGATTTGTATCCTTTATTCTTTGGGCTGCATCCTGAAGAAGAAGTAAGTTGTTTCTGCAATTGATGATAATCCTGTTGAAATCACCACTTTGGGCGCATTTCAGGGCGATAGATCTTCCGATTCCTCTGGATGCTCCTGTGATTAATATACTTTTCATACACTACCTACCTTCTTATATCATATGATATCCAGTTTGTTTCTTATATCATATGATACCACATTATATATAAGAACAGTACTGGAAAATATCTTGAAAATAGGCAATGTCTTTGCTATACTTCTATGCTGTAAACAGATTATGTTAGGAGGCGGCATATTGGCTAAGCGTAAGAAAAAACAAAGTGCAGTGGGGATTTTCTTCTCCTTCTTTTTAAAGGCTGTAGTTATTATATTAGGACTTGTTATTCTTGCTATGAGTGCTTACCTTGTAAAAGAGCTCATATCAATGAAAAATAATGAAACAGAGGCAAAGGCTGACGATTCAGCATTTGAGGATGATCAGGAAGATGACCTTTTGGCAAATGCATCTGATGGAGATGCAGTCCTCTTCGAAACTGATGAAGAGACTACAGAGGCTGCTGAAACCACAGATACAGCTGCTCTTCCAAAGGATGCTTCTATAGTAGTACTTAATGCTACTGAGACGGCAGGTCTTGCGGCGGTATGGAAAGAGACTCTGGAGGTGCAGGGTTACACTAATGTACAGGTAGGAAATTACACAAATGGTATACTTGATACATCTAAAATAGTAGTAGTTGAAGAGGGTACAGGAAGTGCTCTTCAGCAGATACTTCCAAATGCAAAGATGGAAACTCTTCCAGCTGATCAGGTTTCTTGTGACATTTCCACAGAAGGAGTACAAGCTTTTCTAATAATTGGTAATGCTGACAACTCTCTGGGACAATAAAAAATGTTAAGTTTCTTAACAAAATTGTAATATTTATAGTCAAAGTAACAAAAAACAGATTGGCAAAAGGCGTCGAAATGACGCCTTTTTTGTTTAAAATATACTAAAATGAAACGTCAATGAGCATTATTACCAAAACTTTCAAAAATTCTTTATGCAACACGAACATAGCCTTAACTAGCAAAAAGGGGTATTATGTACAAAGTTGAAAACGGACGTAATTTGCGAAAGCTATTTAGGAGGATATAAAAATGGCAGGATTACAGTTAAAGAACATCTACAAGATTTACCCTAACGGATTCAACGCTGTTAAGGACTTCAACCTTGACATTGAGGATAAGGAGTTCGTTATCTTCGTTGGACCATCAGGATGTGGTAAGTCAACAACACTTAGAATGATCGCTGGACTTGAGGATATCAGTTCTGGTGAGCTCTGGATCGGTGACAAGCTTTGTAACGATGTAGAGCCTAAGGACAGAGATATCGCGATGGTTTTCCAGAACTATGCTCTGTATCCACATATGTCAGTTTATGATAACATGGCATTCGGACTTAAGCTGAGAAAGGTTCCAAAGGAAAAGATCGACAAGCAGGTACATGAAGCAGCTAAGATCCTTGAGATCGAGCATCTTCTTGATCGTAAGCCAAAGGCTCTTTCAGGAGGTCAGAGACAGAGAGTTGCTATGGGACGTGCTATCGTTCGTGAGCCAAAGGTATTCCTTATGGACGAGCCTCTTTCAAACCTGGATGCTAAACTTCGTGTTCAGATGCGTGTTGAGATCTCAAAGCTTCATCAGAGACTTCAGACAACAATCATCTACGTTACACATGACCAGACAGAGGCTATGACACTTGGTACTCGTATCGTAGTTATGAAGGATGGTATCATCCAGCAGGTTGATACACCTCAGAATCTTTATGATCATCCATGTAACCTCTTCGTTGCTGGATTCATGGGAATGCCTCCTATGAACTTCATCGACTGCAAGGTTGTTAAGTCAGGAGCTGACGTACTTCTTATGTTCGGTTCACACTCAATCAAGGTTCCAGAGGCTAAGGCTAACAAGCTTATCGCTGGTGGATTCATTGATAAGGACGTTGTACTTGGTATCCGTCCTGAGGATATTCATGATGAGCAGCTGTTCATCGAGTCTTCACCTGAGTCAGTTATTGATGCTCGTATCAATATCTACGAAATGCTCGGTGCAGAAGTTTATCTGTACTTCACAATCGATCAGTTCGATATCACAGCTAGAGTTAATGCTCGTACAACAGCTAGACCTGGCGATACAGTACAGTTAGCATTTGACCTTTCAAAGATTCATATCTTCGATAAGGAATCTGAGGAGATTATTGTAAATTAGTGCTTGATTTGCGAAGCAAATCTAGCACGGTAGGAAAATTGCAAAGCAATTTTCCGTAGTAAGCCGCAGTGCCTTGTAGGCACTAGGGTGCCTGCAAGGGCAGGCGGCGTTCACTATATGAGCTAATGATGGGGAGATGTAGTAATACTACATCTCCCTTTTTCTTTTTAAATTCACACTATTTTCTCTTTTTTCTAGTGCAAAATTTTGGTATAATAACTCTGTGCGTGAAGTTGATACATTTCACATACATTTTCTTAGTAGAATAATGCAGGGGTTGCAGACAGAACAGGAGTGAAGATATGATTTCAAATCAGATTTTACAGGAAACTTTAGAGGGAATTCAGGCTATTACAAAGGTCGATCTTATAGTTATGGATGTGGAGGGAAGACTCCTCGCCAAAACTGTGGAGGGTGGTCCTCTTGATTACGAAGATGCGGTAATCGCATTTGCAGAGTCTCAGGCTGAGAGCCAGAGTCTGCTTGGTTATCAGTTCTTTAAGGTGACTGATGATAAGCAGCTGGAATACATTATCCTTGCAAAGGGTGATACAGACAGTACTTACATGGTTGGTAAGATGGCTGCGTTCCAGATTCAGAACCTCCTGGTTGCTTATAAGGAAAGATCCGATAAGGATAACTTCATTAAGAACCTGCTTTTAGATAACCTGCTCCTGGTTGATATTTATAACAGAGCTAAGAAGCTCCACATTGATACTGATGTTAAGAGATGTGTATTTATTATCGAGACAAAGTCTGAGAAGGATAACAATGCACTTGAGACAGTAAGAAATATCTTTGCAGTGAAGACTCGCGATTTTATTACTGCTGTTGATGAAAAGAACATCATTCTTGTTAAGGAAGTTAAGTCTTCAGATACTTACGAGGATCTGAATAAGACTGCAAATATCATTGTAGATATGCTGAGCACAGAGGCTATGATTTCTGTTCACGTAGCATTTGGTACTATAGTAAACGAGATCAAGGAAGTTTCCCGTTCATACAAGGAAGCTAAGATGGCTCTGGATGTAGGAAAGATATTCTACAGTGATAAGAATATAATCGCATACAGCAATCTTGGAATAGGACGTCTTATTTATCAGCTCCCAATTCCTCTATGCCGTATGTTTATTAAGGAAATCTTCGATGGTAAATCACCTGACGAGTTCGATGAGGAAACACTTACAACTATCAACAAGTTCTTTGAGAACAGCCTGAATGTTTCTGAGACATCACGTCAGCTGTATATCCACAGAAATACATTGGTTTATCGTCTGGATAAGATTGAGAAATCTACAGGTCTTGACCTTAGAGTATTTGAAGATGCTATCACCTTCAAAATTGCTCTGATGGTTGTTAAATACATGAAATACATGGAGAGCCTTGATTTCTAATTAGACTAGAAGTCATAAACTAACGAAAGGGTTAACGATTCAATGGCAATAATCAAAATGGATAATGTCACGATGAAATATCCAACAGGCACTGTGGCCCTGAAGGATGTTAACGTCGAGATAGAAAAAGGTGAATTCGTATTCGTAGTTGGATCCACTGGTTCTGGTAAGACAACATTTATTGAGCTTCTGCTCAGAGAGCTTGTTCCTACAAAAGGACGCATTGAGGTTTGTGGATACGACTATGCAAGGATTAGAAAAAACAGGATTCATAAGGTAAGACGTAAGATAGGAGTTGTTTTCCAGAACTTCAGACTCTTAAAGGACAGAACAGTTTATGAAAATGTAGCATTTGCACAGAGAGTTATCGAGGTACCAGGAAGATACATTAAGCGTCGTGTGCCAGCGGTTTTATCCCTTGTTGGACTTGCTGATAAATATAAATCATATCCAAGACAGCTGTCCGGTGGTGAGCAGCAGAGAGTTGCTCTTGCAAGAGCTCTGGTAAATAAGCCAGATATCATCTTAGCCGACGAGCCTACTGGAAACCTTGACCCTAAGCATTCATGGGATGTTATGAATCTTCTGGATGAGATTAATTCAAAGGGTACTACAGTTGTTGTAGTTACACATAACAAAGAAATAGTTAATGTAATGAAGAAGAGAGTTATAACCCTCAAGAAGGGCGTTGTGGTAAGTGACGTTCAGAAGGGAGGTTATATCGATGAAGATTAGTTCTTTAGGATACAGCTTTAGACAAGGTATTAAGAATATCAGAAGAAACCTTCTGTTCTCCCTTGCTTCTATAGGAACAATTGTTGCTTGTCTGTTCGTATTTGGACTGTTCTATTGTGTACTTGTTAACTTCCGTGGTGCAATTCACAAGATTGAGAGTAGCATTTCCATTTCAGTCTTCTTTGATGAGGGACTTTCTGATGAGGGTATTAACCTTATCGGTGAACAGATTAAGACACGTAAAGAAGTAAATACATGTGACTTTATATCTGCAGAGGATGCCTGGAAGGAATTCTCTGAACAGACCTACGATGATCCAGAAGCTGCAAGAGCTGCCTTTGGTGACGATAACCCACTGGCGCATTCGGCATCTTACAAGATTACACTTAATGATGCAGGAAAGCAGGCGGACTTCATTCAGTTCCTGGAAAGTATAGAAGGAGTAAGAAAGGTCAGCAGTTCTACTTATACAGCTGATAGTATATCAGCCATAAATGCATTTGTAGGATATGCATCCTTCGGTATCATTCTTATTCTGCTTCTCGTATCTGTATTCCTTATCAATAATACTATTACAATTGGTATTACTGTAAGACGTGAAGAGATTAAGATCATGAAACTTATCGGTGCAACCAACAGCTTCATCAGAGCGCCATTCATTATCGAGGGTGTTATTATCGGTATTATCGGTTCTATCATTCCTCTGGTGCTTCTCTACTATCTGTATGATCTGGTAATCAACTATATAGCAGGAAGGTTCTCAATCCTGAACAGCCTGTTTGAGTTTGCATCACCATGGGATATGTTCAAACTGCTTATACCAATCACACTTCTGATAGGTATTGGAATCGGCTTCTTTGGAAGTCTTATAACTACTAAGAAACATTTGAAGATTTAATAATATGGGGGCCTGCACTTAATGTGCAGGTCCTAAAATCTCATAAGGATATATATGGATAAAAAATCATTCTTTAGCGAAGCATTACTAGTTATTTCCATAATGGCTCTGATGGTATTTGTCTGTCTGGCTCCTTTCAGTAAGGATGCTACACATACTGTTTTTGCGGATGAGGATACTGCATCTTCTACGGACGCATCTAGCAGTAGTTCGGACAGTTCCAGCAGTTCTGGTGTTTCCAGTGCTGAACTGGCGGCCCTGACAGCGGAATATACAAATACTCTTCAGGAGAAGAATTCACTTCAGACTGAGCTGAATGCCATGATGGAAAGTCAGAATGACTTCATTTCAAAACTTAATGAGCTGGACGATATGATCCTTGAGTATCAGGATAAGATTGATGATATTCAGGCCAAGATAGACCAGGCAAACGATATGGAAACCGAACTTGAGAATTCCATTGAGATTGCTCAGGCACAGCAGGATTATCAATATGAGCTTCTGAAGAATCATATTCAGGATGAATATGAGAACGGCAGCTATTCTTATCTGGATGCTATTTTTAATGCTGTCGACTATATGGACATAGTTAATAAGGCTGAATACATTCAGGCTATTGAAAATTATGACGAGATGATACTTGAACAGTACAAGGATGCTAAGAGATCGCTGAATGACCAGAAAACACTTCTTGAGGTTCTTTCTGATGATATGGGCGTTCTTCAGGAAGCCTATGAGAATGAACAGGATTCTCTTGAAATTCTTTCGGATGAGAAGGAAGCTCAGGTTAATAGCTATCAGGAAGAAATAGATGCAAAGAAATCGGAGCTCTCTACATTTGAAGAGCTGGAGGCACAGCTTTCTGCTCAGATTTCCAGTATCGAGGCAAGCTCCAGTGTTTCAGTAAACATCTCTGGTGGAAATGTAACTTACTCCGGTGCACAGTTCCTGTGGCCATGCCCTTCAAGTACTACCATTTCATCGTACTATGGAAATCGTACTGCTCCAACAGCTGGTGCCACAACATATCATAGAGGTATTGATATTCCTTGTAGTATGGGCAGTGATATTATAGCTGTCGCAGATGGAACTGTTATCTATGTTGGTTATCTTGGTAATGCTGGTAATGCCGTTATCGTGGATCATGGTAGTGGAATTTCTTCATGTTATTTCCATCTTTCTGAATTCCTGGTTTCAGAAGGTGATTCAGTTACTGCTGGACAGACTATCTGTAAATCAGGTAGTACTGGTGTTTCAACGGGACCCCATTTGCATTTTGCTGTTCGTGAGAATGGTGAATATGTTAATCCGCTGAAGTACTATACTATGATAGAAGATAAGGGTAATGTTTCAAACACTGAAGGTGGAGAATCTTCGAATAATACAACTTCTACGGATAGTACGAATTCTACGGATAGTTCGAGTGATAATACCGACAGTAATGATAATTGATTAAGATTATTTTTGAGGAGATGATGATAAAATGAGACGTTTCGATAAGTTCAATAAGTATGAACTTAAGAAGGTATTTTGTGTTTGCCTGGCAAGTACAATGATGCTGGGAGCTATGAGTTGTGGAAAGGCAGATGAAGACAACAATCCTAGCAGCTCTATAATTAAGGATGAGAAGATTGAGAATGCATCTTCTACAGACTCAGGTGAAGAGTTCGATGAGAATTCAAAGGATATTAAGGCTAAGACTAAGGAAATAGAGAGATATATTGATAAATACTTCTATTTCGATGAGGACAATGATAAGAGGGAAGAGAGCTATTATGATGGCCTTATGAAGGGGCTCGATGACCCTTATTCTGTTTATTATACTGCTGATGAATATCAGCAGTTAAAGGAATCTGATGCAGGATCATTTGAAGGAATAGGCGCAACTGTAGCAAAGAATCCGGATAGTGGAGTTATCTATGTTGTAAAGCCTTTATCAGATTCTCCTGCTGAGAAAGCAGGTCTTCTTCCAGGTGATATCATCCTTAAGGTTGATGATCTTGAGCTTACAACAGATATGGAACTGGATTATGTTGTAAGACATATTCGTGGTGAGAAGGGTACAGATGTTAATATTACTGTATATCGTGAAGATGAGCCGGAAGATCTTACATTTACAATTACTCGTGACAAGATTGAGACAAAAACTGTTGAATATGAGATGTTGGATGATAATATTGGATACATCTATGTTGAAGAGTTTATAGAGAATACTCCTAAGTTCTTTAAGGAGGCTGTCGATGACCTTCAGAGTCAGGGAGCAAAGGGTATTGTTATAGATATGAGAAGTAATCCAGGTGGTTTGGTTAATGCAGTTACAGAAATGCTTGATTACCTTCTGGATGATGAGCTTATTGCTGAAGGCTCTGATGAGGCTGGACTTCTTATCAAGACTAAGGATAAGAATGATGAAGTCATGGATGAATACGGATGTTCAGATGGGCATAGCGTGGACCTTCCAATGACAGTTATAGTGAATGGTAATAGTGCTAGTGCTGCAGAGATTTTTGCAGGATGTTTGCAGGATTATAAGAAGGCGAAGATAGTAGGAACTACTACATATGGTAAGGGAATAGTTCAGACAGTTGTTCCACTTTCTGACGGTTCTGCAATCAAGATAACTATAGCTCAGTACTTTATTCCTTCAGGAAAGACTGTCCATAAGGTGGGTGTTGAACCTGATGTGGAAGTTGAATTAGATGAAAGCTTGTTAAAGAAGACTGATATTGAACATGATGAGGATAATCAGCTTCAGGAAGCTATCAAAGCTTTAGATTTAGATTAATAAAGAGGCAGGGCTTTGCCCTGCCTTTTGAGGTTATAAAAAGAAAGGTAAGATGAATGGAAAAGGAATTAATTGTAGTCCTGGATTTTGGCGGTCAGTATAATCAGCTGATTGCAAGACGAGTTAGAGAATGTAATGTATATGCTGAGGTTCATCCTTATACAATTTCTCTGGAAGAGCTTAAGGCTCTAAATCCAAAGGGAATTATTTTTACTGGTGGTCCAAACAGTGTTTTTCTCGAGACATCCCCACACTATACTAAAGAGATTTTTGATCTGGGTGTTCCAGTTCTTGGAATCTGCTACGGTGCCCAGCTGATGGCATATCTCCTTGATGGAAAGGTTGCTACAGCTCCAGTCGGTGAATATGGAAGTACAAAGACTGAGCTTACGAGAGCGGGCAGCTCAGTACTATTTGAGGATATTCCTGATTCTATTACTTCCTGGATGAGTCATACTGATTATATAGCTGAGGCTCCAGAAGGTTTTGAGGTAATAGCTAAGACAGATAATTGCCCAGTTGCCGGAATGCAAAATGTAGAGAAAGGCTTCTATGCAGTTCAGTTCCATCCAGAAGTTAATCATACAGAATATGGAAATGTAATCCTTAGAAATTTTGTTCTTAAGATTTGTGGATGTGCAGGAAACTGGAAGATGGATTCCTTTGTAGAGTCAGCTATTAAAGAGCTTCGTGAGAAGATTGGAAATGGCCGAGTACTTTGCGCCCTTTCCGGTGGTGTTGATTCATCAGTTGCTGCAGTTCTTTTATCAAAGGCTGTTGGAAAGCAGCTTACCTGTGTGTTTGTAGACCATGGTCTTCTTCGTAAGGATGAGGGAGATGAGGTTGAGGCCATCTTTGGTCCTAATGGAAATTATGAGCTGAATTTTATCAGAGTAAATGCACAGGATAGATTCTACCTAAAACTGGCTGGTGAGACTGATCCAGAGAGAAAGAGACATATAATTGGAGAAGAGTTCATCAGAGTATTTGAGGAAGAGGCTAAGAAGATTGGTGCTGTTGACTTCCTTGCTCAGGGAACTATTTATCCAGATGTTATAGAGTCCGGGCTTGGAGATTCAGCAGTTATTAAGTCCCATCATAATGTTGGTGGACTTCCTGACTATGTTGATTTCAAGGAAATCGTTGAACCACTTAGAATGCTCTTCAAGGATGAGGTTCGTAAGTGTGGACTTGAGCTTGGTATTCCAGAGTATCTGGTATTCCGTCAGCCATTCCCAGGACCAGGTCTTGGTGTTCGTATAATAGATGACATTACAGCTGAGAAGGTTCGTATAGTTCAGGAGGCGGATGCTATTTATAGAGAAGAGGTTGACGAGGCTATAAAGGATGGAGTGATTAAGAATCCGCCAAATCAGTACTTTGCAGCACTTTCAAACATGCGTTCCGTTGGTGTAATGGGCGACTTTAGAACATTTGACTATGCAATCGTACTTCGTGCGGTGAATACATCTGACTTTATGACAGCAGATTGCTGTGACATACCATTCGAGGTTCTTCAAAAGTGTATGACCAGAATCATTAACGAGGTTAAGGGAGTAAACAGAGTAATGTACGACCTCACCTCCAAACCACCTGGAACGATAGAATTATTGTAAAGAGTATAAATATGGCCATCAGTAGTAGATAGATAATGCTATTGATGGCCGTTTTTAAACTATAAATCCAATGACAGATATGAATAAAAATGCTAATATGTATTTTATAAATGATATTGGAGGATTAGAAAGTGGCAATACCTGCAAGTATTCATAATTTGCTTTCTGGTAGAGAAGTAGAGTGGGCTAGAATAGAATTTAAAACAACATGGGATCCGGATGCATCATTAAAAACTATTTGTGCGTTTGCAAATGATTTAGATAACTGGGGCGGAGGCTATATAGTAATAGGGGTTGAGGAGAAAGATGGAATTCCTCAGCGTCCATTAATTGGGGTTCCATATGATAAGTTGGATAAATGGCAGAAAAGCATTTATCAAAAATGTAAAAGAATAAGTCCGGATTATGAGCCTATCATAGATAAGCAGGATTATGAAGGTAAGACTTTCCTTATTATCTGGTGTCCAGGCGGATATGGAAGGCCTTATTCTTCACCTAAGAGCATGGCTAAGGATGAAAAAGAAAGAATATGTTATATTCGAAAAGGCTCAATTACAGCAAAGCCTACAGATGAAGAACTTAAGGATTTATATGCTCTTGCTAATAGAACTCCTTTTGATGATCGGGTTAATCATAAAGCTGAATTATCGGATTTAAATTTTACTTTGATAAAGACATATTTGCGTGAAATAAATAGTGATTTATATGATGTTGCTGATTCAATGGATTTCACTGAATTGTGTAAAAGTATGCATTTGATAAGTGATTTGCCTGAATTTATTAAACCCAGAAATGTAGCGTTGATGTTTTTTAATTCTGAACCTCATGAGTTTTTTCCTTGTGCTCAGATAGATATTGTTCAGTTTCCGGAAGGTGAAGGTGGAAATAAAATAATTGAACAGGTTTTCAAAGGTCCTCTTCACGAACAGCTGCGAGCTGCTTTGCGCTATATTCAAAATTCGATTATTACGGAGAAAGTTATAAAATATCCTGATAGAGCTGAGTCTGATAGATTTTTTAATTATCCGTATGCTGCGATTGAAGAAGCATTGGCCAATGCTGTATATCATAAAGCTTATGATGAACGTGAACCTATAGAAGTTCGCGTGACTCATGATATGATTGAAATAATCTCGCACCCTGGTCCGGACAGATCGGTTACACTTCAAGGACTGAAAGAGTATAAGGTATATAGTCGTAGATACCGTAATCGTCGTATAGGAGAGTTTCTGAAGGATCTTCATTTAACTGAGGGAAGGAACACAGGTTTTAGAAAAATTATAAACTCTCTTCAGGCGAACGGGTCGCCATTGCCTGAATTTGAAACGGATGAAGCTCATGATTATTTTGTTACAAGGCTATTTATTCGAGAGGGATTCTATGATGAGGGTGAAAATGGGGGTAGTACTACCCTCAAACTACCCTCAAATGATATGCAGGAGATGATAATTGAATTAATGAAAATAAACCCTAATATTACTAGAAAGGAAATTGCGGATAAAATAGGACTTACGGTTGATGGTGCTCGTTATCATATAAAGAAACTGACTGATAAAGGGAAAATAAAATATGTTGGAACCAGTAGAAACGGTCATTGGGAAGTTAAGAATGAGGAATAATATAATTAGAAATTTGCATTCTAATGGAGCGATAGACGCGTCTATATAAGCTTATAGCAATCGACATTAAATAATGCAGTGTTATAATTTAATCAAACAAAGTTATCTAGCTTCTTTGGAAGCATTGGCCGTATGGCTTTTCTAGATCTCCTCTACCTAGGTAGAGGAGATTTTTTTATTTATATCATTGAGAATCCGATGTTCATTCAGTCGGGTTCTCCTTTTTTGTTATAATCATGATATAACAATTCTTTTTCAAGGAAAAAATATCCGCACATTTCATTATTATAATCCGTCTATCATTATATAAGAGATTATTTGGAGCAGCCATGAATATTGAAGAGTATTACGATAAAATCTACAGATATTGTTTTTATAAATTAC
>Ga0129306_1000359_pt1 | contig 75023 bp, 58 predicted proteins | sample P827metagenome_FD_94438 | JGI IMG/M metagenome (GOLD analysis project Ga0129306, IMG submission 94438) | Capybara group fecal microbial communities from Wisconsin, USA - P827 metagenome | ecosystem: Host-associated > Mammals > Digestive system > Large intestine > Fecal | place: USA: Wisconsin... | reverse complement strand
GTCGTCAAGTGACCGCGGTTAAAGTCGTACATCTCTTGGATGTTGGTTTGGGCTTTCAGGCCCAATGTTGCCATTAGCATTGCTGCTACCAATAATGTTTTTTTCATTGTTTTGAGTTTTAATGGTTATAAAAAAAAAGGATGTCTTCGTTTCTTTCGCAGGTGCAAAATTACGAAAACTTATTCGAGTTACAAAATATTTTTGTAAATTTTTATTAAAAAAGCGAAAGACTCTTGCCGAAAATCACTGAAAATTATAAACTAAGCGCAAGGCTGTTTTTAATGGCCTGACGTAAAGCCTATGTGAATCTGTTATCAGCAAATCTGTCACTCCCCATTTCAAATCAAGGACAATATGCCAATTTTTGTTTAGTTCGTATCCTGCAGTCAGCGCGATGCCTGCGTTCAAATCGCCGATGGCAAACAGCGGCTCTTCGGTCCGGGGATTGTCAGCAAAGCCTCTGCTGTGTGGATTCGGCGTGCGCCAGTCGTTAGTGATACTCCCAAGGACAAAATGTGTGTACGGACCTATAGCTGCCAGCAGGCCTTTCTTGCTTTGCCAGCAGGCTTGTATGGAGAGGTCGATTCCGAAATCAGACAGCTTTGACGTATTGCCATCTTTCTTTAGGCCTACGCGCTCTATGTTGCCCAGCAGTCCCATTTGCAGGCTCCAAGGCTGCGAAATACGGTATTCGATTGCTGCTCCGCAGTCTATGCCAAGGGCAGGAGTTACCTTGTCCGGTGCATCGTCGACATTCTGAAGGTTGCAGCGGTAGCTTGTCAGGTTGGGGCCAATCGTGAGTGCCCAGCGCGTATATTGGCGGTTCTCCTGCGCCGCCGTGTCTTCCTGGCAGCGGGCGCTGCCGGTAACAAAGCCTATAAACAACAATATGTACACTAACCTTCTCATCTTAAAGCGTAAATTTGAATTCAATCTTGATAAAACTCTTCTGTTTCGAGGTCATACCTTCGGCGTAACTCAATCGTCGCACATAGTCTATGCGTATGAACTTCAGTATGTTCTCTATGCCTATGCTATATTCCATATAGGGTTCCTTGCCGAGAGCCGAGGTGCCTTCCGGCAGCTTGAACAGGCCGGCCGTATGCTCTGCCTCCGGGTTGTTCTTGGCCGACAGTCCGCCATAAATGATGTTGAATCCAGCCACCTCACGCAACCGGAGCCTCTTGATCAGCGGAATGTAGTTTAGAATCAGCCCTTTCAGATGGTATGTGGCGAACAATGCTGCATATTGGTCGACAACAAACTCCATAGGCCGCATTGTGTTGAACGACGACGATGAAATATAGATGTTGTCATTGCCGCTCGGAAAGCAGAGGCGAGGGTAGGGGACACGGTTCCAGACCATTCCCGACTGCATCTTTACATCGATATGGCCGAAGGCGCCAAGCCAAAACCGTTTCTCGGCGCTGAAGTCGGTACGCTGGTAGCGGAAGCCACCGCTCATAATGCCGATGCGGTGGGTTAGATTGATTATCGGCGCGTCTTTCTTAACATTCAGCACGTTGGCACTGCCGGGGCGCCTACTGTCTGGGTTGCGGTTCGGGCTGAATGTCAGCTTGCCCATCAATTCGCCTTCGGCAAAACGCTCTACCTCCTTCAGGCTGCCGTCGTCTTGATATTGAAGGTATTGCAGTCTTCCTGCCGGTTCATAGCTGCGCAATGCCAGCCAAGTGTCAATCCTTAAGTGACTGGGCCACTGCTTTTGAAGGCGCAGCACACCCTGTGCCACATACTGTAGTTTCTGCTCCACGTCGCTCGACATCATTATGTTGTCGCGGTCGAAGTTGTCGAAGTTCTGGCCTGGCGACTCCAGTTCATAGCCTGCCGTCAGACTGATGCGGCTTAGTGGCGACTCGTGCGAGTGCCGCTCCTTGTCGTCAAAGGTGTGTATCAGCGAAGCATTGAATTTGGGTCTGCGGTCGCGAAAGCCGTATGCCACATATCCTTCGGCAAAGTTGCGTGCATTCAAGGCCGCTTTCGTCATACCGCCAAGGCGTATACGCCAGCCCTCCTCGTTGTTGTAACTTAGAGCGTTGTATATCGGTCCGATGTCGAATCGGCTTGAGTCTCGCTTGCCGTTGGTCGGGATGTAGCCTGTAAATGTTACCTCAGCCACCTTTTTCAGACGTTGCATCTCTGGCAGCCTTGCCAACTCATAGCGCAGACTGTCTATCACTGTCTCTTTCATTGTCAATTCAATGGGCCTCAGTTCATTCCATACCTTGCGGCGCATTCGGGTCTTAGGTAGCGAGGCTGTGTTGGTCAACGGTGTAAAAAGGCTGTCGGGCAGCATCTCAACGCTGTCGGCGACGTTGTATTTGTGATAGATGCGCACTTGATGGGCGTACACCTCCTGCAGTTTCTTGTGTATGTACATACGTCCGTATGTATCGCAACGTGTTGGCATATAAAGCGTTCGCCCCTTGTATTCCTGCGGTTCATAGCTCTGCACTATCGTCAGGTCGCGAACGAAATTCAGATTTACATACGGCGACACGCTCATACTATATCGCGTTACCGCATAGCTGCCGTCAAGGGCTATATACATCTGTCCCGTAAAGCCATAGCTGCGATCGTTGGCTGGCACAAACGAAAGCTCGGCGCATCGCTGGCCGCCTTCTTCAACGGTGTCGGTGATATAGAACTTGTAGAAAGTTGTGGCCAATGCACTATTCAAAGGACTTGTGAAGTGGTTGAGCATCACCTCTATGTCGTTGTCGTAGATGTCTATTGGGACAAACATCTCGCTTAGGCTGGCGTCAATGCCCTCCTGTCCCAGCACCTCGTCGATGCCTTCCATACGTTTGGCGGTGGTCAGTGTCCTGAATTGGCGCGGTCGTTGGCGGTACGACTGCTGCATCATCACCTCTCGCATCGACACCGTCAGTATCGGCACGCCGTCGAAAGGTGCCTGATCAATGTATTTTTCCAGAAACCTCAGCTTGCGCCACAGCCTTTTGTGCTCGAAGTCGGGGTGGAAATCGTCGAGGGCCAGTGTCGTTTTCTCATATACCTCGCGGCTGAAGCGATCGACGCTCTGCATACGGTTCAAGTCCTTGTGCTCTATGACGTTGCGCGCAAGCTCCACTGCCGGATTGTTGTGGCGACGGTATCGCTTACGCTCTTTGCGCGAGGCGGTCACTTCCACCGTGCGCATCACTTGCGAACGAGGCGACATATTGACTTTAACGTTGTTGTGCACTCTCCCTGCCTCAAACACCATAACAACAGGCTCGTAACCCATCATCTGAAATTTCACGGTGTCTTGGCTCGTGGTCGATACCGTTTTGTGTTCAAGCCTGAAACGTCCATCCATATCGGTCTGCGTGCCCGTAGCGGTGCCCACAAAGCCTACCTGCACAAAGGGCAAAGCCTCGCCGCTGACGGCGTCGTACACGCGCCCCTGCACCCTCGTCAAAGTCTCTTGCGACGCAACACGGCCAGGTAACAGAAAGAACAGGATTATTAATATGTAATACAGCGGTTTGCGCATCAGTCGGCAGAAGTTTTACAATATATTGTCCATAAACAGACCTATGTTGTTTAGTATGGGGCAGGCGAGCGAACTCTTGATGCTGATTCGCAGTGATTTGGTTGTCGTTTTGGGCGTTAAAAGTATGCGTTTGTAGCCTATGGTTGTACCCTCTGCAAGTCGGCACCACCGTCCGTCAGTCTCTTGATACTCAATCTCGAACGCGGCTATGCGCTGTCCTAAAGGAATATACTCCTGAAGCATAATGCGGTTGAAGGTGACAGGTTGGTTGAACGATAGCGTCAGGACTGGGGTGAGGATACTGTCGTCCACAGCCCAGTAGGTATCGTAGTCACCGTCGGTTAAATTACGGGGACTGAACTCCTTGCAACGTTTACCGCCCCTTGTGTGGCTGGCGGTGATCTGAGCTGATTTGGCCATATCGGTGCTGAAAATGCTGTCCAATACAGCGCGGAACTCCAGCAGTCGCACTGAATCCTCGGCCGGTATCAGTCCTCGACTGTCGGGCGGCACATTTAGCAGCAGCAGCGAGTTGCGGCCCACACTGCTGTAGTAGATGCGCAGCAGCTCGGCAACACTCTTCGGATGCTCGTAGGCGTGCCAGAACCAGCCCGGGCGTATGCTGACGTCGGTTTCGGCGGGTACCCACTTGGCACCTCGCAGATTGCCGTGGTTCAGGGTGTCGATGGGTGGTGAACCGGCACCGGGCGCATAGCCATCGGTGTTGAGGGGTGACCAGCAGGTCTCGCCGGCCTCGCCGTTTTCGTTACCGACCCAGCGGCATCCAGGACCTATATCGCTGAAGATTAGTGCTTCTGGCTGCAGGCGGGCTACGGTGCTGTTGAACAGCGTCCAGTCGTATTCCTGCCGTTTCCCGTTGGGACCTTCACCGTTGGCGCCGTCAAACCACTGCTCAAAAATCTGGGGTTCACCGTCGTTAAGCCTTGAACCATAGTTTGACAGAACATTCTCCAATGTCATACTGAAAGTCTCGTTGTAGGCATCGCTGCCGTAGGTCGGCGCGTTGCGGTCCCAGGGCGAGATGTATACGCCCATTGCCAATCCAGCCTCTGTGCAAGCGTCGCTCAGCTCGCGCAGCACGTCGCCCTTGCCATCGCGCCATTCGCTTTGTGCCACAGTATGAGTGCTTTGCTCGCTTGGCCACAGGCAAAAGCCATCGTGGTGCTTGGCGGTGATTATGATGCCCTTCATACCGCTCTGACGCGCCACCGCCGCCCACTGGCGGCAGTCGAGCGACGTGGGGTTGAACAACTCTTCAGCCTCGTTGCCGTCGCCCCATTCGCGCCCTGTGAAGGTGTTGGGACCGAAATGGCAGAACATATTGGTCTCCATACGCTGCCAAGCCACCTGTTGCGGTGTCGGACAGGCTCCGAAAGGTGCAGGCGGCTCTGTTTTGACGCATCCGGCCAATGTCGCCAACGATATTAAAATCAGTATATTCAGCGGTTTTGCTCTCATATAGTCGTTGCTTTACAGGGTGCAAATTTACAAAAAAAGCCGCACACAGGCCATAATAAGCGTTTAAATCTAATTATGTAAAACTACACCAAGCAGAAATGAACAAATCAGGATGGATACCTTTAAACTTTCCTTTTTCGACCTTCGTGCTCACTCAAAAGTATAAAGTTATTAACAAAGATTTATCACAGTTTAATCAAAGTTTACTGACGTAAAATTTGGTAAAACTTTGATAAAACTTTGAGTAAACTTTGGTAGGAATATGGTCCTTGTAAATCAAGGGGTTGCAAAATGGCAAAAATGGGCCTTTTTTGACCTTTTTTTACTCTGCTTTTTGTCCATCGACGAGTATGATTGTTGAAAACTTTTTTGCCTTATCTCGGAGTTTGGCACGTGTGCTAATTTCGGATATTATCTTATATTGACACTATTATTTTTAGATTAAGTTCCGAGAATTATTTTTTTGTGATTCGGCAAGAAAGTCGTACTTTTGCATCACAAATAAATGTAATTATGCTTTCGAAAGGTACAAAAGCCCCTTATTTTGAGGGCATTGACGAAAATGGTAATTTGGTAAAGCTGACTGATTTTGCCGGCAAGAAGCTTGTGCTCTATTTTTACCCGAAGGACAGCACTCCGGGCTGCACGGCTGAGGCTTGCGATTTGAGGGATAACTATGAACGCTTCATCGCGTTGGGATACAATGTCTTGGGCGTGAGTCGCGACAGCGCCGCATCGCATCAACGTTTCATCGCCAAGTACAATCTGCCGTTCCACCTCATTGCCGATACCGATCTTACGATTCTTAAGGCATACGAGGCGTGGGGCGAAAAGAAAATGTACGGCAAAGTGACGGAGGGAACGCTGCGTACCACTTACGTGATTGACGAGCAGGGTGTTATCGTTGATGCCATTGGCAAGGTAGACACCAAGAATCACACGGCGCAAATACTTTAATTTTCAGTTCTTTTGCTCGTAAAGGTTTCCGTCTTCGAGTAGTCGGGGGCGAGTGTTGTCGTAGTCTCTATTGACGATGCTTCGTGTTTTGTCAAAGCAGGGTGTGGCAATGCAGCCGAGGTCTATGATTGTGTGGAAGAGGTCGTCTATCATATAGGGTGTGTTCTGGCGCTCAATGAGTTGTGGGTAATGCGTTGCGGCATATTCGCGTTGTGAGGGCGAGAACCACATAATGAAAGGTATCTCCACATTGGCGTTGGGGATACGGTCGGAGTAGTCGTGACCGGAATAGTCGCCTTCGTCGTAGACATTCTCGCCGTGGTCGGACAGATAGATGGCGGAGATGCGTATTTTGTTGTGCGTGTGACTATAGGCGTTCAGCATTGAGAATATGCTGTCGACTATGAAGTCGTTGTAAAGCACGGAGTTGTCGTAGGTGTTGACGGTTCGTGTACGTTTGTCGCCTTTGTCTTCAAACTTGGCGAAGTCGCTGGGATAGCGTTTGTTGTATTGCGTGTGGCACCCCATCAGGTGCAGGAATACAAGTTTGTGTTTTGCGGTGTCGCCGAGGGCGGAGAGTAGGGGCCCGAACAGACGTTGGTCGAGCGAAATGGTCATTGTACTTTCTTTCGACGAATTGGCCGTTATGTTCACAAAGGTCTTGATGTCTGCATTCTGGGCAAGACTGGTCACTCCGTTGTCCCACAGGCCGATAGGCGACTGATTGGAAAGCCAATAACTCTTGTAGGGCGACGAGTGGAATATGTCGAAGATATGCGTGCAACTGTCGAGAGGACGGTGGCGTTCGGCATTGTTTTCTGTCAGGAAGTTCATCACAGACCTCAAAGTGTTGGAATTAGCGCTGATTACGTTATTGAAGACCATTATGTCGTTCCTTGCCTGCAGTCGCGGCGTTGTTTGGCGTTTGTAGCCGTAGAGCGACAGGTGGTTGCGGTTGCACGATTCGCCTATTATTACCACTACAAGAGTTGAATCGTTGGTTGTCAGCTTGGTATCGATGTTGTACAAGGCACGCGTCTTTAGGTTTTTGTATTCTTTCGATTCCTCGAAGAACGAAACGAAGGCGCGTTCCACGTCTGGTACGGCGAGACGTAGAAACCGTTGATGGACAATGTTGTCGGCGAAGAATACGGCGACAAAGAGCCATAGTGCCGACCAGACGATGATTTCGCCTTTCATCTTGAACGAGAGTGACGGAATGTGTCTTATCGTGAAGATAAACAGTGCGATATAAGGGATGAACAAAAGCAGAAGCGGAGTCATCTTGATAGCCATAAACTCCGAGGCCTCGCTCCAGTTGGTGTTGAGAAAGACAAAGATTGACGAGGCGTTGAGAGGGCATTTAAGCACAATCCAGTGGAAGAGGTTGATGAGTCCGTCGGCGAACAACAGGCTTGCAGCCGTGACGTAGAGCCATTTCCTGCGTGTCAGGACGTATGGCACCAGCAGAACCACACCCCACATAAGCAGGAGTAGGATGCTCCTTGCAGAAAAGACGTCACTGTTGAGTATCAGCCCTGTAACGGGCGTAAACAGCACCAAGGCAATGAGCCAAAGTATGTTGAGAAGGCTGTTGCTTTTGTGTGTCATAGTATTGACCTGGGGGCTTGAAGGTGTGGTTCCGAGGTCGTCACTTCACGACAGGTTTCCCGGTTTTCTGCCAAGCCATTATGCCACCGTCGAGGTTGTAGACCGTGCAGCCTTTTGCAGAGAGCTGTTCAGCGGCCATAAGGCTGCGTTTACCGCTGCGGCAGTAGACGGCCACTTTGCCTTTGACATCCTTGATGCGCTCGGCAAAATCAGCGGCCTTAACGTCTATGTTTTCTGCACCTGCAAGGTGCCCTTCGGCATATTCCTTCGGGGTCCGCACATCGATAAGCCGGACATTCTTTTTGCCAATAATCTTGGCGAATTCCTCTACATTTATGGTCGTCACCGAGCCCGTCGGGGCCTGTTCAGCATTCCTGTTGCTTCCGCAGCAAACTAACATCGCTGCAAACAAGGTTATTGCAAATATATGTTTCATATTTGTTTCGATTTGAAAGTTGCAAAATTACACATTTTCTCTTGAATGAGAAAAAATTTTTTGCACCTTACACTCGGATATTCCAAAACTACCTAAGGACGATTTGTTTAAAAAAAGCGACAGCCACCCGGAACTGGGTGGCTGTCGCTGGTGTTTGTTTATGCTTGTTTGTGGCTACTTTATGACGACTTTCCTGACGGCAGCGTCCGACTGTGTGCTGACGCGGATGAAGTAGACGCCTTTGGGGAAGGCTCCGAGTTCGATCTGGCGGCCGCAGTCGCCATTGCAGACAAAGCTGATGTCGCGCATCATACGGCCGTTAAGGTCGGTCATCAGCAGGTGTACTTCGCCTTGAGCGCTTGTCAGCGACACCGTTATGTGGTCGGTGGCCGGGTTGGGGTAGACCCTGAAATCCATCGTTGTGCCCGTCTGGGCGATACCAGCAGGCCGTATGTTGATTGCCTGGCTCCAGTTGCTGTTTACATCTGCTGCACAATGTGCGCGGATGAATATGTCATAGCTTGCGTCCAAAGGTATGCTGTCGATGTGGTATTCTGTTGCCGTGATGCCGGTCACGGTCGTGCCCATTCCGACGCTGAAGTGCTCGGGGCCATACTGCAACTCGTAGCTTTCGGCATCGCCTTCCCAACGCAGGGTGACTTCGGTGTAGCCGTTGTGGCTTGTCGTCTCGTAGGTGATGTTTGTCACGGGGTTGCACATTTGCGTTTGGAAGTTTATGGTCGGGCTCCACTGGCCGGGCGCGCCATAACAGACGGAACGGATCTTGGCGCTATAGCCTACATCCTGTGCCAGTCCTTCGACTGTGAAGGGATGCTCGGTAATGGTGTAGGTCTGATTGAATGCGGTATTGAAGACGTTGATTTCCCATACGCTGGCTTCGCCGTCGGCATTCCAGGCGAAGGTGGCGCTGCGGTAACTTGCGTCGTTCAGCACAAAGCCTTCCGGAGCGGGACAGCCGACCGTGGCGGTGCGGACATTGCGAACCACCCATTCCGACTGCAGGCCGTTGCTGCAACGGTTGCGGAAACCGATGGTGTACTGCGTGTTTGGCGTCAGCCCGTCGAATGTGTATTCGTCAACGTTGCCAACCACGGTGCCGTTGAGTCCGTCGCTCCAGGCGCCGTCGGTGATGCGGACTTCAAGATTGCTCACACCACTGAGCTGGGCGGTGATGCTCACTGGGCCTTCGTCAATGTTGACGATGTTTGGCGTTTGGCAGTCGGCAGTGGGCACGACGCTGATTTTGAGACTGTCGATGTAGGCATTGTAGCGGAACACCGACAGGTAGTCAATGGCCACATAGTGTGCCGTGGGTGGAAAATCGTTTTCATAGAGCAACCACGGTGTGCCTGCGGTGACGATGGTGTCGGTCCATACGAAGTCCTGCGGCGAGTTGCCTGTGGTGGAGTAGCCCACACGCATCGTCTCGTTGCCGAACATCATATCGCTGTAGCGGAAACGCAGGCGTATGCTGTCGTTGGCGCTGAAGGCCGGCGAGATAAGTGTCTGGCGATAGTTGGACGAGCTGTGGTAGGAGCTGAAGCTGAAGCTGCGTGTGCCAGACCAGGCTGCCGACTGGTCGTGCTGCATCAGGTTGGTGGGATTGGGGTCGGCATAGACCATAGTGAAGCAGTTGGCAGGTGCCGTGTGGCTTTCGAAGTCCTCTTCAATCGTGGTCGACGGGGTGATGGTCACCGGAACGCAGGTCGTGGTGAACAGCGCGACGGTGCTCATCTCCGACACGTCGCCGCCGCTGCAGACGCCCTGCACTTTGACTTCGTAGGTCGAGCTTTCGGTTAGACCCGTGATGGTGATGCTGTTGCTGGGCGATGTCAGCGCATTCCACGAACCTACGCCCTGTTCGCGATAGAAGACGTTGTAGCTCAGTGCGCTGCCGGTCCAGCTGACCTGTGCGCTGTTGGCGCTCACGGCCGAAACCGTCACATTGCGTGGACGCATACAGGAGGGTAGGGGTGCGCAGCCGGTGAAGAGCTCATAGCCCGCAGCCACATCGTAGAAGTCGGTGACGAACAGGAACGTCATCGGTCCCAGCTCGGAGACTATCAGCGTGTCAATGGTCATCGTGCCACCGGTGTAGGTGCAGCTGAACAGCGGCGTGCCGCCGGTGGTGTCGCCTTCATAGATGTAGAGGGCGTCGTTGCTCCATTGCGACAGGTCGATGGTGCCGCCGCGGAAGGTCACGGCGTTGCCTTGTCCCGAAGGATAGACAACCAGCTTCGAGACGCTGCTGGAGCTGTAGATGCCGGCAGGGCCGCCGTTGTCGTATATGGCCAGGCCGCATCCCGTAACGGTGGTGTCGCTGTTGGTGCGCATAATGATGGTGCCTGCGGCAAAATCGATCGAACGCCACGTGCTCTGCTCGTCGGGGCAGACGGCGCTGACATAGAAGCTGTATTTGGCTCCCGACACAAGCTGCGGCAGGGTGTAGAAGGTGTCGGCGACGGTTGCAGTGTTGGCGGCAAGCGGAAGCGGCGTTCCTATAGTGTCCCAGGCAATCTGGAACTGTGCGGCCTGTGCAGGGTTGTTCCAGCTGACGGTCACGGCCGACGCGTCGCTGATGTTGCTGATGGCGAACTCCGTCACCGCCGGGCAGCTGGAGATAGGCGAAACGGTGATGTCGTCGATGATGGCGCTGACGCCGTAGAGGGTATTGTAGGGGGCCAGGAACGAGAGGGCTATGCGGCCACCGTCGCCGTCATAGTCGGCAAAGCTGTAGTTGAACCAGCGGTAGTCGTCCATCGACTGGTTGGTCACCGTCAGGGTGTCGAGCCAGCTGATGTTCTCGCCGTTGTTGTCGGCCACGCCAATAAGGATGCCGTTGCCTTGGCTGGCATCGCCCAGGCGGGCGCGGAAGTTGATTTCGAGGGTGTAGAGGTCGGCGGCAAGCGGCGGCAGGACGGCGGCGCGTGTCGAGGGCGAATGGGTGGCATACTGCGCGTTGTAGCTGATGCCGCCATAGAGGTGGTCCACTCGTTCGGGGTTGTAGGTCCAGCAGGGTGGCATAACGCGCTCGGCATACGAGTCGAAATCCTCGCTGTAGGGCGTCGCCAGCGGGCCGCAGTTGGTGGTTTGGTTGACGTAGTTCCACAGCGTGTCGCCGTCGCAGATGGTACCGACGCGGATGCTGTAGTTGGTTGCTGGATTAAGGCCAGTGATGGTGCAGGTGGTGTCGTAGAGGGGACCGTCGGCAGTCTGGTAAGCGGTGGCATATGCCGAACGGTACTGAACCACAAAGGGATTGTCGTCGCCTTCGGCCACCCAAGTGACGCTGATGCTGGTCGAGTCGGCATCGGTGCGGCAGATGAATGGAGGCAGGCAGCCCGAAACGGTGCAGTTGGTGATGAAACGCACGTCGGCAGCGCCGTATGACGAGCCGGTGAAATAGGACGACGGGGCGGCGGGGTCGATGGCACCGAAGTTGTTCCATTGGAAGGTCTGGATGGCACCGGTGGAGTGGTAGCGCCAGCTGATGGGGTTAAGATAGAACACGCCCGAATGGTTGTGGGTCGCTATGACCAGATTTTGGTTGGTGTCGTACACAAACGGTGTTGCGAAGGGTATGATGTGCCATCCGGCTGCCGATACAGGCACGGTGTAGGACGAAGCCATCAGCGTGAGGTTGCTTAGGGGGACATAAGCGTTGGCACTCAGTGCGGCAAGGCTGGTATTGCCTATGTAGAGGTCGAAGGTCAGCGCCTGTGCCACGTCGCTTCCGGTGCGGAAGGCGACGCCATAGATGGTGTCGACTGCCGGCATTTCGGCGCGAGTATAGATGCTTTGGGTGTAGGAGTGGGTCATCGAGGTGCCAACCAGGTATTCCGAACCGCTATAGTTGTTCTGGTCTTCGACCGAACTGCACGACTCGGTCATAAAGTCAATCCATACGGCATTGGCAGTGTCGACGTCGTCGCCAATCTGGCAGGTGTTACGTATGTAGACCCTGTAGGCGTGGCCGGGTAGCAGGCCAGTGAAATAGGCATTGTCCGTTGTAGTGTAGGTGCTTTGCAGCATCTGCGTCAGGTCGGTCAGGTCGTAGAGCATAGCCTGTGCTCCTACCGACGGGAAGCCGTAGTAGGTATCGTAGTGCCACGTGAGGGCTGCTGCCGTGTGGCTGACATTGTAGAGCTGGAGGTCCGACACCGTGGCGCACGACAGGCCTGTGGTGAAGGGCTGCACGGCTTTGTAGTCGGCATAGACGCTGTCGCATTCGGTGCGCACCCAGGCGTAGTAGGTGGTGCTTTGCAGCAGTCCGTCGACGATGCAGAAGGTGTCCTGCACGGTGGTGAAATAGGTCGAGGTCTGCGGGTTGTTGTCGGTGCTGATGTAGATGGCGTAGCCTGTGGCGTTGTCGCAGGCGTTGTTCCACGAAATTAGGGCGGCGTTCGAACCTACCGAGTCAACAAAAGTCAGCAATGGACGGTCGCAGCCGTTGTAGTGGGTGATGGAGATGTCATCGATGGCGGCGTTGCCCCACATCAGGTCGTCGCCATAGAAGCGGAAGGCTACGTAGTATTGCTGGTCGGCGGGCAGCGACGAGGTGTTGAACTCATATTCGTGCCAGTTGTTGTCCATCGTGTCTACGTTGATCAGAGGAATGAAGGTCGAGGTGTCGCTGAGGTTGCTCATCACGCCGGCCTGCAGCCACGAATTGATAAGGCTATAGTCGCCGATGACCAGGCCGTTTTCGATGAAGCCCTGGAAGTTGACGGCAATCTCGTTGCCGGGCAGCGGCACCAGCGGGGTGGCCACGATGTTGTAGCCGTGGGTGGCGCCAAACAGGAGGGCCAACGAGTCGGAATAGGCCATCTCGTCGTAAACTCTGGGCATATCGCCAAACATCGTTACGCCGTTCCAGCAATGGGGTATGTCGTCGGGCTCCTCGCCGTCGAAGTTGTTGAAGTAAGGGATGGCTATCGGTTCGCAGGCGGTTCGGAAGCTGATGTGGGCAGCATTCGAGGTGTCGCCGGCACCGCACAGCGCGCGGACGCTGACGATGTGTTGGCTTGACTGTGCAAGGTTGTAGAATGTGTGGAAGGGGGCGTTGATTGTCAGGGCGGCACCGCCGTCGAGCGACACGAGCCAGCTGCTTTCGCTCCCCATCGGGGTCCACGACACCAGGGCCGACGTGCTATCGGCTGTGGCGCTCAGGTTCTGCGGCCTGATGCAGCTGGGGCAGGTGGGCCAGATTCTGGTTATCGTCTGGCCATTGTGCAGGTCGGAACCGAAAATGCCCGAAACGACAACCGTGCCGTCGCCGTTGGAGATGCTGAAATAGGCCTCGTTGTCCAGCTGGCCGCTCTGCCATTCGAAGCGCACCGAGTCGCCGCTGCAGATGTTGATTTCCACCTCGCCATAGCTGCCCGAGGTGAGGGTGGCCGTTCCGCGCAGTGTCGTCCCTTGCCACACCTTGATGGCGGCGCCGTTCCAGCCGTCGCCGTACACGTCGCCGCAGGCTATCGTTACTGCGCATTGTGTCGCTCCGTCGGGACACTGGGCGTTGGAGTTTCTCGGCTGTCCTATGAAGAAAGACAGCAATATAGCGAGTAAAGTGATTCTTGTTTTCATAGTTTTGATTGTTTTTGGAAGTTCTGTAATGATTTATTTTTGTTGACTTCTATATTTCGTTTTGATTTGCGTTTTTGCTTGCAAAACGGTATTCGTTTCAATTTGCGCGCAAAATAAATTAGTTCTATTCGTGTAATTCGGTGAGGTGTGATTCGTTGAGGTTATGGCAGTCGTATCAGTGTTGAACCAGTGGTGAACTTGCTGTCGGTTATCAGCTGCACGGCATATACGCCTTTGGGCAGACGACTGAGGTCGATGTCGGCGCGTCCGCTTTGATTCATCACTTGGCGTCCGTCGATGGTGTAGATATTGAAAATCATTCGTTTGGGATGTTGGTTGCCGAAGTCGGCATAGAGGTGTCGGTTCTCGACGCGGAAGGTCACGCCCTTGGGCTGTTCGCTGCTCAGTTCGGGGATGGCGACGGGCAGGTTCAGCACTTCAAGCAGGCCGCGATAGGCGTCGATCTGGCCGTGGCCGTAGGTGTTGTTGGGGTAGGTGAGGTTGCTCTCGGGGTGGGTAGATGTGCGGCTGATGATGTCGAGAGCCTGTTGCGGTGTCAGGTCGGGCTTGGCCTGCAGCCACAAGGCTATGACGCCTGCCACGACGGGCGACGACATCGAGGTGCCCGACTCGGCCAGGTAGTAGTAGTCTTTGCCGCCGTAGGTGATCCGGTCGGTGATGCTCTTTTTGATGCCGTCGAAGTTCTCATAGAAGCTGCAGTAGGGTGCGATGATGTTGAATCCCGGTGCCACCACGTCGGGCTTGATGCGGCCGTCGAAGGTTGGCCCGCACGACGAGAATTTGGCCAGATGGCCTGGCTGGTCGGGTTCGAACATCACGAAGTCGTAGTTGGTCTCGCCGTCGATACTGGTGACGGTCGACTTGTAGCCCGTGGCGCCAACGGCGATGATGCCAGGCAGACAAGCGGGCCACGACACAGAGTAGCCAGGCAAGGCATAGGCGTATTGAGGCACGTTCTCCAAGTTGGCGAAGGGGCTGAAACTGATGTCGCTGTACATCCACGCTGCGTTGTTGCCCGACAGCAGTACCGTGGCGCCGCACAGGTAGAGGTAGGCAATGTTAGGCAGCGTCGCGCCGATGTGGTAGACTGTGCCGCGCGGGTCGCTGTAGGGGCTCAGGGTGACGTCCATCGTCACCTCGCCCAGACTGACGGTAGTGGTGAAATGGCTGCCGTTCTGCGTGTCGATGCTGTCGGTGTTGAAGATGATTGTACCTTCGATTCCGCCACCCGACAGGGCCATTCCGAAGAAGTCGAAACGCACCGTCTGGTTACCGGCGGTCACCAGGTCGATGTCGATGCTGCCGCCGCTGTACAGGCCGTTGACGATGCCCGTGCCGGCCTGCTGAACGTCGGCCGCTTTCTCCAGATAGCAGGCGCGCGTGCCGTCGTTGCCGGCTCCGGCCACGATGATGCGGCCCGGACCCACCAGTGCCTGCAGCGCCTCGCCCTCAAGCTGGCGCTGGCGCACCAGGGTGATGCTCTCGCAACTGCTGAAGTTGATGACGCACGGCTTGCCGTCGGCAGCGGCACGGTCGAATATGTACTTGAAACCCAGTACCGCCGTGGCCGAAGTGTGCTCGTCGGGATTCTCAAACTGGTTGCGGTCGCTGTTGAAGTCGGCCAGGTATATGTCGGCTCCGGGGGCCATACCTGCATAGCGTCCATCGACGGGCGAGGCGGCCATAATGCCGGTCACGTGCGTGCCGTGAACACCGTTGTAGGTGTAGAGTGAATGCTGCTGCGCCTCGATTTCAGAAGGCGACTCCAGCGCGTGACCCATTGTGCCGTCGGTGTTGGGCCAGTGGAAATCATAGTAGTACTTGATGCGCAGGTTGCCGTCGCTGTCGCGGAAAGCGGGATGGGTGAAATCGTAGTAGCTGTCGAACACTCCAGCAGCCACACCGGCGCCGGTGTAGGCCTGCGGCAGGCCCGTGCCGCTGTATATGCCGTTGGCGTTCACCTGGCCGGGCGTCACGTCCATCGCCGGACGCGGCATCCGCTCGGCCTCGAGGCGTTGCAGCGTGTCGTTGTTCGAAAGTGCCGGCACCGCCTCCAGCGGAACATTTATGATATATATTCTTCCGATGCTGTCAATCAGGCGACAACCGTAGCGGCCAAAGAAGGCAGCGGCGTCGCAGCGTACCTGCAATGTCGCCAGCGCGTCGACCGACCTGACACCCCCTTTGGTGCTGCCGGCGACCTTGCCGCTCGACATCCGCACAAGGTGTGCCGACACCTTGGCGCTGTTTATCCGCGCGGTTGCGCTTGCTGCGGTTTGTGTCCCGTCGCCGTTGTTTTGGGCAAAGGCTGCCGTACAAAGCAACGTAGCCAGAATTATTGTGAGATAGGCTTTTTTGAACATATTATCTTGTGTGTTAATTATTTTATGTTTACAAAATCTTGCGGCACTACATTTTGCCACAACTCTCTTTAATATAAAACGTAACTCAAACGAAAAAAGCTACAGCATATTTTAAATTATGTAAATTTTTTTTCCTCAGTTACTTAAGTATAAAACTCGTTTTTCTGAAACCGTGATTGCCCTTGTTGCGCGCTTGTCCATAAATAATCAGCACTTCGGCGTCGCGGTTCCTGTTTCGTGCCTTGCAATTTAACGGCAGTTATACCGAATTTTGGAATTAATTTGTAACTTTGCACACAATATTGGCTATCATTATTTATGAAAAACAGACTTATAATATTGGTTTTGATGGTATTGTCGATGCTGACCAGTTGCAATCGAAGTCCCCAAATGGGCTCCGATTGGGATGACCAGGACAAGATAGAATACAATGTAGACTACTCGGTTAGCTTCGGCGGCGACCACGACAGTACTATGCAGCTGATGGCGACAAGCAACCACGGCGTGGCGAAGATTGTCTGCGTACCCTCCGAAAATCTGTTGGATGCCGACGACAGACTCGTAAAGAACACCTTCATCATCCTCGAAGACACCGTGCCCTTGGGCAAGAGCATCACCTTGCACCGAGGCGGCCTGTCCTATACTGGCGGAAAGCCAGAGTTTATTCATAATCAGGTTGTAGGTAGCGACGACCTCGTTGAGCTCCGCATCCTCGGTACTGACACATTAACGCATTCGCGCCCCGACGCATTCTCCTCCATCCTCTATTCCATCCGCGACAATATGTTCTACGACCCCTACGACGCCCAGTCCTTCACCATCCCCGGCGGCCATCGCTTCTCCGCCATCCTCCCCATTATGACCGAAGAACGGTATCCCAAGGCTGCGGAGAACCACATCATTAAGATCGAATTCTCGATTGCCACCAATGACGCAAAATAGTCAAGACCCAATCTAATGTAATTGTCCTAATGGCTAACCGCTAAAGATTATTTCGCCGAATAAGAAAAGATTTTTTCCCTTGCGATTAATTTGCAATTTTGATGGTAATACTCTACAATAATCTTGAAAAGATGCAAATTTGTTGTTCTGATAATCTTGAAAAGATGTAAAATATATTTTGCAATAATCTTGAAAAGATGCAAATTTGTTGTTCTGATAATCTTGAAAAGATGTAAAATATATTTTGCAATAATCTTGAAAAGATGTAATTTTCTTACCGCTGTATATGACCCCTTGCCTGTGAAAGATGTAACCGTGACAAAGATGAACTCCAAAGAACAGCTGCAACGCCAGCCCCATAAAGGCCTGGGAGCTGTCCGCCAACGTTTGGATGGCTGCACGGAGGTCTGATTCTACAATAAGATTTGTTTGATTCAAATATAATTCGTATCTTTGCAAACAAAAAAATAGCTAACAACTATCTAATGGCAGACAGCATAACTATACAGAATAACAATATTATGCCGTTAGTTGATGACTTGCGGCAGATAATCAACCAGACACGCAGTCGGGTTGCAGTAAATGTCAATGCCGAACTCACCCTGATGTATTGGCATATTGGTGAGCGTATCAACCGTGAAGTGCTTGGCAACGAGCGTGCTGAATACGGGAAACAAATTATTGCGACACTGTCGCAACAATTGCAAATGGAGTTTGGTGATAAAGGATTTGAGAAAAGCTCCATCACAAGAATGATGAAGTTTGCCCGTCTTTTCCCCAATTATCAAATTGTCGCGACACTGTCGCAACAATTACAATGGTCCCATTTTGTAGAGGTTATTCCTTTAAAAGACGAAATCCAGCGAGAATTCTACCTGACGTTGGCAGCCTCCGAAAGATGGTCGGTTCGCCAGCTGCGCAAAGAGATTGACGGTATGCTCTACGAGCGTACCGCCATTGCGACGAAATCAGACGAACTGATCAAACAGGAGCTGTCGGAACTGCGGGAAAACAACGTCCTTACCCCGGACTTGGTTTTCAAGAGTCCTTATTTTTTGGAGTTCACAGGGTTGAAAGGGATGTATAGCGAAAAGAGTCTTGAGGATAGCCTTGTGGCGCATCTGGAGCAGTTCATCTTGGAGTTGGGCAATGGATTCACCTTCGTCGAGCGTCAGAAGCGTATGATTATCGACGGCGAGGACTTCTATCTCGACCTGCTTTTCTACCACCGCAGGCTGCACCGGCTGATAGCCATCGATTTGAAACTCGGTAAATTCAAGGCGCAGTACAAAGGCCAGATGGAACTCTACCTGCGCTGGCTCGAAGCCAACGAGATGGAGCCCGGCGAGGAGCAGCCCCTCGGCCTATTGCTCTGCACCGAAGGTGGCGACGAGCAGATAGAACTGCTGCAACTTGACAAATCTGGCATCAAAGTGGCGCAGTATATGACCGAACTTCCCTCAAAAGAACTTCTGCAACGCCAGCTGCACAAAGGCCTGGAAGCCGCCCGCCAGCGTTGGGATAATCGCCCGGAGGAATAACCGCTAAAGATTATTTTGCCAAACAAGAAAAGATTTGTATCTTTGCAGCGTGAAAATAAAATAAGATTGTTAATTCTGACATAGCCATGGAACATAAGAGGCAAAGAAACAAGCATTACGAGAAAACTTTGTGGAAGTATGAATGAATAGTTTTAAGATTTTAAGATTCTCCAAGTTGTTTTATCCCAAATCACTAACAATTAATGTGTAACAAAATGAAAAAGGACAAAGAAGACTTTTTGGACCGTCTACTTTTAAAGAAATGGCCTTACTGGGTTCTAACATTATTTTTTATTCTGTTTGCATATGTATGTTTTAGATGGAATAATCCATTGCATGTTTTCAACAAAGAATATGTTATTAATCATGAATTATTTGGTACATTTGGGGATTTCTTTGGAGGTTTCTTGGGTACAATATTTACATTAATCAGTGTACTACTTGTTGTTAGGACATTTCGACACCAACAAGCAGTAACAAGAGATAATCAAGAACAGCAAAAGACGCAACGTTTTAATAATCTGTTTTTTGAGTTAGTACACCTTTACCAAACTGAAGTAAAAGATTTGTGTGGTCAATCAGAAAGAATAACTAATATCGAAAAAGCACCAAAGAAAGACGCCGTTAAAGTGACGAAAGAAATAGTGAATTATGATAACAAGGATTTCTTTGATGAAGAAAAACAGATAATTCAACGAAAGTATAAAAATCAAAAATCATATGAAAAGAATAGAATCCGGTCAATTAATTACTATATGCTTTTTTATATTGAAAATCGAAGCAAAATAGCCGCATATTTTAGAACTCTATACAGAATATTTGAACTAATTGACAAATCCAAACTGATAACAGAACCACAACGAAAAGAATATGCCAAGATAATGCGAGCACAACTTACTGAAAGTGAACTATTCTTCTTGAGGTATAATGCAATGACGATTTACGGAGACCAATTTATTGAGTATATAAATAAATATCACATTTTAAAACATTTGCCAGCATTTGAACTATTGGAATTTAAGGATTGGTGGGAAGACATGAATCGGGTGGAGCGAGAAAGTGTTAATATCATCTATTATTTTATTTGTGATGCCTTAAAAGATGTTTTCAAAATATCAAATTCAGAAGAGTCTTATGAAGTCAATATTCTTCCTCAAGAAAATGCAACATTTCAAATATCATTATCATTAAACAACAATTCCGATTTTTCTATTAATGTTAAAAGAAATCGTTCAATTACAAACACTTCAAACGAATATCTAGGATTAAACAAACTGGATGACAGAAGAATTCAGCAGTTGTTAGATTGTTTTATTAAAGAGTTGTTTTTATATTCTAATTTTTATCAATACAACAAGGAATCCGAGATAGAAACATATTCATCTCCCATTATAGCTGAAGGAAATATTGTGGAAATAAATAGTGGTATTAGGAATATCAAACAATTACCATTGAAATATTTTTACTGATATTTTTTAATCTTAAATAACTAATAATGGGATGTTTCTATAGAATTATAAGTGGTGAATAATCTGGCTTACGGTAATGGTTTTTATACAATTAATAAACGCAAATCTTTAACAATGCACAAAAAACATATACGCAAATAAAATGAAAGGACTGTTTTCAGATAGATATGGTTATACCTCACCACAAAATACTCTGATTCGAGAAAGGCTCGACGAGAATATTATCAATGCGTTGTGTACCTGTTATGATGTTCTTGAGGAGTCGATGGAAGAATATGACAACAATAGAAAAGTCTATGGACAATTACGACAATATACATATCTGGAACTAGAAGAATCTGTATGGTGTTTCTTCCTGAATAAACGAAAGGCAGACTTTGAAAGTCATATTAGGATTCATTATTCAGTGTCAACATTGTTTCTAAACGAAAAACATGCTTGGTATGAAAAAATGAATCTTCTTGATTTCTCTATTAGAGTTTTAAGAGGGCTTAAAGGAAGAGATAATGAGTATGACAGGATTATTAACAGATTTATATTGGATATCAATCGTAGCTTCACTCGATTGAATTATGCCTATCGTGTTATTGATGATCAGATTGTTCAGATAACGGACGAGGAGGAGATTGTTGCAATAGTAGATGCCATGAAAGTGTCGAATTCGATAAAAACACATTTATCAAATGCATTAAAACTCCTTTCAAGTCGTCCAAATCCTGATTATAGAAACTCTATTAAAGAATCAATTTCAGCTGTAGAAGCAATTTGTAGAAAAATCACCGAAGAAGATACTTTAGGGAAAGCCCTAAATAAATTAGAAAAAAACGGGATGACAATTCCTTCTATGTTGAAATCTGCATTTGTGAAACTATATGCATATACTAATGATGAATCCACAGGTATTAGACATGCTCTTATGGATGACTCTGATACACCTGGGTTTGACGAAGCGAAATTTATGTTGGTGTCTTGCTGTGCTTTTATTAATTACCTCCAAGAAAAGCGTGCCTAATTTTATACTGTTTGAATAATTATTCGTATCTTTGCAGTCGAAATAAAAACTAAAAAACAACATATAGAAACATAAAAATAGAAGATAAATAACATAGAATAAAGCGTTTTCGCTCTAACTGTCCTCTTGAAGTTCCACAAATCAAGTTCCGACAATGTAAAGCGGTAAACGCTCACGAGAATATCGTGGGCTTTACTTAATTGTCGGGCAGGTCGTGGAACACCTAAGAGGACATAAGCAAAGTTCCACGTTTTTCTTATGCAATTTTCAAAAAGAAAACAACAGAATAACAAAAGTACAATAAAATAAGGAGTTACACCCGATTTGAGGTGCAACTCCTTATTGTTTATTTTCTGTTACTTATGTTTTGTTTTGTTACTTTTTGTTACTATTTTGTTACCCGTCACAAAAAAAGTTGTATCTTTGCACCTGGTAACAAATCAAAACAGTAACAATATGGCAAAGACACCCAAGAAAGCAAAAGAACCCGTGCGGCTGCGGTTTAAGACGCTGGCCGATGGCAACAAAAGCATTTACCTTGACACCTACAAGAACGGCAAAAGGAGTTATGAATTTCTTAAACTCTACCTTGTGCCTGAAACAAACCCACTGCAAAAGCAAGTGAACGCCGACACCCTGAAAGCGGCCAATGCAATAAAGGCACAGCGTATTATTGAGCTTGCCAACAACGAGGCTGGAATAAAGAACACCCAGCGGGGAAAGATGTTGCTTGTTGACTGGCTGAACCACTACAAAGAACTGAAAGAGGACAAAAGCGATGGGTTGCAGCAGCAAATCAACTACACTATTACACTGGTAAAGGAGTATGAGGGCGACAAAACCCGCCTGTGCGACATAGACAAAGAATATTGCAGGGGCTTTTTGCACTACATAACAGGAGTGTATGAAACCACCACGGGAAAGCATTTAGAGCCGACAACGGCACACAACTACTACACCGTTATAAATAGTGCCTTAAATGAGGCTGTAAGACGTGAATACATTGCCAAAAACCCGTTTCAGACCATACCGACCACCGACAAAATAAAGATACCTGAAAGCAAAAGAACATACTTGACTGTTGGCGAGGTGAAAGCCCTGATTGCAACACCTTGTAGGGTTGAGGCTATCAAACAGGCGTATTTATTCAGTGTCTATTGCGGTTTGAGAATAAGCGATATTGAGCGGCTGCGGTGGGGCGACATTGTGAACGATGGCGGGCAGCTGAGGGCTAATATTATTCAGAAAAAGACAAAGAACCCGCTGTATGTGCCACTTTCAAAACACGCTGTGTTGTATTTGCCCAATCGAGGAAAGGCGGCAGCAACAGAGAACGTTTTTAACCTACCCTCACAATTGACAATAAACAATGTGTTGAGGCAGTGGGCAGCAGCGGCGGGCATAACAAAGAACGTTACATTTCACACAGCCCGGCACACAGCAGCAACTATGATGCTGACAGCAGGGGCAGAACTGTACACCGTGAGCAAGATATTGGGACATTCAGAGGTGAGGACTACACAGATATATGCAAAGATAATAGACAAAAAGAAAGATGAGGCGGTGAGCCTTGTTGATAATCTTTTCAACGACTAAAACGCGGGTAACAATGAATAACCAAACCGAGGGGCAGCAGCCCCAGCCGAGCCAAGAATGGCAGGAATTACAGGCCAAATTTAAGGCATTATGTGATGAGCAAGAAAGTATATACAAACCACAATTTGAGGCCATATTTGCAGCCCTGTTTGAAATAGATGAGGGGCAGCGGGCAATATACAACACAAGCGTCTGGAATATGGGGCAACCACTACCCGACAATGCCGATGAGGGGATAATTGCCCAAGCAATAAAAAAGGCTGGTTTTGCAAAGAAAACAAACATTGCCGATGGCTTTTTGAGGTATGCAAACATAGTAATTGAGGGAAAACAGTTGCAACAAAAGATGGCATTGCAGAACCTTACCGAGATAGAGCCACCGCAGCCCCCAGTGGTTGCAGGGTGGGTTTTCAAACCGATGGCCTGTATTGCAGCCCCTGTTGAATTTCACAGCACAATAAATGAGGCGGTATATAATGCGGCGTTAAAGGGGCTTTTTGACAGCAAAACAGATACCCCAAACGTTGATGAGTTGCTGGATGAGTTGCTGATGGCCGAGGCGTTTAATGTGCGTTGCAGCCTCACACACTACACCGAGGAATTGAGGCATTACAATATCATTCAGGGCAATGGCAGTTTCTTTGATAGAGATTGCACCCGCTTATTGCTGGCCACGCTGAAAGAGGCTGTGCAAGCCCTCAAAGAACACAGCGACCAACCCAACACATTGAAGAAAGACATTGCCGATATATTGAAACGGTTTGACGATGTGAAAGTATGGGGCTTATTCTTTCAAATACTGGTATTGCAGGGGCTTGTTGACCTGTTGGAACGGCTTGACATAAACGAGGGCGACACGGGTTGTGATGAAGCACAGGCATTCTTTAATTGGGTGTTTGAGGTGCTGGTTGAGAAAGAGTATTATTTTACCTGTGTTTCCTCAATGACTTATGGCGATGGCGATTTGCTGCGGTTAAAGCCCTTGTGTGAGTACCTAATGACAACCACAGCGGGAAAGGCTGTGCAGGAATATATAAACCAACCGCAGCAGAACAGCGACACTGCAGCGACAGGCGGCGACACTACACCGCAGCCAATGACACGGCATTATAACAGTACCCTCACCGATGAGCAATTAACAAGTGTATTCAACACCCTCACCAATGGCGGCTATTTGGCCGATGAAAGCGATTTGAAGGGCTGGCTGTGGATTTGCACAGGCAAGGGCGAGAGCGTGCCGACAGAGCCGTTAAAATGGATTGGCAGACAAAACACGTTGGCTGAGTTTGCGGCTTGGATATGCGGGGCAAAGAACCCTACCGATTGGGAAACAACAGCAGCCTGTTTCATTCTATCAAATGGCGGTAAACCAAATATTAAGGCAATAAAACAGCACAAAATTTCAGAAACAAAGAAAACAAAGTTGCTGAATTTGCTAAAAACCGCAGCACAATAGAAAGAAAAGTAACTTACACCGCCTTACAAAAACGCCTTACAGCGGCTTACTTTACCCGACAGCGGGCATTGTAGGCCGCTGTGGTTTTATACCCTGTATTTACAGGCATTTGGGCGGCATTGCCGATGGCTTACACCCTTATAAGTAAGCCATTGTAAGGCGTTTTGTTTTCCAAAATGGTTGTAAACTTGCAACTGAAAACGAGCGGGAAACAGTGCAACAGCCCGCTGCGGTTTTCAGGGCAAAGACGGGGTGAGCCGTTGCACCTCACCCCCGACAGCCCCGACCTCAATAAAATTTAACGATGGAAGAGGTATTGAACCAGTTGCAAGAACTGAAACAACTTGCCGTATTGGGAGCAAAAAACGTGCTGAATATGGACGATGTTTGTTTGCTTTCAGGATTGAGCAAAAGCCACCTCTACAAACTGGTATGGAGCAAAAGAATACCATACTACAAAAGCGAGGGCGGCAAAATGACCTACTTTAACAAGCAGGAAATAGAAAACTGGCTGATGGCCTACCGAGTGCCGACCGCAGCAGAGACCGAGCAAGCGGCCATTAACCATTGTATAACCAGCAACAGGAAAGGAGCAAGGAAATGACAACGCCGATATTCAGTGCCTATATAAGGCTGGAACAATTACCCGATGAGGTGAAGAAACGCCACGGCGGCAAAGCAGGGGCAAAAGTACCCCGATTTGATGTGACAGCCACAGCGGGCTATTACAGGCCGTTAGAGGCCATAAAGAACGGCAAAGGAATGGTGATTATGTACCTGAATGAAACGCGGGGCATAATAGACAGCCCCGACCAGCGGCGGGCAGACCGCTTTTTGATGGCCAAACAAGCCAAAGACAGCGTGAACGTCAGCAGCGTTTTTCTACTCGATGTGCCGACCACCGGGGATAAGTCGATTGTGGGCTATGGCAACCCCAACGGCAACCCCAAGTTGAAAAGCGGCAACCCCAACCCATTTGCCGGGTGCAAACACGATGGATTTCTGTTTCTGATTGCCCCCGACTGGCGACAGGTGGAAATGCTTGTTGTACCTAATGGCCTCAATACCATATTGGGCAATGCAAAAGCGTTGGCCGATGGAGTGTATAATGAGGCGTTGCAGACGATGAGAACGGCAGCAACAACTTTCTTTCAATACTGGCTACCGTGAAAATGCTTATTATAATACGCGCCTGATAGTAAGTTGTCAGTTTTACCAAAAAATGGTAAAAACAGCACCCAAACAACGGCATTATGATTGATACCCTAAATATGTGGATAGATGCAGCGGCGATGGCGAGCGGCAACCCGTTTGCCATTGCCCCCTATCTAACCGACATTGAGGAAAAGCAGGGCGAGCGGCGAGGGTACAGCATAGGCGGCAAATTGGGCGATTACCAGGTGTATGCAGACCAGCGGGGAGTATCATTAAAGGGCAGTTTGGCAAAGTGGTTTTTGCCCTCAAACGTCTATACCCTAACAAGGGCGACGGTGCAACAGGCCATTGAGAAAATGAGCGACTGCCTACACCTCAATATGGCCACTGCGGTTGTTACCCGTGCCGATGTGTCAACGGTGATACCAACCAAGCGACCGCCTGTTGACTATTACAGCCACTTGGGGGCAAAGCCATATTTTGAGAGGGTACAGGCCACAGGGAACACCCTGTATTATAATACACAGAAACGGCAGCTTGTGTTTTATGATAAAACCAAAGAGGCGGCGGCAAAACGGGCGACAATACCGCCGACACTGGCAGACTGTAATTTGCTGCGGTATGAGCTGCGGTTTACCAGCCGCCTACAAAAGCAGCTCAAACAGGCCACACAGATACAGGCGGCGACACTATACAACCCCGATTTCTACTATATGCTGATACAACACTGGAAACAGGAATTTGACACAATACAGAAACTTAACAGAGCAACAACAATGATGGAAAACATAAAGACGGTGAAAGATGGCGAGCGGGCGTTGTTTGCCCGATTATTGCAACAGGGCGGGCAGGCTGTAATTGATGAGTACATTGCCGACCTCAAAGCAAGAAAGACATACAAAGACCCCAAATATTACACCCGATTAAAAGAGAGCTTTAACAAGATACTGCAAGCCCCCAGCGAGCAACAAGGCGACCTAATAGAGGAACTTGAAAAAGCCATTGCCGATGTGGCCAAATATGCAAGGTAGGCAAAACCCAAAGAAAAAAACATTGTTTTACATTCAAAATGCAATGATATGGCACAACCAAAAGGACACACGGGCAACCCCAACGGGCGACCAAAGGGAAAGCCCAACAAGGTAACACAGGAAACGCGGGCTTGGTTGTCAGCGGTGATAGACAAGAACCGCCGACAGATTGAACGCGACTTGAAAGCCCTTGAACCCAAAGACCGATTGCAGATGCTTGAAAAGTTGATGCAATACGTTATACCCAAGCAACAGGCCGTCAGTGCAGAGGTTGACATTAACACCCTCACCGATGACCAAATAAACACCATTATAAACCAAATGACAGAGGGGATTGACGAGGAAGATTGTACTTGACAGGCAGAAGAAAATAATGTTGCTGCGGTGGTTGAAACAGGGGTATATGAATACCGCCGACATTGAGCTGGCCACAAGCGGCACACTGGAAATAGTGAACCGACAGACGGGCAGGGGAATACCTGTTGGCCGCTGGATTGAGTAGGAAACGGGCGAGCGATTGCCGAGACTGACCGATGAGGACATTGCCGAGGTGATAGAGTTAGGCGACAACGATATTGCCGAGGTGGTGAGGCTATACAATGAGCGACACCGCAGCGGCGACAACGGCGACAACGATTAAAACACAGGATTATGAAAATACCACTTGACAGAAAGTTGAAACTAATGCTGTTGCACTGGCTGAAAGATGGCAGCATAGACAGCGAGGAATTAAAACAGGTGATGCACGGGCGGCTTATTGCTGGAGAGTATGACCTAACAGACTTTACAGACGATGAGTTAATGACATTGCTAAAGTTGATTAACAAAGCGAGGGATGCAGGGCGAGAGAAAGAAAGGGGGATGCAATGAGGGTACAGTTAGACCGAGGCAAAAAGATTGTGCTTATAAAAGCCCTCAAAGCGGGGTATATAGACAGTGACGATGTGGGCGGGTGGTTTGACCGCAGCACCCTCACCGATGAGGAGCTGGAGAGGGAGTTGACACACCTACAAATGGCGTTGTACCCCGACACTTGCAGACGGTTGAAAGGGGCGGGCTTGTGTGTCGATTGCAACCGCAGCGGCGGCGTTGTTGTGAATGGCGTTAGATTGCCTAAAGATACCGAGGAAATACCCGATTAGCACCGCAGCGGGTGAGGGCATACAGCCCCCGGCGAGGGCGGCAATGTAAAAACAGCGGCATTTTTGCCCAAAAACAGCACAAAACAGCCCCGATTTGGGGCTTTCTTTGTTTCTGTGGGCAGACGTGCCGCCGAGGGTGCAAAACGCGACACGGCGGGCATTTATGACACCGCAGCAGCAACACCACAGCAAAATAATTTTGACAGATGGGAAAAAGGTTGTATCTTTGCAGCTCCTAAATCAATTGGCAGCAGCCCCCAGCGGGCTGTTGTGGCGATGGCAATTTTGCCCCTGTATGGTGGTGGTACTGGAAACAGCCACACGGCAACCAATTGAGCCGAGGACACCCAAGCAGGGGCATTTGTTTAACTCCTAAATCAATTGGCAATGGAGAAACAAGAATTAAAAACCGTTACCGTGAAAGGCGGTATAATGTTAGAGGCCGAGCCTGTGAACTACTGCGGGCTTAAAGATTTTAGTATGGTGACATACTTTCAAAAGGGATTGATATTTCTATTGCAGCGTTTTGTAAATGATGAAATGGTAGAGGGGGCAGTATGGAATGACGATATTGTAACGTCCATATACACCCTGTTTGATGTTTTGGAAGATGTGGACGGTTACAGACACGCCTACCTTGCAAGGCGTATTGAACAACTTGAAACAGCCAACGGCCTGTGCCATTGTGGCGACATTAACCCCTGAACACCGCAGCAGCAGAACACAAAAAGGGAAAAAACGCCGTGCAATGAAAAAATAGTTGTATCTTTGCACCCTGAAAGCCCGCCACCGATGGCAGCATAAAAGCCATTTTTGTTACTGATTTGTTACCCGCTTAAAGTAATAAGCGGGCTTTCTTTTTATGTTTCAGTGTTTTAGGTTGCAGTATATGTAAATTTCCACGATTTTCTTATGCCCGACAACGAAAACACAAAATCACAGATTAAGAGCCGCCAGAGGGTGGCTCAACACGGCGAGGTGTTCACAAATCCGCGCGAGGTGAACGCTATGCTCGACTTGGTGCGTGACGAGTCGTTCCGGCTCGACAGCCGCTTCCTCGAGCCCGCCTGTGGCAACGGGAATTTCCTTATCGAAATTCTGCGTCGCAAGCTTTCCTTAATTGAAAACATCAAGTCTCAAACGGAATGGGAATTTAAAAGCCTTATTGCCGTAGGGTCGTGCTATGGGATTGAACTGTTGGAGGACAATGCCGAGGCTTGTCGACAACGGCTATTTGCAGAGGTCATTGAAACGCAGACGTCTCGCCTGCGAAATGCTGTCGCAAGCAAATACTCATCGTCTCCAGCCGCAGGCGAGGCGCCTGCGTACCAGCAAAGTCTCCGCTATATGCTGCAGAAGAACATCGTCTGCGGGGATGCGTTGACGTATCGCACAGCCGACGGCAAACCGATTACTTTCTGCGAATGGACACCTATTGCCGGCAGTATGCAGTTCTCGCGGCGCGACTTTCAGTTTGACTTTCTGGTCAACCAGACACACCAGTATTCTCTTTTCGACGAGCAGGGCGAGGCGCAGAGCTTCGATGAGCCTGTGCGGTCGTATCCTCCGATGCATTACACTCAACTCTATAGATATGGCGATTAATCAATACTCCTTGCCCTGCGGGCAGAAATCTAGTTAATCTTATAAATTAATGCGCTTTGCGTAACCGTCGCAGGCGGAATAAATCTACGAGATTTACAAGATTTCGTGAGCACGTGGTGCGAGCAGGAGAACATAAAAGATATAACGAAATGAAACAAGATTATTCACCGGACATTTTGAACTGCTTGGCCAACCTGAGCAGCGACGAGGTCTTCACTTCGCCGGAGCTGGCCAACAGTATGCTCAATCTGCTGCCGCAGGAGCTGTTCCGCAGTCCGAAGACTCGCTTTCTCGACCCCTGTGCGAAGAGTGGCGTCTTCCTGCGCGAGATTGCCAAGCGGCTGCTGGTTGGGCTGGAAGCGGAGATTCCCGACCTGCAAAAGCGCATTGACCACATTATGACCCGACAGGTCTTCGGTATCGCCTGCACCGACCTCACCGCCGAAATGAGCCGTCGGACACTCTACTGCTCCAAGCTTGCCAACGGCGAGTACAGCGTCACCACCGCCTTCCGCGACCAGCAAGGCAACCTGCTGTACGACCGCTGCCAGCACACTTGGAACGCGCAAGGCCGCTGCGAGTACTGCGGCGCCAGCAAAGGCGAGTACCTCCGCACCGACAGCCGCGAGACCTACGCCTATCCTTTTATCCATAAATCAATCAAAGAAATATTCCATAAAGATATGCAATTCGACGTAATCATAGGCAATCCACCGTACCAAATGAATGTGGGTGTAGAGAAAGAAAACTATGCTATCGCGATATATCATAAGTTTGTTCTGCAAGCAAAAAAGCTAAACCCTCGATACTTATGTATGATTATACCTGCCCGATGGTATGCTGGAGGTCGTGGACTTGATGAATTTCGTGATGAGATGTTGCACGATAGAGGCATACGTGTAATTCATGATTTTCCAGAATCAATAGATTGCTTTCCAGGTGTTGAAATTCAAGGAGGCGTTTGCTTCTTTTTATGGGAAAAGGATAATAAAGGTGATTGTGAAATAATAACGCACAATGCAAATATATCAAGTGAACCTATGCTCCGACCTCTCCTCGAAAAGAATTGTCAAACTTTGATCCGATATAACCAATCTGTTATCATTTTACGAAAAATACAAGAACTCAACGAACCATCATTTTCACAACTGGTTAGCCCACAAACACCTTTTGGGTTAATTACAAGTTTTAAAGGAACATCAGTACCGGAAAACAAATCAGATTTGAAAATGTATATTAGTGGCAACGAGAAAGAATACAAAGGAGGATGTGCCTATTGTCCATTGGAAAAGGTCTCTAAGGGCAAAGAAATGATTGGTTGGCACAAAGTGTATATTTCAAAAGCATACGGTGGAGGCATGGCATTCCCTCATATGGTTTTAGGTACACCATTCTACGGAGAACCTAATACGGTATGCAATCAAAGTTACTTAGTCATTGGACCACTAAAAGATAAGAATGAGGCAAATAACATGATATCGTATATTAAAACAAAACTATTTAGATTCTTAGTATTACAAAAGAAAAATGCCCAAGATGCAATGCGTGGTGTCTATCAATTTGTTCCTCTCCAAGATTTCTCCCACCCATGGACGGACGAGATGCTGTATAAGAAATACGGCCTGACGGAGGACGAGATTGCCTTTATCGAAAGTATGATACGACCAATGGAATAGGCCAACATCGCCGACGAATCACCGAAGGATCGCCGAAGGACCGTCGAAAGATCGAAGAACCCACGCCGAGGGAGAATACTCGGCAAAAAGCAATAACAGAGCGCTCTTTGAAATAAATAGGAGAAAAAATACAATATTTTTGAGTCGATGCCGTTATAAGGACATGAAAAAAACACGGAAATATCCTACTGACGAGGAGCCAATACCCATAATGGCCAACGAACCAACAGCGGAATACGGTACCGTGTCGAGAGCTGTCAGAAGGCCTGTTTCTCATAGCGCAATAGGAAATATTGACCTGGATGTGCCGGAAGATTTGGTGTCGGAAGAGGCTTACCGATACTATCATCCCGAAGAAGAGCTGAAATCACTATCGGAAATAGAGATTCCAGTAGTTTCCTTGAAAGAGATGTTGAAACACGGAATGACGCTGGAGGAATCGGAACGAAGAATCACCGAGAAGATTCGCAACTTTTACAGGGACAACGTATGAAGGTCTTTCTTGACGACAGTGTACACGCTGCTATTGACAGATTCTACGATGCTGCGCTGGGGAAGTATGTCCACACCTTGAGTCTGGAAACTGTACTCATCCGTAAAAGAAAGATTTATGCAGGGATTGAATTGCTAAGCAATCCCTACGTCAGGTTCCGGGCAGCAAGGCGACGGAAAGACTGGCAAGAAAAAGGGTATTACGAATTCTCATCTGAAGGATTCATCTTTGCCTACAAGGTGCATACGGACGAAAACGGAGAACCTTATGTGTGGGTTTACGATGCTGTGCATAGTTCTCTATATCGTTAGTTTTTTTTCTCCTAAATATTTCTGCATAAGGGCGTTCGCTTCAAAACGAAGAAACGAACAGACAGACATATTATGCAGACCAACGAACAGATACTACCCACTATGCGGCGTGCGGTGCCGCAGATTTATATGTATGACGACACGTCGTTCCCCGGCTGGATAAAGATAGGGCAGACGACGCGGTCCGATGTGCGGAAACGTATCGACGAGCAGCACCCCATCACCGAGCCACACAAGACCTACCATCTGCTGTGGCACGACAACGCCTTCTATGCCGACGGCAGTGGCGAAAGTTTCTCGGACCACGACCTGCACGAGATGCTGCGCCGTATGGGCAAGGAACTGATAGGGGAGTGGTGCCGCTGCTCGCTGCGCGAGGCCAAGGCCGCCTACGTGGCGGTGCGCCATCGCGACACCCATATCGAGACGGTGCGCGACCTCGACCACAAGATGCGCAAGGAACAAGAGCAGGCTGTGCAACAGACGGCGGAATACTTCGCGCAGATGGATGTCGAAGAGGCCGAACGATGCAGGCGGGACGCCTGCGCTCCCAGGCCCAGCCACTACCTGTGGAACGCAAAGATGCGCTTCGGCAAGACCTTTGCCACCTACCAGCTGGCCAAAAGGATGAAGGCAAAGCGGGTGCTGGTGCTCACCTTCAAGCCCGCCGTCGAGGACTCGTGGAGAGACGACCTGCTGCGTCACCGCGACTTCGAGGGGTGGCGCTACTACAGCAGCCGCGAAGCGGATGCCACTAACGCAATAACGCACTCCAACAATAGCACATTCCCCCTGGTTGTCTTCGGCTCGTTCCAGGACTACCTCGGTCGCGACAAGTACGGCAACATCAAGCCCAAGAACGAGTGGGTGCATACCATCAGCTGGGACCTTATTGTGCTCGACGAATATCACTTCGGCGCCTGGAACGACCACGCCAAGAGCCTGCTCGACCTCGGCGACAGCGAGGCCAGGAACCGACAGACGGAAGAGGACGAGGTGATGCGCGAAAGCGGCATCGATGTGGAGAGCGGCCGCGCGTGGGACGACGAGGACATACCCATCAGCGGCCGTCACTTACTATACCTCAGCGGCACCCCCTTCCGTGCCCTCGCCACAGGCGAATTTATGGAGAACCAGATATTCAACTGGACCTATCAGGACGAGCAGGCTCGGAAAGAGGCCGTCGGCGGCCCCTATTTAGAGATGCCCACGATGGTGATGATGACCTACCAGATGCCGCAGGATCTCGGCGCGATGATTGAGCAGTGGGATATGGATGGCTTCGACCTCAATGAGTTTTTCAGGGCCGAGAGCAAGGTTTTCGTACACGAGAAGGCGGTGCAGAAGTGGCTCGACATCATCCGAGGCAAGACACCCATCTATGGCGACAGTAGTTCGCCGCTCAACGAACATCCGCCGCTGCCCTTCGAAGACACCCGTCTGCTCGACCTCTGCGCCCACACGATGTGGTTCCTGCCCAACGTGGCCTCGTGCGACGCTATGGAGGCATTGCTGCATCGACCGGCCAACGGATTCTACCAGAACTACCAAATCATCAACTGCAGCGGTACGAAGGCTGGCATCGGCGTGGATGCTCTCGGCCCTGTACGTGAGGCGATGGGTGACAACCCTCTGCAGACACGCACCATCACTCTGACCTGCGGCAAGTTGACTACGGGTGTCACCCTGCGTCCGCTGGGCGGATTGCTAATGCTGAGGAACTGCTCTTCGCCTGAGACCTATTCCCAGACGGCCTTCCGTGTGCAGAGTCCGTGGACGGCCACCGACAAGGACGACCCCACGAAGAAGACCATCCTGAAGCCCACCTGCTATGTATTCGACTTCGCCCCCAACCGCGCCCTGCGCGAGGTGGTGACCTACGCCAACCAACTGGAGGTCGACAGCAACCGGCGCATCACCGACAAAGTGAATGACTTCATCAATTTCCTGCCCATCCTCCAGTTCGACGGCAGCTCGATGAAGCGGGTGGATGCCACCGAGATACTCGACTTTGTGGACAACGGTACCAGCGGCACCCTGCTGGCACGTCGTTGGAACAGCGCTCAGTTGGTCAACGTCGATAACGCTACATTGCAGCGTGTGCTCGACAACCCCGAGGCGCTGGCCACCATTATGAAGATAGAAGGTTTCCGCGCCTTGGGCAGCGACATCATCGAGAACATCGTAAATCGCGCGGAACGAATAAAGAAACTGAAACGCGAGGCCAGCGATAATCCAAAAAAGAAAAAAGAACTGACGGCAGAGGAGAAAGAATATCGCAGCAAGCGGCGCGAAGTGCAGGAGAAATTGATGAAGTTCGCCACGCGCATTCCAATCTTTATGTATCTTACCGACTATCGCGAGGAGAGTCTTGAAGATGTTATCCGCAAGCTTGAGCCCTCGTTATTTGAACGAGTTACAGGCTTGACAATTGATGACTTCGACCTGTTGCTTCGTGTAGGTGTCTTCAACCGTGCCCAGATGAACGACGCAATCCTAAAGTTCCGACGATATGAAGATGCTTCTTTGGCATATACAGGAGTGAACCGTCACGCTGCGGACACTCGTATCGGCCTAATGGACAGTACCGTGCCGATAGAGGCGCTGCTGGGGTGATTAAACAATGTTCTCGTAAACGTAAATCTACGAGCTATCAACCTAAGATGGTTAGGCTATTCGGCGTCAAGCTTTTTCCCAACGATACGTTGCATCGCTATGGCACAGGAGGCATCGCCGGTGACGGACATAACGGTGCGGCCCATATCGATGATGCGGTCGATGCCGGCAGCGACCGCAACACATTCTACTGGAATGCCGGCCGATGCAAACACCATAGCCATCAGTGCAAGGCTGCCGCCCGGGATTCCGGGGGTGCCGATTGATGCCACTGTCGAGGCAAAGGCAATGGCCATATATTGGCTGAGCGTGAGGTCTATGCCGCAGCAGGCGGCCATAAAGACAGAGGCTACGCCAAGATAGATGGCGACACCGTCCATATTGATGGTTGCACCCAACGAGAGCACAAAACGACCTATCTCTTTGCCGACGCCCATCTTTTCGGTGCATTGCATCGTGTAGGGCAGCGTGGCTACCGACGAGTCGCTGGAGAAGGCGAACAGCATTGCGGGCTGCATATTTCTGAAGAATTTGAGCGGTGACATCTTGCCCAAAAGTGCCACCGAGGAGCTATAGACCACGCCTGCGTGTATGGCGAAGCAAAGGTAGGCCAATCCTAAAAGGGCTGCGTAGGAGCCGAGTACGGAGGGACCGTTTTCAACCACCACAGGTGTAAGCATACAGAATACACCTATAGGTGCCAAAGCCATAATATATTGGAGCACTTTGCCTACGACATCATTGAAACTGAGAGTTACCTTGCGTGCCATCTCTCCTTTTTCGCCCACGTGCACCATAGCGATGCCAAAGAAAAGTGCAATGACAATAATTGGCATCATCCTCATCGAGACAAGCGGTTCGACAAGATTGCTGGGGAACATCTCTACTATTTGGTCGACGACGGAGAGACGGGGTACTTCGACAGTCGCTGCAGCATTCTGATTGATGTGTATGAGCGGTAGAACGCCTTTAAGCAGGGTGGGGACGACGAGACCCAGCGTTACTGCGAAGATGGTAGTGACCATAAAATAGAGCAGGGTGCGGAGTCCAAGGCTGCCCACTTTCTTGATGTCGTTCATCGACAGAATACCAGCCATAATAGAGAATAGCACCAGTGGTACGACAATGAATTTCAGCAGATTGAGAAAGATGGTGCCGATGGGCTTGATATAGCTGTTTACAAAATCAGCCTGATTGTGCAGCAACACGCCGGCCAGCACTGCCAGTAGCAGTGCAATGAGGATCTGGGTGGTGAGTGATAGCCGTTTCACTTGTTTTGCAGATTAATAATGGTTAAAGAACAACCGAGCCGCCCGTATGGGCGGCTCGAGTTGTATTTGCAACGGGCAGGATACCCGTGCCTCTAATCTTATTTGTACTCGGCGATGATGCCGGGAACCTGGTCGGGGGTCAGACGGCCGTAGACCTTGTCGCCAATCATAGCGACGGGAGCAAGACCGCAAGCACCGACGCAGCGCAGCGTGTTCAGAGAGAACTTGCCGTCGGCTGTGCACTTGCCAACCTGGACGTTCAGCTCGCGAGCGAAAGCATCGAGAACCTTCTCAGCACCACGCACGTAGCAAGCCGTACCGAGGCAGACATCAATAGGATGCTCGCCCTTGGGCTCCATCGTGAAGAAGCTGTAGAAAGAAACGATACCGTATACGCGCGACACGGGGATATTAAGCTCGTGGGCAACGACTTCCTGCACCTCGGCGGGGAGGTAGCCGAACTTGCCCTGCACCTGGTGGAGAACATTGATGACCTCACCGGCGCGGTTACCAAAGGACTTTGCAATCTCCTTGATAACATTGATTTTATCTTCAGATAACTTGATATTTGCCATTGTATTTATTATTTTAGTGATTCGTGAATCGTGAATAGTGAATTGACAAATGACAGCGTCAGTATCGATTCACTATTCACTTGTCACTATTCACAGTTTACATTATTTCGTTGCTTCGAGTTTGTCCGATTTGTCGAAGTAGTGGGTGTGCAGCTGCTCGTGGCTGAGGTGGCCGCAGGGTTCGCCGTAGTACTCCTTGTAAATAGCCAAAATCTCGGGGTTCTCGTGGCTCTTGCGGATGGGTTTGCCAGCATCCTCGCGGTAGATGGCTTCCATACGCTTGCGGATAATCTCGCTGTTGCCGTGGTGGTAGGGCTGACCGGCACCGCCGATGCAACCGCCCGGGCAGGCCATAACCTCGATGAAGTGGTAGCCGTTGGGGTTGCCCTGGCGGACCTGCTCCATCATCTTGCGAGCATTGCCGAGGCTGTAGACGATAGCGATCTTCAGCGGGAAACCTGCGAAATCGATGGTGGCTTCCTTGACGCCGTCGAAACCACGGGTCTCTTCGAAGTCGATCTTCGGCAGTTTGTTGCCAGTGTGGACTTCGTAAGCGGTACGGAGAGCAGCCTCCATAACACCACCGGTGGCACCGAAGATGACGGCAGCACCAGTCGACTGACCGAGCGGGCTGTCGAAGTCCTCTTCCGGCATATCGTTGAGGTCGAGGTTGCACTGACGAATCATATGAGCCAACTCGCGGGTGCTGAGAGTGTAGTTGACATCGCTGTCACCGTTCACTGCCAGTTCCTCACGTGCACGCTCACTCTTCTTGGCCAAGCAAGGCATAATGGAAACGACAACGAGGTCTTCGCGTTTCACACCCAGTTTCGGAGCCAGGTAGTTCTTGGCAACGGCGCCGAACATACCCTGGGGCGACTTGGCGGTCGAGGGATACTCGAGCAGGTCGGGGAAGTTCTTCTCGTAGAAGGTGACCCAAGCGGGGCAGCAGCTGGTGAACATAGGCAGTTTCACATCTTCGCCGGCAAGGGCTTTCTTGAGGCGGCCGAGGAGCTCGGTGCCTTCCTCCATAATGGTAAGGTCGGCGCTCCAGTCGGTGTCGTAAACCTGGTCGAAACCAAGACGACGCAGAGCGGCAGCCATCTTACCGGTGACGATTTCACCCGGTTTCATACCGAACTCTTCGCCGAGGGCAACGCGGACGGCGGGAGCGGTCTGGACAACGACCTTCTTGGTCGGGTCAGCGATAGCAGCCATAACATTGGCGATATCGTCGACGAGGGTAAGTGCTCCGACGGGGCAAACCTGGACGCACTGGCCGCAGTTGACGCAGCTGCTGTCGCCAAGGTTCTGCTCGAAAGCGGGAGCAACAACGGCCTGGAAGCCACGGTTGACACCGCTAAGGGCACCGGCAGTCATAAACTTGTTGCACATAGTCTCGCAACGACGGCACATAACGCACTTGTCCATATCGCGGTAAACGCTCAGGGTCGAATCCTTGCGGTAGTGCGACTGTTCGCCTTTGAAGGGGATTTCCTTGATGCCGAGGCGTTTGGTGAGGCTCTGCAGTTCGCAGTCGCCGTTCTTCTCGCACTGCAGGCAGTCGTTCGGGTGGTCGCTGAGGATCAGCTCGACGACGGTCTTGCGGGCGTTGATGACGCGTGCGCTGTGGGTCAGGACTTCCATACCCTCCATTACGTCGGTGGCGCAAGCGGGAGCCAGGTTGCGGCGGCCTTTAACCTCGACCACGCAGACGCGGCATCCGCCGGGTTTGTTTTCAAAATTCATCCCGTCCAGCTCAAAGTGGCACAGGGTGGGGATGTCGATACCGTTCATACGGGCAGCCTTAAGAATAGTGGTGCCTTCGGGAACTTGAATCGCTTTGTTATCTATTGTGAGATTAATCATTTTTCTTTGTTTTGGGTTTTAAAGGTTTGAAGGTTTTTAATGGTTTTAAAGGTTCAGGGCTTCGGCCCTTTTAATCCTTTTCAACTTTTAAACCTTTTTCAACCATATTGTTTATTGAATAGAGATTGCACCGAATTTACAGTTGTTGATGCAGGCACCGCACTTGATGCACTTGGTGCTGTCGATAACCATCGAAGCCAGCTTGTGGCCGGGAGCGGTATAGTCGGTACGGCTGATAGCCTCGACAGGGCATCCCTTAGCGCACTTGCCGCAGCCAATGCACTTCTCGCGGTCGATGACATAGCTCATAAGTTTCTTGCAGACACCGGCACGGCATTTCTTGTCAACCACGTGCTCAACATACTCGTCCCAGAAGTTGTCGAGAGTCGACAGAACCGGGTTCGGCGAGGTCTGGCCAAGGCCGCAGAGAGCGGTATCCTTGATAACGGCGGCCAGGTTGCGCAGCTCGTTGAGGTCTTCCATCGTACCGCGACCGTCGGTGATCTTCTCAAGGATTTCGCACAGACGCTTGTTACCGATACGGCAGGGCGAGCACTTGCCGCAGCTCTCCTCGCAGGTGAACTCGAGGTAGAACTTGGCGATAGCCGGCATACAGCTGGTCTCGTCCATAACAACCATACCGCCCGAGCCCATCATTGAGCCGGCAGCAACGAGGCTGTCATAGTCGATAGCTGTGTCGAGGTGCTTGGCAGTCAAGCATCCGCCGGAAGGACCACCGGTCTGGACGGCCTTGAACTGACGGCCATTCTTGATGCCGCCGCCAATCTCATAGATAATCTCACGCAGGGTGATACCCATCGGGACCTCGATAAGACCAACGTTGTTGATCTGGCCGGCGAGGGCAAACACCTTCGTGCCTTTCGATTTCTCAGTTCCAATGCTGCTGAACCACTCGGCACCCTTGGTGATGATGACGGGGATGTTGGCGAAGGTCTCGACGTTGTTCACGTTCGAGGGCTTGCCCATATATCCGCTGACAGCGGGGAACGGAGGTTTCAGGGTGGGCTCGCCACGCTGGCCTTCCATCGAGTGGATCAGAGCAGTCTCCTCACCGCAGACGAAAGCACCGGCACCGTAGCGGAGCTCGATGTCAAAGTCAAAGCCGCTGCCGAGGATATCCTGGCCAAGCAGACCATACTCGCGGGCCTGGTTGATAGCAATCTTCAGACGCTCGATGGCCAACGGGTACTCAGCGCGGATGTAAACCAAACCCTTGGTAGCACCGATGGCGTAGCCGCAGATGGCCATAGCCTCGACGATGCTGTTGGGGTCACCTTCGAGGATCGAACGGTCCATAAATGCACCGGGGTCACCCTCGTCGGCGTTGCAGATGACGTACTTCTGGTCAGCCTTGTTCTTGGCGCAGAGTTCCCATTTCAAACCAGTGGGGAAACCGGCACCGCCACGGCCACGGAGACCCGAAGCCTTGATTTCGGCGATAACCTGCTCGGGGGTCATCTCGGTGAGGCACTTGCCCAGAGCCTCGTAACCGCCACGGCTGATGCACTCCTCGATGTTCTCGGGATCTACGAAACCGCAGTTGCGCAGAGCGATACGAATCTGTTTCTTGTAGAAGTCCATATGCTTCGAGTCGCTCACGTGCTCCTTGTTCTCGGGGTTGGTGTAGAGCAGCTCGGGCACCTTACGACCCTTGATGATATGCTCGTTGACGATGCGCTCAGCATCCTCGGGTTTCACCTGGGTGTAGAATGTGTTGTCGGGCATAATCTTGACGATGGGGCCGCGCTCGCAGAAGCCGAAGCAACCGGTCTTGATAACCTGCACGTCGTCGGACAGACCCTTCTCGGCAAGGATGTTTTTGAAGTTTTCGATAATCTGGAGGCTGTTGGAGCTCTTGCATCCGGTACCGCCGCAGATTAGGATATGCATTTTGTATTTTGCCATAATTCTCTTTTTTGAGGTTTTAAGGGTTTAAAGGTTCAAGGGTTTGAAGGTCTTGGAGAGTTGAAGGTTTTAGGGTTTAAGGGATTAAAGGTTCTTGCGCCTTTCCAGCCTTACCGACCTTTTCAACTATACCAACCTTTCCAACCTTTTTAACCTTTCCAACCTTTACAACTTTACTTATCGATTGTTTCGTAATTAACAGGGATGATGCCCTCTACCAGTTCGCCGTTCTGGACGTACTTGGTCAGAATCTCGTCGGCGCGGTCGTTGTCCACGTGGCCGAAAACGATGGGGTCCTTGCCAGGCACGCGCACCTCGAGGGTGGGCTCAGCGTGGCAGTAGCCCATACAGCCAGTCTGTGTGAACACAGCAGCGATGCCCAGCTCGTCGGCCTTCTGCATCATATGTTCCATTACTTTCTTGGCGCCGGCGGCGATACCGCAGGTTGCCATAGCGACTTTGATTTGCACAAGCGACTCCGGGTTCTCCGCTTTCTCGCGGATGTCCAGATTCGACTGAAGCTTTTCTCTCATAGCCTTCAAGTCGGCTAGCGATTTAACTTTTGTCATTGTGTAAACTCCTTTTGTTTAGTTTGTGGATTAATATTTAATTAATTATTATATAATGCGTTATGATGTTTTGTGCATAATATTACAGATTGCAAAGATACGCAATTTTTATGTTTGCGCAAGCGTTTTGTAAAAATAATTTACAAAACTCCAAAAACTTTCGTCTTCGACGTTGAAAGAGTGCGATATACGCAACTGGCAAGAGGCTGTCGCGTCAGCTCTCGTAGCGGCATTTGAAGCGACGTTCGTACTCCTCGATAAGCATCGGGCGGAAGTCGGGATGGGCTATCTGTATGAGGTCCTCTGCGCGATGCTGGAGGGTGCGCCCCTTCAGACGTGCAATGCCGTATTCGGTGACTATGTAGTCCACATCGTTGCGCGAGGTGCTCACTGCCGCTCCCTCGGTGAGGAATGGCTTGATGCGCGATATTGTGCCGCCGGCGGCGGTGCTGGGCATCGCTATGATGGCCTTGCCCTCGCGGGCCAGCGATGCGCCGCGGATAAAGTCCACCTGCCCTCCGATGCCGCTATACTGGCGCATCCCGATGGTTTCGCTGGCCACCTGGCCCTGCATATCGACCTCGAGGCACGAGTTGATGGAAATCATACGGTCGTTCTTGGCTATTATGAGGGGACTGTTTACATAGTCAACGGGGTGGAATTCAACGTCTTTGTTGTCGTCTACGAAGTCGTACAGCTCGCGGCTGCCCATAATGAAAGTCACCACTGCCTTGCCGCGGTGCAGCGTCTTGCGGTGGCCGTTGATAACCCCTTTGCGCATCAGCTCCATTACGCCGTTCGAGAACATCTCGCTATGGATGCCGAGGTCGTTCTTGTCGGTCAGCGACTGCAGCACGGCGTCGGGTATGGCGCCTATGCCCAGCTGCAGTGTCGAACCGTCGTTGACCAGCGAGGCGCAGTAGCGGCCGATGGCCATTTCAACCTCGCCGGGTTCGGGCAGCTGCAGTTCCTGCAGGTGGTAGGCGCAGGGAATGATGTAGTCCATCTGCGACACGTGAATCATTGTGTCTCCGTAGGTTAGGGGCATCATCTCGTTGGTCTCGACGATGACCGTCTTGGCGGCGCGTATGGCGGCCTTGGCGTAGTCGCAACTCACTCCCAGCGAGCAGTAGCCCTCGGCGTTGGGCGGCGTGGCCTGGAATACAGCCACGTCGCACGGGATGTCGTTGCCTATCATCGACGGCACATCCTTGAAGTAGGCCGGGAAAAAATCACCCTCGCGACGCTCTATTACCTCGCGCGAATTGGCTGAGAGAAAGTTGCTTACGTGTCGAAAGTGGCCGTAGCAGCGCGGCTTGTAGCAGGGGTTGTCGCCCAGCGTGGTCATATGGAATATCAGCACATCGTTATAGTCGTCGCAGTGGTCGGCCAGGGTCTGTTGAATAAGGCGCGGTGCGGCCGCGGCGTGGCCCATCACCACACACTGCCCGTCGTGAATGGCCTTGATTGCATCGACGGGCTTGGAAACCTTCTTCCTGTAATCGTCTTTCCAGTTCATATTGTCGTGTTTTTATTTGTTATACAATTATTTCGTCCATCGTCATACGACAATGCGATACACGGCAAAAGTAAAGACTGCGGAATAGCAGCCGCGAGCTCGAGTGACGGCTGCCGACAATCGCTTTTGACGCGAAAGCATTGTCAATCATAAAGGCAGGTATCCTGGCTCTTTGGCATCGGTCGACACCTTCTCAGGCCCGTGGGCCCAATGGTCTCTTGTCGGCCGCATTGCACCGCATCACAGTTGCGCGACAGCTCACGATTTGCACGTGATTCCCTCTTAGTCTCCGCTTTTTGACGGAGAAACCTGAATGATAAAATCGTTTAAAGTACTGTTGCAAACGCTGTTATGGTCTTGCAGCCTCGCGCGTTCGCAATGCAAATATACGAATATTATTGTATTTAAGACCCTGTTTTTGCACCGATTTTTCGGTGCTTCATTATCAGTACTTTAAGGTACCAACTCCGGTCGTTGTACAATATATGTACAATACTTGTACAATATTTGTACGTTTACCAATTGTACATATATTGTACAAGTATTGTACATATATTGTACAACGACCAGTGTTGGTCCGGTCCTGATACGGGGTCGGGGCGGGGTGGAAACGGTGGGTTTTTATGTTGGGCCACATACTTTTTCGACCGATGTGGCGTTAAGAGGTTGTTGTTATGGATTCAAATTCGAGCATATTGCGCCTGCGGGCATTGGACGAGCTGCTCAAAATGGAGCACGACTATGAGGTGGAGGCCTACAAGAGGTCGCTGCAGGATGGCAACATCAGCGGTCGCGCCAACGAGCCCGACTGCAAGTATCCCATCGCTATCAGCGGCTTTGGCTATAATGCTCTGAACCAGTTGATTCTGACTGTAACTTACGAGGCCGACGACGAGCTTGAGAATGACTTTGAGCCTGGGCAGCCGGTGGCGTTCTTCTACAAGCCTACGGCGACGCTCGACTTCGAGACGGGCCGTTTTTCGGACTCCGACGGCCTCAAGGAGTTGCCTTTCACCAGCTTTGTCGACAGCTACAAGGAGGGTGTCATACAGATACAGATTCCCGGCAAGCAGGCCCTCGCTTCGCTGCAGGGCATTGCCGAACGCAATATGCTGGGCATCCGCGTGGCTATCGACGACACCACCTATCGTGTTATGCACCAAGCCCTGCTGTCGGTGGCAACCGCTGACAACGAGAAGGTTGTACGCCTGCGCGAGACGCTGGTGGGCAACCTTCGGCCGCGTTTCCGCCAGCAGTCGCCGGTCAGCTTTCCGTGGCTCAACGATGTCCAGAACAGGGCTGTGCGCCAAGTTGTTGCGGCGATGGACGTGGCTGTGGTCCACGGTCCTCCGGGTACGGGCAAGACGACCACACTGGTCGAGGCTGTTATCGAGACGTTGCAGCGCGAGACGCAGGTGCTTGTCTGCGCTCCGAGCAATGCCGCTGTCGACTGGATCAGCGAGCAGCTGATGAGGCGCGGCATCAACGTCTTGCGCATAGGCAATCCGCTGAAGATGAGCGACGAGATGCTGGCGTGCAGCTATGAGCGCCGCTATGCCGACCATCCCGACTACCACGAGCTGTGGAACATCCGCAAGACGCTGAACGAAGGCCTTAACGACAAGTCGGGGCGCTCGCGGCAGAACTTGCGGCGACGCCTGAAACACAGGCAGATGGAGCTGGAAATCAAGATTAATGCCGACCTCTTTGAGCAGGCCAGCGTGGTCAGTTGCACGCTTATCGGCAGCGCCTACCATATTATGGAGCATTGCCACTTCAGCACGCTCTTTATCGACGAGGCGGCGCAGGCCCTCGAGCCCGCTTGCTGGGCCGCCATACTGAAGGCCGACCGTGTGGTGCTGTGCGGCGACCATCAGCAGCTGCCTCCAACTGTGAAGTGCTTCGAGGCGGCACGCAAAGGCTTGTCAAACACGCTGATGCAGCACGTCGTCAGGACCAAGCCTGAGTGCGTTACGCTGCTCACCACGCAGTATCGTATGCATCGCGACATTATGGAGTTTCCGTCGCGCTGGTTCTATCACGGCGCACTGCAGGCCGCGCCCGAGGTGGCCGACCGACTGGTGCACCTGATGGACACGCCACTGACGTGGATTGACACGGTGCGCTGCGGTTTCGGCGAGCGTCAAAACCGCTCGATGAGCCGTCTCAACACCGACGAGGCCAAGTTGGTGGTGCACACGCTTCGCGACTATGTGGATATGATAGGCCTTGAGCGGCTTGTGGCTGAACGTGTGGATTTCGGCATCATATCGCCCTATCGTGCCCAGGTGCGTATGATAAGGCGGCTGCTCAAGATGCAGAAGTTCTACCGCCGTCTGCGCGGACAGGTGAGCGTAAACACCGTCGACGGCTTTCAGGGGCAGGAGCGCGACGTTATCATTATAAGTATGGTACGCGACAACGAGAAGGGCGATATCGGCTTTCTCGGCGACCTGCGGCGTATGAATGTCGCCATCACCCGCGCGCGGATGAAGCTCATTGTCATAGGCAACAGCGAGACGCTGTCGCGCCACCGCTTCTACAACGCGCTTTTCGAGCATTTCCGCGACCGCGGCGAGGTTATTGAGGCCCTGCCGCCCGACGAGGCGCAGAATGCGCCGGAGCAGAGATAAGAAAAGGGCGCCCGAAGGCACCCTTGCAAAAAATACTGATAATTGCCAAATCGTTTATTTCTTCACAATCTTGGTAACGCTGCCAGCGACGCGGATCAGGTAGATTCCGTTCTGCAATTTGCTGATGTCGATGATGTTGTCGCCATTGTGGAGCGTCAAGGTCTTCACGGCGCGACCGCTCATATCGAATAATGTGGCGTCGATGTTCTCGAGGTTCTCAAGCGTGACGCAGATGCGGTCGGTGGCGGGATTGGGGTAGACGCTCATTTGGACTCCGTTTTCGGCCAGTTCGATGCGTTCGGTCTTCTGGTTGAGCACGGCGATACCGTCAAGGTCGAAACCGGCGCTGTAGGTGATGGTGGGGAAGGGGTCGTTGATGATGTGGCCGAAGGCGTCGTAGGTGCCCAGCTCGGGGTCAATGCTGCCCACTACGTCGATGACGCGGACGTGGGTGATGTTGTTGATGTCGAGACCGGCGCTGTCGCGGAGTTCGTTAAGGTCGAACGGGGTGCCATACCCCACGCGGTATTTGCCGGCGAGGTTGTTGATGTAGGTCGGGTCGACCGAGTTGGTAATCTGACGTGCGGTCTGTGTGAGCGAGGTGGCCGGGAAACGTACAAAACGCTCTCCGTCAGAGCTTACCTCGACAAAGGCGAGCTCGAGGAAATAGTCGTTGAACGAGTTCTCGAACACTGCAAAGTCGTAGCCGTCGCCATTGACAATGGGTTTCTCGAAGGTCAGTGTTGCACTGCCACCGTCGCCGAGGCTGACAACGTCCATAGTGCTGGTGGAAGCGGCTCCGACGGCTTCGTCAGCGGTGCCGTAGGTTACAACAGGGGCGCTGGGGTCGCTCAGGTTCTGCGAACCGAGGACGAGGGTGCATCCGGTGGCCCAGGCCTTGATGCGGTTGTCGTTGTAGGCGATGGCGGTGCAGCCTGTGGTTCCGGCTGCTCCGCAGAAGGGACCCATACCGGCAGGCTGGCTGACGGCATTGATGGCCATCGGGTAGACGTAGGTGTACCACCAGTAGTGATATGTTTCGTCGTAGGTGCTGTCGACAATGATGCCGGCTGCGGGGTCGGCCCATTTCTCGAAGTCGCCGTTGACAAGGGTTTGGCTCATACCGGCGTCCATAATGCCGTTGTTGGAGCTGCTCCAGTAGTTGCCAGGGGTGATGGTGAGGGTGCGGCTGCCGTCATTGAAGTTGATGTCGTTCAGGTAATAGCCGTCCATAGTGTAGCTGAAGCGCGGGTCTGCGGTGGCGATATCGTTCATCATATCGTTGACGGTCTTGGTGCCGTTGAAGCGGTAACCCCAAGCCAGTGCGGTATCGGCCCAGTTGACGGCCATAACGACCTGGTTGGTGCCTTCGCCGACCCAGTATTCTATGTCTGTAGCGTCGATGGTGGCATCAACAGGGGCGGGAACGCTGACTGGATTGATGGTCATCGGATAAACGTAGGTGTACCACCAGTAGTGATATGTTTCATCGTAGGTGCTGTCGACAATGACGCCGGCAGCGGGGTCGGCCCATTTCTCGAAGTCACCATTGTTGAGGGCCTGTCCCATACCGGCATCCATAATGCCGTTATTGGAGCTGCTCCAGTAGTTGCCAGGGGTGATGGCGAGAGTGCGGCTGCCGTCATTGAAGTTGATGTCGCCCAAGAAGTAGCCATCCATAGTGAAGCTGAAGCGCGGGTCTGCGGCGGCAATGTCGGTCATCATATCGTTGACGGTCTTGGTGCCGTCGAAGCGGTAGCCCCAGGCCAGCGCTGTGTCGGCCCAGTTGACAGCCATAACAACTTGATTGGTGCCTTCGCCAACCCAGTAGAGGATGTCGCTGGCAGCAATGGTAGCCTCTTCGGGAGTCTGGTCGTTGTCGGGTGCGGGCACGGGGTTCGGTATGGTGGTCCAAGCTTCCTGCATATAGTATCCGGACTGGTAATCCCAGCCAGTAGCTACATTATAGTCGCCATATTTGAAGAAGTCGTTGTCCTGCAGAGCGGTGCCGAGACTTGCAACGCTGACACCATTCAGGTTTGTCCACCAGAAATTGTAGCCAATAGTAGGATCGACTGGTGATAGACCAAGCGTGTCGCCTGTTGACGTGACGAAGTGAATGTCACCGTTGTAAGAGGGTGTGCCTTCAATCCAGAAGCGAGGGTCTGCAGCGTCGATGTCGGCAATCATATTGTTAATGGTTGCACCGCTGTTGAAGCGGTAGCCCCAGGCCAGTGCGGTGTCGGGTGCGCCCCAGTTGACGATGAATACAGCGCGTTTGTCGCCTGTTCCAACCCAGTAGAGAATGCTGCTGGTGTCGATTGTTGCGTCAACAGGGTCGGTAGTGGCGGGACCGTTGGGGTCGCTGGCGTAAATAAGATTGTTTACTCCAGTGAAGTTGTAGTTGTCGCAGGTCGACTCGGAGATGCGCAGCCAGGTGCTGGTGAGGGTTGTGGAACCATACATACCATTGTAGCTGTTGCAGTTCCACATTTGGTAAGGTGACAGATGCACGCTTGCTGTAGGGTCGTTATAGTCAAGTGTGCTTAGAAAAGACCCGCTTACAGTGTAGGTGAAACGGCTGTCGTGGGTGGCAATGCTGTCAAGGGCATCGAGAAGAGTGATGCTGCCGTTCCAGTGAATGCCCCACACGACAACGGTCGGGGTATAGCTGGCATCGGTGGCGTCCCATCCTATAGCGACGACAGAACTATTGCTTCCGTTGCCAACCCAAAATTGAATGTCAGACTCGTTGATAGTGACTGACTTCGGTTCGGACTGTGCCATCAGACTCGATGCAGCAATCAGTCCAAGGAATAATGTCAATACTTTTTTTACCATATCTTGATACTGTTTAAAGTTAATAATTCTTCTTTTCTCGCAGTATCGGCAAGCATATCGAGGTAAAAACGGAGGGAAAACGGATACAGTAAAAAAAACTGCCACATCTGTTTCTCGGGCACTTTTTCCTCGAAAGTGAGCCGATATTTTCAGATTTGGCAGGTCTTCTGACTTGTTCTTTGCCTCTCAGCCTTCCCACATATCTATGGCGATATGCAGTGGCTATATGTTTGATTGGCAATACACTGAACTAACAGCAGCGGGACTGTTCAGGACTTGCACCTGATTCCCTTTTAACGCCTTTTCGGGCGACCAAATCGGGTGCAAAATTACAACTTTTTTATGAATTGCAATTAATTCTTCAAAAAAAGATTTTGTTGAATGGTGAATCCGTCTTTTAGTGAAAGAGGCGGTCTAAAAGCAAGTACCCGACAGCGGGAATGGGAGTCAGACTGATGCTTAAGCCGAAAGTGAAGACGGGCTTGTTGTAGAAGTGGGTCATTCCTAACGAAAAACTCGTCCAGGCAAATCTGCTCCTTCTTACTTTTGCACCGGGAGCAATGCGCAATCCGGCATCCAGTCCGGGATATTTTACCAAACGATTGTCGCTGTTTAGTCCTAATCCGCAGGACAGTCCGCTATAGACTTGAAAGTCAATTTTGCTGCTGATGTCTGAGACCCTGTACACGGCGCCGCCTGTAACACCGACATAGTTCTTGTATTTCCCGTCAATGTACGCCAATCCTCCATACCATCCCCATCGGTCTGACAGGTTCGAGTACTGGATGCCGATGCCGGCATCAGTGTTGAATTGTGTTGGATAATCGTCTTGTTCGACGACCGGGCCAAAGATAAGTTTTGCTTCTGCAAAGTGCTTTGAAAAGCGCGGAGCGTCTGTGGCAAGAGTGTCTTGCGCGGCTGCATTGATAGTGATAAGCATAACCGCAAGGAATAATGTTCTTTTCATAAGTATATAGGTTTTAAAATGCGATAAAAGCTATTCTTCTTTCATTCTGTCGTCGCCCCATACGGCGTTCATAGCGGCGAGGCATTCCTGGCGCGTGATGTCGTCCTTGCGCTCCAGGTGGCGCTGATAGAAGATGCAGCGCGACAGGCCTATGCGGTTTATTACCACGTCGCCGGCAAAGCTCTCGCACGTCGGCGCTCCGCACAGTCCGCAGTCGATCTGCGGCAGCCGCGCCTTGAGTCTGTTGATGCGCTCCATTTTCTCGAAAGCCTTGCTGCGGTCCTTGTCGAGGACAAACATCGAGCGGGGTTGCGGTGCCTCCACGCGACTGTTGTCGATAAGGTAGTCCTTCAGCTTGTCCATCTCGCGTTCGCGCGGCACCTCGCCGTTGCGTTCACGCTCGGCGGCCTTGCGTGCACGAGCATACATACGGGCGCTGCTCAGGAAGCGGTTCTCGTAGCTCAGCAGTGCGCCGGCGCAGCTCTGGTCGCAGGCACGCAACTCGAGGAACTCGACATCCTCGACCTCGTCGTTCTCCAGCTTGTCGAGGAAATCCATCACGTTCTTCAGACCGTCTATAGCATAGCTTTTCTTGGCAAGGCAGATGCGGCGCTCGCCGTTGTTGAGGGTGCTGAGTATGGCGTCGCTCGAAAGGTTGATGGTGCGGCTCTGCTTGGGAATGTAGTTCTTGCCCTGCTCCTTGATTTTGCGATAGGTGCGGTTGAAGAGCGAGTCCATATTGATCACGCCGTCGATGATAGAGCGCTTCTCGCCCACAGGAGCCTTGACAGCGGCAATCTTGGCGGCGCAGGGGGTGACATAGAACAGACCTATCTCCTCGCGCGGGATGCCACGGTTCTGCAGCTCTTGCAGGCAATAGATGGCCGAAATGTCGAGAGGGGCCTTGATGGGAAATATATTCTCTACAAGAGAGGGGTATTTAATCTGTATAAGTCGGACGATGGCGGGGCAGAAGCTCGAAATCAGCGGGCGGATATCGGGGTTCTCGCGGGCGTAGCGCTCCTTGGCTTCGGCAAAGATATTGGCCGCCGACTCCACCTCAAAGACGTGGCGGAAGCCCAGGTCCTCAAGGGCATTGTATATTCGCGACACACGTATCTCCTCAGGAAACTGACCCAGAAAGACGGCGGGAATGAGGGCCACCGAGTGCGGGAACTGGTGCACCATCTCGAAGTCGTCCTGGTTGATGTAAATGGCTTTGACGGGGCAGGCCTCGTGGCACTTGCCGCAGTCAATGCAGCGGTGCTCCTGTATGTAGGCTTTGCCGCCAGTGATGCGAATGGCCTCGGTGGGGCAGGCCTTCATACAGCGCATACAACCGATGCACTTGCTTTCGTTGATCTTGAGGGCGTGTACGAACATAGTTTTTTCAAAAATTTTGAATTATGAATTTTGAATTATGAATGCAGGTTTCGAATTTCAACATTCAAAATTCTAAATTAGAAATTGACTTCCATCTCTACTGTGGTGCCAACGCCTACCTCGCTGGTTACGTTGAGCTTGTCGACGTTCTTCTGCATATTGGGCAGACCCATACCGGCACCGAAGCCCATATCGCGCACCTCGGGGCGGGCGGTGGAGTAGCCCTCCTGCATTGCCAGCGCAATGTCGGGTATGCCGGGGCCTTTGTCGGCCACAACCATCTTGATCTTGTCCGACTCGATGTCGACCAGCACCTTGCCGCCGTAGGCGTGGGCAATGGCGTTGACCTCGGCCTCGTAGAGGGCCACGACGACACGCTTCACGATGCCCGGCTCCACATTGAGCTGCTTGAGGGTCTTCTTGACTGAACTGGAGGCTTTTCCGGCGTTGACGAAATCGCCTTCTACAACTGTATATTCTTGATGCATAATGTTAATTTTGAATTTAGAATTTTGAATTTGGAAGATTAGCCTGCAGAAGCAATTCGATTTTCGGAATTCACAATTCGGAATTAATAAAGGGGTTTGATGCCGGCGTCGTAGAGCAAGCCGCAGGCCTTGAACATAGAGTAGGGGCAACTCAGGATGACCATATCGTCGTCCTCGGCGAGCTCAATCATATCGTCGGTGACTTTCTTGTTGCGCACCACAACGATGATGTCGAGCGACGCCATATCGCACGTGCGGATGGTCTGGATGTTGCACAGGCCGGTGACGAGCATCGGCGTGTCCTTCAGCGTCAGCACATCGCTCATCAAATCGGAGGCGAAGGCGTGCTCCACCTCTTCGTCGAGCCGGCTTTCACCGATGCAGACTGTGGCATTGAGCAGTTTTGCTATTTCTCGGAGTGTCATTTAATAGTTGTTTTTTATGGATTTTAATATGAAAATGAAAATGCAAATTTACACACTTTTTCGGAATTGGCAATGCTTTTTTGCGTTTTTAACGTTTTTCTTCTCCTAACAGGCTTGAGTACAGACGAATATCGCAATGCTTCGGCGACTGGCCGTCGTCGGGCCTTCCTCGCTCCTGCAAGGGACCAACACCGTTTGTTGTCCGCTTGTTGTCCGCTTGATGTCCGCTTGTTGTCCGCTTTTAAAGCGGACAACAAGCGGACAACAAGCGGACATCAAGCGGACAACAAGCGGACATCAAACGGACCTGGTGTAGGGTAGGGGCATACAATTTTCGGAGTGTTTCCGCGTTATGTGGATATGAAAACGATTGAGAAGATGCTGTTGAAAGCGGGCGATTTGGTGGCGCTGGCAGCCACGGCGCGCAAGGTGTCGCCCGACGAGGTCGAGGCTTCGGTGCGCCTGTTGGAGTCGTGGGGGCTGCGCGTGGCGGTGCCCGAGGGCCTGTTCGAGGCCGACAACCAGATGGCCGGAAGCGACGCACGCCGCGCCGAGCGGTTCCAAAAACTTATCGACGACCGCGAGGTGCGGGCAATAATTTGTGCTCGTGGTGGTTATGGCACGGTCAGGATGATCGACCGGGTCGACTTTGCACCGCTGGCAAGGTGCCCTAAATGGGTTGTGGGCTACAGCGACGTTACGGTGCTGCACAGCCATATCGGGCGTCACTGCGGCATCCCTACGCTGCACGCCACTATGCCTCTCAATGTCCCTGCCGACGCTTGCCGCACGGCCTACCCCGCCACCGAGAGCCTGAGGCAGATGCTGTTCGAAGGCAAGGCACACTATGAGTTTGTCAATGAGGGCGTTGCGGCCAACCGTCAGGGGTGCTGCACAGCTCGGGTTGTGGGTGGCAATCTGTCGGTGCTCTACAGTCTTCTCGGCTCGGCCTCGGACATCGACACCGAAGGCCGCATCCTGCTGCTGGAGGATCTTGACGAGTATCTATACCACATAGACCGTATGATGATGGCACTGCGGCGTGCCGGCAAGCTGCAAGGGCTGCGCGGACTGCTGGTGGGCGCTATGAGCGATATGCACGACAACGCCGTGCCCTTTGGCCGCACGGCCGAGGAAATTGTGCGCGACGCGGTGGCCGACTATGGTTATCCGGTGGCTTTCAATTGTCTGTTTGGACACATTGGCACCGAAAACAGGGCTCTTCCGCTGGGTGTGGAAACGAAGGTGCGTGTCGCTTCCGACAGCGTCGCTATTGACGTCGGTATCTGATTTGTAGAGGAAACAAAGATGCAAGACGGAGACAGGCTTGCCTGTCGCGACAGGTCATTCCGTGTCTTACTCTTTCTTCCGGTTATTGTCGCTGCCTGTAGCCTTGACTTTCTTTGGGAATGGAGCATCGAGCCACCAGGGTCTCCAACCGGCAAGTTTGCCGGGGTTATTAAAATAAGCTGCACCATTGCTGTTGCCGCTGGCGTAACTTGCGGGTCCGATGCCCCAAAGTTCTGGATTGCCGTTGAAGTTCCACAGACGATAGTCGTCGGGGCTTGTTATCAGCCGTTCTCCGAGGCCGTGTTTTTTCTCTGCCACTACGACGGGCGCAAGTGTGCGTGTCAGCAGAGAGTCGTGTACCAGAGCGATATTCAGAATGGCATCTTCCATAATGGACAGCTCTGCGCAGTAGAGCGTGGTGCCTTTTGAGATGACCGACATCGAGTATGTGCCTGCGGGCATCCAGCCGATGGTGTAGCGTCCCTCCTCGTCGCAGAAGGCAATGGCTTTGACTTCGTTTTCCTGAAACAGCTGCACTTCGCAGATGGTTTCGGGCTCGCTGGTGACGGCATCGGTCACGACGCCTTCAACCCAAACGCTGTCGTCCTGCGCTGCTGACAGCAACGGCAGAAAGAAAGCCCCAAGGATTAACACTAACTTTTTCATTGTTTGTTGAATTTTTTATTTAAAAGATTTAATGGCAAGTTGTCGATGGGTATATAGTTGTATTGTCCCCAGAAGTCGGAGCTGTAGTCGCTGCCGCCGAAGGCTCCGACGAGAGTCTGCGGCGTCACCGCGATGGGCTGCTCTTCTGTGTCTGGCTGAGTGAGCGAGAAATCGGTGATTACCCAGTCGCGGCATTGTTGCCAGCGCTGCACTTCACCGTCGTGTCCGCGGTCTTTCGATTCGAGGCGGTAGGACTTGGCGTTGTAGTATCGCGTCAGGGTGTAGTGCCCCTCGCGCACATCGTAGTTCCACACCGATGAGTCGGCCTCGACATACATCGAGGTGAAGTAGACGTTGACCCACGGGTCTTGCGGTGCTTTGTGGCGGACGGGCTGCTTTGTGGTGACGAGGCGCACAAGGGCGAGGTCGCTCTTGCGGATGGTGTATTCATAGCATACGCGGTCCTTGGGCGTGCGGCAGGGACCGACGGAGCGTATGAAATAATAGTTTTCTCCGTCGGACGAGAACTCTTTCAGCGGCTCGAAACTGTGCTCTTTGAGCAATCGAACGGCGAGGGCGTAGCTAGCCTGCGGCGTGGCAACGGGGTCGAAGAAGTATTCGTCGTCGGCGTAGGCGAGCACCTGGTCGCATCCGCGCGACTTGATAATCTTGCTTTTGAGCAGTTGCCGGTCGTATACCAAAAGCCGGTGGCGTAGCAAGGTCTTGAAGTTGCTCTCCATCTCGCGTTGAGAGGGGTCGAGACTGTAGCCGCGTTTGTTGGCATATTGCGAATATGGGCAGCGGCGCACGTTCATCACGGCCTCGTCGAAAAGATACAGTTCGTCGTCGATGGAGCGCCAATCGCGATAAAAGAAAGTGGACCAGGCTGTATGCTGTTGGTAGTTGCTGCCGATGCGCTTCACGACGTCGCTCAGCAGATGGCGTGGCGAGCGGTAGCCTGCAACCACAACGGTTTTGAGTTCTATCGCCTGGCTCTTGAGGTGCACATTGCCGTTTTTCTGCAGTTGTGTCACGGCGGCCTTGAACCCTATGTAGCCCATCGAACGTACGATTATAGTGTCGTCCTGACAGTCGGCGGGCAGTTTCAATTCGTAGTCGCCGTTGTCGTTGCAAGAAACTCCGGTCGAAGTGCCCTGCAATTGCAGCGTGGCGTAAGGCACACCCTTGCCCTTGGCTGTCACACGGCCGCGAAGGACAATCATATCCTGCGCCTGCATAGCCGCCGTTGTCAAGAGCATCAATGCCAGAAAATAAAGTTTTTTGTGTTTCATATTTCTTTGGTTAGCTTTTCGGTTGTTTTTTTTCCTGGGCATTGTTTTATTCAACATCCAGTTTGCGAGTGCAAAAGTACGACTTTTTTCTCATTTGGAAGTGAATAGGAAGCCTGTTTTTTACGTTTTAGGAGGCAATTGTTTGATATTTCGTCTGTTGTGTTTGTCTGGTCTTTCTTCTCCCCAATCCGCTGGCTCATAATGCGATTAGCATAGGAACGGCCAGTGCTGACAGCCTCTGAAGGCGTGTTTCTGCAAGGTCGGTTACTGTGTCTGCCAGAAGAGGAAACGGACGTGTTTTTTTGTGGTATGAAAAGACATTTTGGCGTTGTTTTAAAAAAAAGTTGTATCTTTGCATTTTCAATTAGAAGCGAAATTAGCCTTATGCTGCTTGTTCACATACCACGAATGACCAACCGTCTGGGGTACACGCTGAATGTGCTGTTCCGCCATCTGCTCAGGCTGGATTTTGAAATCACTGTCGACCTTGATGTCTTCGAACACCACGATGGTCCGAAGCTGTGCTACGGCCGTCAGCAGTTGGGCGACGGATTGTTCATACGTTCGTGCGACTTGCTGTTTCAGACTACTATAGAGGACCAGCAGCCTCGCTGCTTCTGGTATGAGGAGATGCCGGCGCTCTATCCGGTCCATAACGCGGAGAGTGCGTTTCCGTTCGACATCTTTGCCGCCTCGTTTTTCTGCCTGGCACGCTATGAGGAGTATCTGCCGCATTTCACCGATGCCCACGGGCGTTTCCCGGCCACCGAGAGCCTGGCCTACAAGGAGCATTTCCTGTCGATGGCGGTGGTCGACCGCTGGGCGGTGATGCTGGCCCGCAAAATCAAGCAGCGCTATCCTGCAATGAACATTCCGCCACGTGTTTTCGATGTGGAGGACACTATCGACATCGATGCGGCCTACTGTTATCGCAACAAAGGCTTTATCCGCACCATTACAGGGTTGGGGCGCGACTTTGTGAGCCGTGAGAACCGCGGCGAGATTCGTAAGCGTATGCGGGTGATATTCAACAAGGAACACGATCCCTTCGACACGTTCGACTACATACTCGAGATTCACAACCAGTTGCCGGGGATGCGCCTCAAGTTCTTCCCGTTGATGGCCGACTACAATGTCAACGATAAGCCGATTTCGTACCAGAACGGAGAATTTAGGCAGTTGCTGCAGCATCTGGGCGACTATGCCAAGATGGGGCTGCACGCCTCGTATGCATCGTTCGACGAGCCGGAGCTGGTTGGCGTGGAGAGCGAACGTCTTGCGTCGCTAATGCACCGCAAAACGGTGCGCAACCGCTACCATTTTCTGCGCCTGGCGTTGCCGAAATCGTACGATATGTTGCTGGATAACGGCATTTTACACGACTATACAATGGGCTATGCCGACGAGCCTGGCTTCAGGGCAGGCACAGGCAATCCTTATCCATTCTTTGACCTCGAGAGCGACTGCGAGACACCGTTGACGATACATCCCTTCGCGGCGATGGACTCAACATTCTACTATTACAAAAAATTTTCGCCCGAGGCGGCCGAGGAAGTGTACCGGCAGTTGACCGACGAGGTGAAGGGCGTGGGCGGCGTTCTTTCGTTGCTGTGGCACAACCAGAGCCTGTGCGAGGACTTCGGCTGGCAGGGCTGGCGAGACGTGTATGAGCGTGTGTTGAAATACGCTGACGCGGCAAGAAAAACAAAACTGGAGTTTAACTGAAATGCAAACCAAGATATGAACTATAAATCCAAACTGCACGACATCAAGGCTTTTGTGTTTGATTTCGATGGCGTTATGACCGACGGCAGCGTATGGATGTATGCCGACCGCGAAACGGTTCGTTGCGGCAATATCAAGGACGGCTACGCAATACAATACGCTGTGAAGAAGGGCTATATCATCGCCTTGATTTCGGGCGCTACATCGCTGAGTATCAACAATAGGATGGAGTCGCTCGGCGTGACGCAGATTTATACCGGATGCGCCAACAAGATGGAGACGTACAGGCGCTTTTTGGAGGAGAACGGGCTGAAAGAGAGTGAGGTGATGTGTATGGGCGACGACATACCTGACTATGAGATTATGACGCATTGCGGTGTGGCGGTATGCCCGGCAGACGCGGCTGAGGAGATTAAGGAAATAGCCGATTATATCTCAATCTACGGCGGTGGAAAAGGCTGTGTGCGCGATGTTATAGAGCAGACTTTACGCCTGCAGGACAAATGGTTTCATAAGGATGCGGTAAATTGGTAGTCAATGAAATACAAGCTTTTGCATAGTGTGGTTTTTGCTGTCTTGTTTGTGGCGGCGACGCTGCCGGCAACGGCACAGACAATCTCGTCGACCGATACGACGACGAGGCACACTATGCGAGGCACCTACTACAGCGATAAGTTTGTGGGTCGCAAGACCAGCAGCGGCGAGGTCTTTGTGCAGGACAAGTACACGGCAGCGCACAAGACGTTCAAATTCGGAACCCTGCTGCTCGTGACCAACCCCAAGAACGGCAAGCAAGTCATTGTGCGTGTGAATGACCGCTGCCCGAGACACAACATTATAGACTTGACGCGTAAGGCAGCGCAACAGATTGATATTAAGTCGCATACGGTACACGTTGAGGTGTTGCCGCCGCGCTATCTTGTCGCGTGGGAGATGCAGGACAAGTTGCTCGACGTTTTGAGGGAGGGACGGCTGCGCGAATACTTTGACAAGGGCTTTCGTGATGCAAGGCAGGATATAGGTAAACTGTTTGATTTGGAGTTGTTTCAGTGCCGAAATCTTGAGGAGGCGAAGAAGCGCGTGGAGAGGCTGCCGATTTTCTATCAGGACCAGGTGGAATACAGACCTAACGCCTCATCGGGCAATGTAGTGGCTGTGCTTGCCATTGCGCAGAGCCGTATGCGTGCCGAGCTGGTCAAGAAAGAGCTTGGAGCCCTGTTCCCGAACATTAGAATTGTGGAGACAAAATAGCTGGATTTTTTTGTGCTTTTCGGGTGTGTTCCGCCACTCCGAAATCCGGTTGTGCCAGACCTCTTTGCAGGCCTGTTTTTTTATGGTTTTCCAGCATTTTTTGCAATGTTGTTCGGTGAAAACTTTTCTGTCTGATATACAGTGAGGTATATATTTTTTTAATAATTTTTTTCAAAAAAGTTGCGATAAATAGATTATTCTTATTATCTTTGCAAGTCAAAAAGTACTTTGTCTTGGCAAGTCCGAGCAAAGCGTTTTTGGCTGTATGTTGTTAGAAATAAAAGTGTTATAATATATTAACTAATTAAACAAGATGAAAATCGGAATCAAAAAAAACATATCAATTTTACTTTTGATATTGGGATTTTCATTTGTTGGCTATTCCCAGCAGGAGGTTCAGTTCTCGCAATATATGTTCAATCGTCTTGCCGTTAACCCTGGCTATGCAGGTAGCTCTGGTTCGATGTGCGGTTCGATTATGTATAGAGGGCAGTGGCTTGGCCTCCGTCTGGACGCGCCGACACCCGGTGGCGATCCTGGTTCGCTGCCGACAGACTATCTCTTTTCGTTTGATTCGCCTGTGAAGATTCTGCACGGCGGTCTGGGTTTCACGCTTTATGCCGACAAGATTGGTTACAACTCGACTATCAGTGGTGCCTTCGACTATGCTTTCAGAATCTATTGGGGTCCTGGCAACCTTTCGGCCGGTATCGAGGGCAATTTCTACAGCATTACCCGTAAGGGCGGTCTTTTCGGCTCGAGCGATTTGGATGGCAACCCGAACAATATCCCTACGTCGACGACCGACCCGTTGCTGAACAACGATGATGTCAGCGATTTTCTGATTGATGCTTCGCTCGGCGTATATTACCAGGTGCCGGGCACATACTATTTTGGCTTCTCGCTCAAGAATTTCCTTGGCACTCACAGTGACGTCTTGAATTTCCGGACAAGCAGGGTCCTCTATCTGCTTGGCGGATATGAATATGTGCTTCCTTCCAACCCTTCGTTCAGACTGAAACCGTCGGTGCTTGTCCGCACCGCCGATTTTTCGGTCTTCCAATTCGATGCCTCCTGCCTGCTGGAATACCAGAACCTGTTTTGGGGCGGTGTCAGCTATCGCTTCCAGGACGCTGTGTCGTTCTTGGCTGGCGTGAACTGGGACAAGATGAAGATTGGTGTTGCTTATGACTTGACTACCAGTAAACTCGGTGTGTACAAGACGGGGTTCAGCTTTGGTTCGCTTGAGGGTTACATCAGATACTGCTTCAAGATTGTCATCCCGCCTAAGCTGCCGTCGGTTTATCAGAATACTCGTTATCTGTTATAATCTTTTTTGTAAAACGAAACCTTTTGGATGTTTATCCGTAAAAGAACAAAAAGCATAAAGTATAGTTGCGCCTTTAAATTATTAGAAAATTAAATTACATAATTAATATGAAAAAGTGGTTTTTCTTACTCTCAGGAGTAGTTTTATTGTGGAGCTGCGGTTCGTCGGACAAGGGCGAACTGGTTGGCGTTCAGAATCGCCCCATTTTTGAAGACATTGACCTTAAAGGAATGGTCTTCATCAATCAGGGCAATTTCAGTATGGGTGCCGGAACCCAGAATGTCACATACGGTACGCCTCCCCAGCCGCGCACGATGCAGGTGAGTTCATATTTTATGGACGAGACTGAGATTACAAACAACGAGTACCGCCAGTTCGTAAACTGGGTTATCGACTCAATCGCCCGTCGTATGCTCGGCGAGGCTGGTATTGACGGATACCTGATTGAGGAAGACGAGTATGGCGAGCCTATTGAACCTGCTATCCTGAACAAGAAGGAGAAAATCCGCTGGAACGAGCAGGAAACCCGCGAGGCTTTGGAAGACCTCTATCTTCCGGAGAAAGACCGCTTCTATCGTCGTCGCACCGTCGACCCTGCCAAATTGAATTATGAGTTTTACAGAATTGACTATGCCGAGGCTGCCAAGAAAGAGAGCTCAACGGCTGTCAAAGATGAATACAAGGGCACTATGTTCGCTCCGCGTCCGAAGGGCTTGAACAACCGTAATTCGTTCATTAAACGTGAAGTCGTGAACATCTATCCAGATACGCTGTGCTGGGTGCACGACTATACATATAGTATGAATGAGGACTTCACCCGCCAGTATTTCACCTCGCCGGCTTATGACAACTATCCTGTTGTCGGTGTCAGCTGGGTCCAGGCCAATGCCTTCTGCGTGTGGCGTTCGAACTATCTGAACCAGTATCTTGAGTCAATCGATTATACTCAGATGAACGATTTCCGTCTGCCCACCGAAGCCGAATGGGAGTTCGCAGCTCGCGGCGGTATTGCTGGTGAGAGCTATCCTTGGGGCGGTCCGTATGTGCGTAACCCGAATGGATGCTTCCTGGCTAACTATGAGCCTCTGAAGGGCGCTTACGATGACGATGGTGGAGTTAAGACATTGATGGTCGGCCACTATGCTCCCAATGACTACGGTCTGTACGATATGTCGGGCAATGTCTCGGAATGGTGCTTGGATGCATACAACAATGCCACTTATGTTGTTGCCAATGCCCTGTCGCCGTACTACAACTACAATGCCAAGGACAATGACTCGCCGGCAATGAAGCAGAAGGTTATCCGCGGCGGCTCGTGGAAGGATCAGAAGTACTTTATCCAGGTCCAGACCCGCTCGTATGAGTATCAGGATACCGCTAAGTCGTATATCGGCTTCCGCTGCGTACAGCCTTACTTGGGCCGTGTGAAGGGTGACAATCTGAAATCGGCTTCGAATGTTGCCAAATAATAATGACAGAAGGCAACGAATAAATATAAAAAAGTAGAATACATTTTAAAATAAGTAAACATAATTAAATTTTCAAGTTATGAGTAAAATAGACAACCTTGTTAGGAGTAAAGGTTACAAAAACTTTATGAGTAAACTGTATGGATGGGGTGCATCGGCTGTTATTATCGGCGCTCTGTTCAAGATCAACCACTGGCCAGGTGCTGTTCCTATGCTGATTTTGGGTATGGGTACCGAAGCCGTAATCTTCTTCCTCTCTGCTTTTGAACCTCTCCATATAGAGTGGGATTGGAGCCTTGTCTATCCTGAATTGGCTGGTATGAAGGGCGACGATGTCGTTGAACCTGACCGTGCCAAGTCGGAATCTATTACTGAAGAGCTTGACAAGATGCTTGCTGAAGCCAAGATTGGACCGGAGTTGGTCAATAGACTTGGCCAGGGAATGGAGAATCTTGCGAACTCGGCTTCTTCTCTTGGCAATATGACAACTGCTGTTGCCGCTACCGACAAGTTTGTCACCAGTATGGATGTCGCTGCTGAGGCTGCAAGTGATTTGTCAGCAGCTTACAAACGTACTACGGATTCCATCAATAACGACTTTGAACTGTCCTCGTCGTACTCTGAGAGTCTCAAGGACGCCACTGCTGCTGTCAGCAGCTTGTCGGCTATCTATCAGGAGACTGCCCAGACGTTGCGCACCGGCGACACCACTTATGTCGACGAATTGAAAAAGATGGCATCAAGCCTTTCTTCTATCAATGCTATGTATGAACTTCAGATGCAGAACTCTTCTGCGCAGCTTGAGGCTACCAAAGAGGTTCAGGAGCGTATGCAGAGTATGGTCGCCAATTTCGCAGAGTCTGCAGAAGGCGTGTTGAAATACAAAGAGCAGGTGGATGCACTCACGAGAAAAGTTGCCGAACTCAACAATGTCTACGGCAATATGCTCGCTGCAATGCAGACCCGCATCTAAACCGACAAAGGATATTATCCTGTCGGTTGAAAGTAATTAGTAGTTCAACAAATGGTAGAATTAATAAAAAGATAGAATATGGGTGCTACAAATTGCCCGGAGACCCCGAGGCAAAAGATGATTGCAATGATGTACCTCGTGTACACCGCCCTGCTGGCTCTTAACGTGTCTGTCGAGATTCTCAATGGATTCGTTACGGTGGGCGATGCTATGAACGAGTCCAATAAAAATATCGAGACCCAGTTGAATGAGGCTTATGGTCTTTTCCAAGATGCTATGAGAGCAGACTCGGTGAAGACAGTCAAGTATTATGAGGCTGCTATGACCATCAAGGAACACACCGACTCGCTCAAGGCTTTGATTGACGAAGGTCGTTTCGGATTCCTCTGCTATATGCAAAAAACCGCTGAGGTTGTTAAGCATAATTCTGACAAGACCACTATGAAACGCAAGATTCCGCTGCAGGATGGCAGTGGCAATTTCCTGCTGGATAGTGCAAGGGTCGCTCTTGATTTGGGTGGTTTGGATATTGTTGCTAAAAAGGACAATACTGATATGGGTACGCATTTCTTCTATGACGAGGGCAAAGGTAAGGCCATCGACATCAAGAATGCTATCATTGCCTACAAAGAGAAAATCTCGAAGATATTCCAAGATACAAACATTACTCACGACACTATCGATGTGAATTTCGGTATGGACGTTGAAAGTGAGTTCTGGAGTTCGCACGCGGGCCGTATGGTCAGCTGGGAGGAGTACAACTTTGACGGTGCTATCGCTGTCGCTGACATCGTCTGCCTCTCGCGTATGAAGTCTGAATTGATGAATGCCGAATACGATGCTATCAAGAAGCTTTTCGGTATGATTGGTAAGGACGATTTCAAATTCGACCAGATTGCGGCTATTTGCCGTCCAACGTCAAGCTACGTCATTCAGGGTGGCAAATACGAGATGAAGGTCAATGTTGGTGCATACGACTCGAAACGCGAGTTCCGTGCCGTTATCAATGGCGCAGAATATAAGAGCGGTGCCGACGGCTCAATTACATACACTGCCGGTGCTGGTGCTCCTGGCGAGCGCAAGGTGCACGGTGTTGTTTATATGATGAAAGACGGTAAAGAGGAACAATATCCTTTCGATGAGAGTTACTTTGTCGCTGCACCTGTGGCAGTTACCGAGCTTGTCAAGATGAACGTTGTTTATGCTGGTATTGACAACCCGGTGTCTATCGGTGTTCCCGGTGTTGCATCAAAGGATGTTATCCCTTCAATTACAACAGGCAATGCCACTATTGTTAAGGATGCCGGCGACGGTAACTACATTATCAAACCGTCTAAAATCGGTAAGATGTCACTTAATGTAAGTGCCAAGATTGAAGGTCAAACAAAGAATATGGGCTCAAAAGAGATCCGTATTAAGCGTATCCCGAAACCTTCGCTGCGTATCGGTAGTTTCAAGAGCGGCGATCAGGTGTCGAAGGCTGAGATTACTGCCAACCCGGTTCTGCGTGCATCGATGGAAGATTTCGACTTCCAGATTCCTGCGTTGAAGATCAATACGTTTACATTCAATGTCCAGGGCTCTGGTGCGCTTGACCTTAATGGTACTGGCAACCGCCTTACTCCTGAGATGATCAGCAGAATCAACAATGCCAAACGTGGCCAGAAGATATACATAACCGATGTGACCGTGAAGACTCCTGACGGAGCGACACACTCGTTGGATTGTACATTGCGTCTGAAATAACATAAAAATCACATACAATGAAGAAATTATTGTTTTGCTTAGGACTGTTCTTCTTTATGGCTGGTACTTTTACTGCCAATGCTCAAAGCATTATCGATGCTGAAGAAGACCATAATTTCAATGACTTCTATAAGAGGGATCAAGCCAAAGGACGTGAAGCTATGCCCTATGCATTCTTGCGCGAGGCTGACGTGGTCTGGGAACACGCTGTCTGGAGAACTATTGATTTCCGTGAGAAATTTAACCAGTTCTTCTATTTCCCGATTGACGCCACGAAGAATACCCAGGGTCGTGTCAGTTTGACAACGGCCATTATGGATGCCTTGAAAAACGGCGATATCGAAGTGTACAAGGAGGACGACCTGACAACTCCTTTCACATACGAGGAAATGATGAGTCAGTTGACCCGCAGCTACAATTTCCACATCGCCGAGTATGACGAGTGGGGTGACGAGACTGAAGGTCGTGATACTCTTATTACAGAGGAGTTTAAGCCTGAAGAGGTCTATTCGGCCCGTATTAAGGAGTATTGGTATATCGACAAACAGGATACCCGCCAGAAGGTTCGTATCACGGGTCTCACCTTGGTCTACAATTATTGCAAAGACCGCGACGGAGAGCGCGTGTGCGATAATGTTGAGATGTTCTGGGTCCCGATGAACGATATGCGTGTCCGTAATGCTCTTGTCAAGGTTCTGGCATACGATGAGCATAATTCGCACGCCGAACGCTCCTATGATGATATCTTCATTGAACGTTATTTCGACAGTTTCTGCTATCGTGAATCGAATGTTATGAACCGTCCCATTTCAGCCTACCTTACTGGTACCGATGCTATCCTTGAATCACAAGCCATAGAGGAGGAAATATTCGATATTGAATCGGATATGTGGGAGTATTAATTTTGATTACAGTTATCTGAAAATATAGAAAGAGTCAAGGGTCTGTTCGGCTCTTGACTCTTTTCTTTTCACTCTGTTTAATTATGAGAATTCGCCTCTGTTTACTGCTATTCATCTCTTTTTCTGTGCCTGTTGCGGCACAGACAATAGAGAGTGAATTGCCGCATTTCTATAAGCGTCATACGGCAGGTGAGCGAGAGGCTTTTGTTTTCCCTTTCTTGCGCGAGAGTGATGTCGTGTGGGAACAGATGGTATGGCGTACAATAGACTTTCGTGAGAAATTCAATCATTTTTTCTATTTTCCTACAGAACGTAAAGGCGTTGAGGGACGACGTAATTTTGCATACGTTATATGGGATGCTGTTGTGGCAGGCGAGATTCCTATATATGAGGATGATGAAATGAAGATCCCACTCGACAATTCTATGTTTGTCGATCAATTTACAAAAGCTGATACGATTATTCTTGAAATTGTCGATGATGACGAGAATTACGAGTATAAAACCGTTCTGGTCCCAAAGGAATTCAATTCGGAGGAGATGCTTCAGATTAGGCTCAAGGAATCGTGGTATATTGACAAGCAGGTAACAGAGCAGGGAGTGCGCATCTTGGGTTTATGTCTTACAAAAGAATTGTTTAAGGAACACGATGGCGACCTTGATTATATAGGCACTGCTGAAATGTTTTGGGTCCCGATGCAATCGCCTCAAGTCCGAAGACTAATGGTGCGCAATGAAGCCACGTGGCAGCAGAACATCGCCGACCAGCCTTCGTGGGAGTATATCTTTATTAATAGAATGTTCAACAGCTATGTGACGCGTATTTCCAACCGTTTCAACCGTTCAATATTGGATTATCTCACAGGCACTGAGGCTATATGGGAGTCGGAGCGCATCGAATCCGAGTTGCTTGATATCAGCCAGGATATGTGGGAGTACTGATTACTCGTTTCCTTTTACAGATACGGCGTATCTCCGCCATTTCTCTACAACCGAGGCCATATCGTCGGGTAGGGGTGATTCGAAATGCATCTGTTTGTGTGTTGTGGGATGCTCAAAACCAAGTACGAGGGCGTGCAGTGCTTGTCGCGGAAGCATTTGGAAGCAGTTGGTGACAAATTGTTTGTATTTGGAGAAGGTTGTGCCTTTCAGTATTTGGTCGCCGCCATACATAACATCATTGAAAAGAGGATGGCCTATATGTTTCATATGGGCTCTGATTTGGTGTGTACGACCTGTCTCTAAAACGCATTCTATTAAAGTCACATATCCGAAACGCTCAAGTACTCTCCAGTGGGTTACTGCGTGCTTGCCCACCTCAGGGTCGTCGTAAACAGCCATTATGCGACGATCCTTTGTGGAACGTGCCAGGTTGCCGTCTATTGTGCCACTGTCTTCGACAAAATCACCCCATACTAAGGCATTGTATTTTCTTTCAATTGTGTGCTCGAAAAACTGCTTGGCAAGTGTCACTTGGGCCTCTTCTGTCTTGGCAATCAACAGCAATCCGGAAGTGTCTTTGTCGATTCGGTGAACCAGATATGGCGTAATCGGATTCCCGTCATTGCCTTTTTTGCCCTCAAAGTAATAAGCCAAAGCGTTAAGCAAGGTGCCTGTAAAGTTACCATAGCCAGGATGGACCACAAGTCCTGCCTGTTTGTCTACAACCAACACGTCGTCGTCTTCGTAGACTATATTGAAAGGTATTATCTCGGGTAGGATTTCAATCTCGCGCGGAGGGGTGGGGAGAAGCACACTGATTACATCTAATGGCTTTATCTTATAGTTCGACTTGGCCGGCTTGTCATTGACAATAACGCACGATGCTTTGGCTGCCGCCTGTACTTTGGTGCGGGAGACACCCTCTATACGCATTTGCAGGTATTTGTCAAGACGCATAGTCTCTTGACCTTTGTCAACGACAAAACGATAGTTCTCAAATAGTTCTTGCTCTTCGTTTTCGGTAGTCGTTTTTATAGAATCTATGTCGGCCATTATTATTTGCTTATGATTATTTTCTTCAGTATTTGTCTGTTGGAATGGATGTCGGTTAGCCTTAGCAAGTAAATGCCGTTAGCGAAACTATCAAGGTCAATCTGGCTTTTAAAAGGGCTTTTCCACACCTCGCGTCCCCGCATATCGTATATCGAAAGATTAAGCATCTCTGTACTCTCGGCGTTAATGGCAAGGCTCAAATGTGTTGAAGCGGGATTCGGATAAACGGTTACATCCAATTCCTTTTGCGGAGAGATTATATCTATCAATGCCGATTGGCCAAATGCAGGACGAATCATCACAGCACCTCTCAGAATGCTTTGCATCCACTCGTTGCTATACTTGTAGTAAGTGTACGAGCGGGCGTCATTGTTACGGTCGAACCCCAGATTTATAAAGTCGTTGGACAGCTGCTCAAAACCGATGAAAATGCTGCCGTTGACAATGATTGGCGATGTCAGTTTGTATCTATGGAATTTGTTCAGCCCTTCAAATTCTGGGCTTAACTTTGCGTCTTCTTTGTGTAAAAGAGTCGCTGGCAGTCCATTCTCGCAAGACCATACACACAACTTGAATTGAATATCTTCATTCTCGTTGTTTCGTGTGCGGTTGAAATACATATCGATAGCTGTCAATGTGTCCTCGGTGTTAAGGTCGAAGCGATAGGCAAGCCAGGCTTTGCTCCCTGGCGCTGTCAAACCATATCCGTTTTCAGGCACCCCGTCGTCGTATGCGTAATAGTCTCTGAAGACTTGATGGAAAACTATTGTGTCGTTGCCATTATGGATGTCGCCGCCCACGCCTTCTTGCACCGTATGAACTATTGTGTATTGTGTCTGCGTGTTCGATTCTGGAAACTGATAGTTAACAGGCGGTGTGCTGTGTATGCCCATCTCCTGATATCTGCCATAGGGATAGAACGATACGATGTTCTCATAACCGCCATCGTATGCGGCAACCTGCTGTCCGTCTTCATCGTAAACCTTGTACGAATAATTCGAAGCCAATGTCTGGTTGTATCGATTGACAATGGTGAGTTTCAGACTTGTAGCCATATCGCTTGCCCTAAACTGGCGGGCAGGCATAGCCTGGTAATTCTGCAGCATAGATGGAGCCTTTTCAACAAAGGCCACATCGCGAAACAGCGAATCACCCTTAGTGCGGTTTAGGCCAAGGTAAACATAATCAATGTTCCAGTGGTCGCAGTTGCCAGAGATGCCATACTTCGGGTTCGGGTCTAAACTGGCATAGTTGCGGAATCTGAATTGGAACCTCTTTGTGAAATAACGCTCGTCGACAATCTTGATATTCACAAATTTCCACGGCCAGTGGGTCGTAGTCCCTGCGGTGTCGGCGGAGTGGCCGCCGATAGCCCAAACCACATTCCAACGGTCCGACTCAAGGTCGTAGAACTCCAAAAACAGTGAGTCGTTCGTCGAAGGGGCTTCGCCAACAAGTTCCCATTGATTGCCATACCAGCCTCCCGGAGTATAGAAAAAGCTAAGATAAATCGAGTCGCTTGCTTTCAGCTTCCTCTGGTATGTCCCTGTCAGTGAGTCTAATCTTATAATTTGCGAAGCCAGCGTATCTGCGGTAAAAGGATTTGTCGATGCCTGTGCATATAGATTTCCATTGCCGTCAAGCGCGTCGAGTGTCACCATACCAACAGAAGGAGGCAGAGGTGCGTAATCCTTGTTTACAAATGCCTGATATGTAAGCCATCTCTTTGGGTCTGGCAAGCCTTCGTATTCGGCAAAATCGTCAAAGAATGGAAGTTCAAGAATCAGTGTGTCAGTATTCTTGGCAGTCCCAGGTCTTGCGGCGTTCGAAAGCGGAGCCAGTACTTCCTGGCAGTTTGACGCGGCGCAAAGTCCCAATAGTAACAATATGGCAAATACCCTTTTTCTCAAGATTCAGATATTATCAGTGTTAAAACTCGTCCAGCCCAATCAAATTGTATGAATTGCCATCGTCACCCGATTCATAAAGAGCTCTAATGGAGTCTTCCATCTGGCGCTGTTTCATTCGCTCCAGCTCTTCCATAGCCACAACCGATTTGTCGCAGTACCATAAATCAACCCTTGTGCCATAGCCTGCATCGCTGCGTCCGCTGTATTCGGGCGACTGCTTGTATACTATGGCACGGCTCATATCCGTAATGCCGTCATAGTGCTCGGCACCCACATTGAGCGATGCCGAAAGGATGCTGCGGCGTGCCTTGGTTGGCGACATACCAACTAAATAAGGTGTAATGCTAAGTCCGCTACCTGTGCCGCGGCCTACGACCAAATCCACCATTGCACCTTTCTCAAGGCGGCGTCCTTCATTCACGGTGCGCCCTTTGTACTTCTGCTCTAAAACCACGTGGTGCGGGTCGTCGACAAAAATCAGCTTTCCTCCGTGTAGCCCTACATTCTCTAATTGTGATATTGCGTGACGCACCGACAGCGAGCGCAGGTCGGGCACTATTGCATTGTCGGGCACGTATGAGGTGACGGTAAGGTAAATCTTGCGCCCCGTCTTTATCATAGCCCCCGAGTCAGGGTCTTGGCGCAATATGTATCCTCCCTTGTGATTGGACTGGTAGATAGAGTCTATAATGACATACTCCAGTCCAAGTTCGTTATGGTCAAGTTCGTCCACATATTGTCCCACCACGTAAGGCGTGGGGTATTCTTGTCCCACACGTCCATAGTGCTTCAGTATAATGAAAACAATTACCACAATAAGCAGCGATATGCCTATCGCTATCAAGGTGTGCAACACCCACGGATATTTCTGAAAAAAGCCACTCTTACTCATACTGATAGAAGATAATTGCTGTATTGCCCCAATAACGCACTTTTTGTTTATTTATTGTCCACAACCTCGCCAATCAGTGTTGCTGATGTGCATCGCGTCACACGCACCATTGCATATTGGCCTGGTTCAAGGCTCCCGCGATCGAATACAATCACCTTGTTCTGGCTGTTGCGGCCAAACAGCTGCTGCTCTGAACGGTGCGACACACCTTCAATCAGCACTTCGTAGGTTTTTCCAATCTCATTTTGGTTGTTTTCCAATGCAATCTCGCCTTGCAATGCGATGATTTCCTCCAATCGCCGTGTCTTGACATCGTCAGGAATATCGTCTTGTAGGTGCTTTGCAGCGTAGGTGTTCGGACGCATAGAGAACTTGAACATATAGGCGTAGTCATATCTCACCTTGCGGAACATTTCGAGGGTCGCCTGATGGTCCTCCTCCGTCTCGCTGCAGAAACCGGCAATGACATCGGTTGTTATGCTGCACGTTGGCAGATACTTGCGTATGGCATCGATACGGTTCAGATACCATTCAGGAGTGTATCTGCGGTTCATCAGCTTCAGCATCCGCTCGCTGCCCGACTGGACAGGCAGGTGAATGCATTTGCATATATTGTCGTATCGTGCCATTACCTGCAGCAGCTCGTCACTCAAATCCTTGGGGTGCGATGTGGCGAAACGTACACGCAGCAAGGGACTCACCTCGGCCACCATAGCCATAAGCTCAGGAAATCCCACCTCCTCGCCGTCTTTCTTCCAGCGATAGCTGTTGACGTTCTGTCCTAATAGTGTCACCTCTCTATAGCCATTCTCAACCAAGCCGCGTGCCTCGCTGACGATAGTCTCCGGGTCGCGGCTTCGCTCACGTCCTCGAGTGTAGGGCACCACGCAATAGGCGCAGAAGTTCTGGCAGCCGCGCATAATGCTGATGTAGGCCGTAATGTCGTTCGAATCGTATCGCACAGGTTCAATGTCGGCGTATGTCTCCACCTCGCTCAGAAGGGTCTCCGCCAGCTTCTCGCCGTCGTGGATGTGGCCAAGCATCTCGGGCAGTTTGCGGTAAGCGTCGGGGCCGACAATGAACGACACATTGTCCTCTTCCTCCATCAGCTGCTTTTGAAGCCTTTCTGCCATACAGCCTAAAATGCCGATCTTTACCCATTGGCGTTGCCTCTGCAAAGCTTTCAGCTCACGCAGACGCTTTCTGATGCGTTGCTCTGCGTTATCGCGAATGGCGCAAGTGTTAATCAGTATAAAATCAGCCTCGTTTATGTCGCTGACTATGCCATAGCCATCTTTTGTCAGTATTGCACCCACAATTTCGCTGTCAGCAAAGTTCATCTGACAGCCGTATGTCTCTATATATACTTTGTTTTTCAATGTGTTGGTGTTTCTTGTGCGTAATATTATAAAATGCAAAAATACGAAAAACAACCCATTCGTCAAACTTTTTTTCCTCTTGCAAAAAAAGCTTAAGTTCAATATTTGAATGTAACAAGACATTGCAAATATAAAAAATGTTCATTTGTGTTTGCTTAGATGCCTTTTTTTCACCTCAATGATGATTATTTCTTTTATATGAATAATTTTGTGTATCTTTGCAGCGTGAAATATAGGTAATACTATGGCAATAAAACCATATAAAACAAAAGAACAGCCAATGCCTACAGCGTCTGAACCAGAGGTCGTTTATGGACGCACATCTGTTGCGAATAAAAACTTTTCGATAGGTGACAAACGTGAACGTCTGTCTGTGGACGAGTATTTCGATGAATTGTGGTCTATGTATCTGACAAAACGTGAGAACCTACAGAATTGAGATTGAGGCATCGGCCAGAGCCGATCTTGGCGAGTTGTCCGATTTCTTGGCGGAGAATATGTCCGAAGAGGGTGCTTGGCGCTACAAAGAGGCAATGCGGCAGGAGATTCTCTCGCTTACCATCTTCGCCGACTTCTATCGTGTCAGTCGTTATGCTGATGTCCGTCGCATACATCCTCAAGCGCGACATATGGTGTCGCACAACAAACGGTGGGTATATATCTTCCATATTGAGAATGACACAGTGGTGATTGATAGAATAAAAGCGGTAAAAATGATAAAAAGATAATGTGTATCTTTGCAGCGTGAAAAATGATAAAATGATGATGACATAAAACGTAGAAATATAGCAAAGACATATTGAGCTTGAAGCACTTGTTCTCCTTGGATGAAGACTGGTAATCGAAATCGGGTGAGAATAAGAGACGACGAGTTCACGCATTGGCGTGAAATGTTCGTTCCTTATTTACCCAAAGGTATTTACCAGTCACCGATCCAAGAAATAAGGGTTTAAAAACGAAGGTTTTGCGCCTTTCTTTATGCCCTTTATTCGAACATCAGCTTATACACAATAGTTGAGAACCAAAAATTGTTTAACCATTATAGAATTTTGAAAAATGAGCAATTGGATAATACCTTCTAACAGCAACAAGTTCGACCTTGCCAAGTTCTTGTTGAAACACGGCAATTTTGTGGACTGGAAGCAGTCTGCCAACTTTGAGGTGGGCGATGTGATTTACATCTACTGCACCAAGCCCGAAATGCGCATCCGTTACAAAATGGAGGTCGTGAAGACAAACATACCATTCAACAGGTCGCTAAAAGATGAAAACTGTTGGACTGACAAAGCAGAGTTTAAGGCAGGAGTGGAAAACAACAAGTATTTTCGAATGCAACTCACGTGTCATATAGACACCGATGAATTGACAATTATGGATTTGCACACGCACGGCATCAAAGGATGGATTCAACGCCCAAGAAGACTATCATTAGATGCTGTCTCATATATCGAACGTTCAATCAAAAGAAAATAGCACAACGAAGAAAAAAACATTTATCAAAATTGCTTTTGCGGCGTTAGCTATGTTTGGCTACAATAATGCGAATTCACAGATAACTATTATCGAAGCTCCTACAGAAGAAGTCATCTGCAACTGCGCAATGGGACAACAAAACCTAATACGTTGTGTACTAAATGGAGATACCACTTATGCATTCCAACTTTGTGATAAGGATGGATTCATTAGGACAAATGAATATACAGTTAAATTGGGACACTATGATCAAGCTTTAGCCATAATGCAATCAATGGTTGAATATAAGGGTAAGAACAAGGACGTTGTTATGTTGAACAACCCATCTAACAATATAGCTCAAGTTCGAAAAGTTTTGAGCTCTACAATGTTTTTCATAACAGATACAGATGGAATTCGGGGAGGCGAACTGGCACAAGGTTGGATACCCTCTATGATAAAGAATCTCAAAAAAGAAAGAAACCAGTAATTTCGAGAAACAGCTGTAGAAAAATCCGCGTTGCACTACCGCTCAACTTAAAATAATGCGTAGTGTAACAGAGATCTATAAAGAAGGCATAAAGAACTGATCGCCAATTTGAAGTGATCCCAAAAAAGTTGGATGGATTAATACAATCAGTTAATTTGTCTACAGAAATGAGTTCGGTATTGTACCGGACTCATTTTTAGTTTTAGTTTGAGGTGTTTGTTGCTGTAGTAGTCGATGTGGTTGACCAACTTTTATTTGAAGTTGTTCTTGCTGTCAAAGTTGTTGACATAAAGCAGTTCGGTCTGAATCAGTCTAAAAAGTCAGTTGGGGTTCCTAATATAGAAAAAGCACTGATATTTCAGTGCTTTCTTGTTGTCCTACCTGGATTCGAACCAAGACAAGCTGATCCAGAGTCAGATGTGCTACCGTTACACCATAGGACAATGTCGATTGTGAACGTGGGAAAAACTCTTTTTCTCTCTCAAAATCGGGTGCAAAAGTACAAAGTTTTTCAATACCTGCAAAATATTTTTGCAAATTTTTTATACATCATTGTACGAGTGATAGTTGCCCGAGGCCCAGTCATCGCTTTATGCCGAGATTACTGCTCGCGGACATACCCTAATTGACTACTTTTGGCACAAAAAAGGCGCCGGTGATATGCCGGCGCCTTCTTGTTGTTGCTTGTCAGCGAATTATGCTGTTTCAGTTGCTTGCCGAAGTGGTGTCTGTCGAGGTGCCTTCAGCCTCGCTGCCGCTTTGAGTGTTCTTCTCCAGCTCCATCTTGCCGAAGCGCAGCGTGATGCCGGCCGAGATATAGCGGCTGTTAAGTGTGCGGCTCTTGCTCTCGCTCAGATAGTAGGGGTTGGTGTTCGACGAGGTGTTGCCTATATTCTTGCCCCAGTTGAATATGTCCTGGACATTGATGAAGGCGCTCAGCTTGCGGTTGAAGAAGTCGGCGCGCACACCCATATTGACCCAATAGCGGGCGCTGCGGGTGGACATAAGTCCCAGCGTCGGCGAGCTGTAGTTGGCCGACGCGTGGATCTGGTATTTGTTCCACACCTTGGTCCACATATTCAGGCGGATGCTGTAGCTCCACTTGCTGTCCTCGTAGGCTTCCTGCCCCAGCTTGTCGTACTGCATCGAGTAGCCATAGTCGTACACATTGGCATAGAGCCTAAGGTTGAAGAATCCGCTGGGACGGAAGGTGGCGTTGAGCGACGTGCCGTAGCGCCACGACGAACCGATATTGTAGGGCGTCGAGTATTGTATGATGCGGCCTATGTAGGGGTCGATAGCGTCGGTGACATCGGTCAGATTGTCTATCTCGCCGGTCGAGAGTCGCCCATAGCCTTCAACGCCCAAGCTGCCCCACATAAAGAACTTGGTCCAGCCCGCCTCGGCGTTGTGGGTGAAGCTCTGCGCAAGGTCGCGGTTGCCCGTCTTGTAGCTGTCCTCGGTATAGTTGCGATAGGTCGTCAGCTCCGTTGCCGAGGGGTTGCGCATACGCAGCGAGTAGTTGAGCTTGTAGTTGTGCATCGACTGCGTGCGGTAGCTGAGGTGTATCGATGGGTTGTAGGTGATATGCGTCACCGTGTATTCGTCAGGCGTTGCGGTCTCGCTGAACGAGAAATGGTCGTGGCTCAGGTTGGCGCCCATACCCAGCTGCAACGTGAAGCCGCCCCAGCGATGGGTCCATTCCACGTCGGCGCCTACACTATTGTTGTGGTCTTCGAAAGTGTAGCGGCGCAGCGCGTCAAGCAGATTGTCGTTCAATACGGTCACGCCGTCGTCGTAAGTGGTGTCGAGCAGATAGGGACGATAGTCGCGATAGTCGTTGTCGGTGCCAAGGTTAAGTCCGTAGCTCATCTCGCCATCCTTGCTGTAAGGTCTGTTGTAGCGTAACCTCAGGCTGACGTCGGTGCCGCGGTAGAGGTCGTCATAGTATTTGAAAGTGTTTTGGTCGAATGTCGACGTGGTGTCGGTGATGTTGTACAGTCGGCTGTAGCTGGTGCCGGTGTTGTTGTTCGAGGTCGAGCCGAACAGGAACGCACGCAGGTTGTGGCCGTTGCGGTCGAACTTCTTGGTAAAGCTACCGCCAAACATACCGAAGAAGTTGGTTGTGCCCACATCGTTCATCATATCATACTGGTAGGCGAACGGCGTAGGCAGATACACGTCGCGGCTGTGCCAGCGGTCGCTGCTGTTGCTGCTGCTGTTGAGGTTGAAGTTGCCCCACACGCCTGCATCGGTCATACTGTCTATCTCGTAGTCGATGTGCAGGCCTATGCTGCCGCTCAGGTTGCGACCTTCGCTCCACGAGCTGTCGCGCTCGTAGATGGCATCCTGCAGCGAGTCGAGGTTGCCCGGATATAGTGGGTTGTCCTGCCGCGTGCGGCTCCAGCTCCACGAGTCGTTCTGCGAAGTGCTGTAGCGCAGGTTGGTGAAGAGGTTGATATTCAGCTTCTCGTTGGCCCAGGTGTAACTCACCCAGGGACTGATGTTGGGCTGTGTGGCGACGTTGGCGCCAAAGCTGATAAAATGGTTCTTCTTGATGTGTGCCGACGTGATGATGTTGATGACCGCCTCGGCGTCGGTGGCATATTTGGCCGACGGGTTGGTGATGGTCTCTATGCGGTCGAGGGCGTTGGCCGGCAGGGTCTGCAGGTAGGTCTTGAGGTTCTCGGACGTCAGTTTCGAAGGCTTGTCGTTTACCCAAATCTCCACTGAACTCACGCCGCGCAGGGTGATGTTGCCCTCCACGTCCACCTCTACGCCGGGCGCGTTCTGCAGGGCGTCCTCGGTTGTTCCGGCCTGTATGGTGGGGTCGTCGGCCACGTTGTAGACCATCTTCTCGCCATCCACGGCATAGAGAGGCCGTGCGGCCTTGACGGTCACCGTCTTGAGTACCGACGAGCTGGCCTTCATATTGATAGAGCCCACGGCGGTATTGTTGCTCACCTTGACGGGAACGAAGCGCGTGGCGTAGCCCATATAGCTGGCGCGAATCAGGTATTCGCCTGCCGGAACGTCACGCAGCTCGAAATAGCCGTTGACATCGGTCGATGCGCCCTTGACGAAGCTGCTGTCCTCCTTCTCGAGCAGGGCCACATTGCAATACATCAACGGCTCGTTCTTTGTGCTGTCGATCAGCGAGCCCACCACCTTGAAGGTGGAGCCTGCCTTGACATTCTTTTTCTGCTTGACGGTAGTGCTCTTCTGCTGCGTCTGCTGACGTTGACGGTCGCCACGCGGACCGCCGGGGAAGCCGCCGCCCGGAAAACCGCCCGGAGGAGGGCCGCCAGGACCGCCAGGCTGGGCGCAAACGATTGTGGAACAAACGAAAAGGAATGTAAACAGTGCAAAAAACTTTAGCGATTTGTGATGCATAATGCGATGTATTGAAATGTTTCTATAAACGTAAATTATGATAATTTAGTATAACATTCGGCTATTTTCTTTTAATTTGTCCGAAAAAAAATGTCGCCTCTTGACCCTTGCCCTAATTACCCCGCGGGTGCTCCAGAAATACCCACGTGATGCCCCACCTGCTCCCAATCTGTATTGTCCCTTTCACTCCCCATTCACTCCAAAATCACTTCCATAAACGGGGCAGGCAGGGATGCCTGCGCTCCCGTACCAACACTGGTCGTTGTACAATATATGTACAATACTTGTACAATATATGTACAATTGGTAAACGTACAAATATTGTACAAGTATTGTACATATATTGTACAACGACCGGAGTTGGTCCCTT
>Ga0129306_1000356_pt1 | contig 75358 bp, 64 predicted proteins | sample P827metagenome_FD_94438 | JGI IMG/M metagenome (GOLD analysis project Ga0129306, IMG submission 94438) | Capybara group fecal microbial communities from Wisconsin, USA - P827 metagenome | ecosystem: Host-associated > Mammals > Digestive system > Large intestine > Fecal | place: USA: Wisconsin... | reverse complement strand
TTTGCACACATTTCAATCTGGTGGAGATAAGGGGAGTCGAACCCCTGACCTTCTCAATGCCATTGAGACGCTCTACCAACTGAGCTATATCCCCATGAACTGAAAAACGAGGGATATTATCTCATATCCGCCGCCGAAAGTCAATGGGGCATCTGAAAGTTTTTGCGGACCGGCGAATCAATCCTGAAGCAGGTCGCCGAGATGCATCCCGTGCGAGGCCTTCAGAAGGACTAGATCTCCAGCCGAGATGTCGACTCGGAACTTCTTCTTCAGCTTCGCGAGGTCCTTGTATACCAGATGGCAGAGGCACTGGGACGACATTTCGCCGACTCCGATGACAAGCGGGATCCCCAGCTTCATGGCGTGGTCGAAGACCATTTTGTGAAGCTCCAGCGAGCGCGGCCCAAGCTCGAACATGTCACCCAAGACCGCCACGCGCTTTCCGTCGCACTGCATCTTGGCGAACGCGTCGAGCGCCGCGATCATCGAGTCGGGATTCGCGTTGTACGTGTCGTCCACGAACGTCGCGCCCCACTTCTCCACCTTGCGCCAGCGAGCGCCCGGAAGGACGAACCCCTCTAGTGCCGCGGCACATGCGCCGCGCTCCGCGCCGAAGCGCTCCGCGAGCGCGAAAGCGAGGCAGGCGTTAGAGACGTTGTGGTCTCCGGGGAGAATTCCGTTAAGCGCCTTCGCCATCCACTCCTGGCGCGGATCGACCTCGACGAGATCGCAGCGGGCGATCGAACGGAGCGTTTCAAGCCGCGAGTTCTCCTTCGACACGACGCCGAACTCCTTCGCACGCTCGAACACGACGCCCTTCTCCCGCGCGATGCCGTCCTGATCGCCGAAGAACTCGATGTGCGCCGTGCCGACGTTCGTTATGAGCGCAGCGTCGGGTTCGGCGATGTCGCAGAGATGCGCGATCTCGCCCGGATGGTTCGTGCCCATCTCGAGCACGAGGAAGTCGGCGTCCTTCGGACAATTCAGGATCGTCACGGGGAGCCCGATGTGGTTGTTGAAGTTGCCTTCTGTCGCGTGGACCATCCCGACGGTCGAGAGGAAGGTCTTCACCAGCTCTTTCGTCGTGGTCTTTCCCGCGGACCCCGTAACGGCGATGACCTTCGCCTTCAGCGTGCGGCGGTATTCGCGCGCGACACGGTCGAGATCGTCGTATCCGTCGATGATTCCGGCGGCGCCCTTCTCGAGCGCCTGCGGGATGTAGTCGTGTCCGTCGCTCTTCTCGCCCTTCAGCGCGACGAACAGCATGCCGGGCTTAACCTGGCGCGAATCGAACGTCGCCCCCGAGAACGGAATTGCCGCCGGGGACCGAGTAAATTTGATCGTAGAATTTTCCATGTCAGCTGTCGTTATGTACGGGATCCGCGCCGGTGTTGCGGAGATGGCGCTCGAGCTTGCCGAGGAGCCACGTGAACGTCATCACGAGCACGAGGTAGATCGCCGCGACCGTGAGGTACGGAAGGTAGACGGAATACGTCTGCGAGCGGATGATGTCGCCGCCCTTCGCAAGGTCGATGAGCGCAATGTAGCCGACGATCGACGTATCCTTCATAAGGACGATGAACTCGTTTCCGAGCGCGGGAAGGACGTTCCTCACCGCCTGCGGAAGTATGATCTTGAGCATCGTGCGCCAGTAGCTCAGGCCCAGCGCCCGGCCGGCCTCCATCTGCCCGGGGTCGATGGACACGATGCCCGCCCGGAGAATCTCGGCCTGGTAAGCGCCGGAGTTGATTCCGAACGCGAGAATCGCGATGAGCACCTTCGAGTCGACGGACCTCAGGATGATGTAGTAGGTGATCAAGAGCTGCACCACCATCGGCGTGCCGCGGATGATCGTAAGGTACAGCTTGGAGACCGCGTTCAGAACCGGGAAGTACCCGTACTTGTCGTGGCTCGAGCGGATTACCGCGACCAGGAAGCCGATGAAGAGTCCGAGCAGAATCGCGAACAGCGCGACCTCGAGCGTGATGCCGAGTCCACTGAGGAGATACATCGCGCGCGGAGATCCGTCGCCGGTCTTCTTCACGAAGCAGAGGTAGAAGTCGTCCCTTATCGACTGCCAGGCGTTCGAGAGCCACGATGGCTCCGCGCCGGCTGCGGCGCTCTCGCCGGATGCGGACGTCTCCTTGAGGCCGTCGGCCTCCGCAGTGTAGTCGGCGACCCACTTCTCGAGGCGTCCGTCGGACTTCGCCGCGGCAATCGTCTCGTTGACCGCCCTTAGAAGTTCCTCATTGCCCTTCGCGACGGCGACGGCGTAGGATTCGGACGAGAGGAAGTCGGATATCGCGAGCTTCTCCTCGCCCTTCACGCAGTTCTTCGCGGGGTCGATGTCGGCGATCACGAACGCGCAGCGTCCGGCAAGCATCGCCGCGCACGCCTCAGGCGTCGACTTGAAGCGCTCGGGCTCCTGCTTGAGGGTCTCGAGCACGTAGGCGTCGCTAGTCGTGCCGGACTGCACGCCGATCTTGCGCCCCTTCAGCTGGTCCGCATCCGTGTAGGGTTCCGCCTTCCTGTAGATGACGACGATGCCAGTCGTCACGTAGGGAACCGAGAAATCGACGTTCTTCTTGCGGTCTTCGGTGACCGTGATGCCCGCCGCCGCGAGATCGGCCTTGCCCGAAGTGACAGCCGGGATGACGGAGTCGAAGTCCATGTTCTCGGCGCGGAACTCCCTGCCGAGCCTTTCGGCGACGGCGCGGCATATCTCCACGTCGATGCCGGCGATCTCCTGTCCGCGCAGGAACTCGTACGGAGGGAACGTCGCCTCCGTCGCCATCGTCAGCGTCTCGCCCGCCGCCGCGCAGAGCGCCGCGGCAAGCGAAACCGCAAATGCAAACCTTTTCATTACACTAACCACAAATCACAACCCACTAGTGACGAACCACAAAACTCGTCGCTTACTTTTCCTTGAGCTTGTCCGCCTCTTCAGTGAATTCCTTCACCCACTTTTCGAGGCGTCCGTCCGCCTTGATCTCCGCGATCGTCTCGTTGATCGCCTTGAGCAGCTCGGGACGGCCCTTCTTTATGGCGACGGCATACTCCTCGGACGTAATGAAGTCGGAGATGGCGAGCTCCTCCTCGCCCTTCACGCAGTTCTTCGCGGGATCGATATCGGCGATCACGAACTCGACGCGTCCCGCCTTGAGTGCGGCGACTGCCTCGGCCGGTGACTTCGAGCGATCGGGCTCCTGCTTGAGCTCGTCCGTGACAAACGTCTCGCTCGTCGTGCCGGACTGCACGCCGATCTTCTTCCCCTTGAGCTGGTCCCTGTCCTTGAAAGGATTGGACTTCTTGTACACGACGACAATGCCGGTCTTCACGTAGGGATCGGAGAAGTCGACGTTCTTCTTGCGGTCTTCGGTGACAGTGATGCCGGCCGCCGCAAGGTCCGCCTTGCCCGAGATCACCGCAGGTATCACGGAGTCGAAGTCGACCGTTTCGCACTGGAACTTCTTGCCGAGCTTCTGGGCTACTGCGCGGCATATTTCGACGTCAATGCCGGCTATTTCCTTGCCGCGGAGGAATTCATACGGCGGGAAAGTCGCCTCCGTGATCATCTTGACGGTGTCGGATTCCTTCGGAGCGCATCCACAGAGGACGGATGCGGCAAGTGCAAACATTGCGATCTTTTTCATTTTTTACGCGATACTCCTTGATTTTTGTTTGAGTATAATTATATCAAAAAAAGCGCCCACCGTGGGCAGAAAACCGCTTCTTAGCCTTCCCGCGCACGGGGCGCGGAGGAAAAGACCGCCGCCGAAACGAGCGCCGTGAACGGCGCGACCAGCACCAGCCCGAAACTGCCGACGAGCGTCTTCACAACTTCCGCGGAGACGAGCGTCGAGTTTATGAAGTCCGCCGGACGCGTCCCCTGCGCGGCGAAGACCATCATGAGGGTCAGGTATCCGCCAGAATACGCCAGCAGCAGAGTCGTAGTCATCGTCCCCACGACGGCCCTTCCCATCCTGAGCCCGGAGAGGAACAGCTCGCGGAAGCCGAGGGACGGATTGTGCCGCTTGACCTCGCAGATTCCCGCCGCGATGTCCATGCCGAGGTCCATGACGGCGCCGGACGATGCGAGCACGATCGCGCCGATGAAGACGTCCTGGAGGTTCAGAAAGGAGAAGCCCGAGTACAGAAGCTGCTGTGCGTAGGGCATCGTCGCCCCGTTGACGTGCATCGCGCGCGCCACGAGATGAGCGAGGCCCAGCGACGCGACGACGCCGAGCATGGAGCCCGCGAAGGCGGAAAGCGCCTTTCGGGTCCATCCAGCGACGAGGTACATTATGACGCCCGTGAGGACTGCGACCACGAGGAACGACACGGTGGAGGCGTGCCATCCGGAAAGCACCAGCGGAATGAGGAGCTTCCACACCGCGAGGCAGCTGAAGGCGAAGCTGAAGAGCGCCTTCGCGCCAGTCCAGCCGCCGAACATGCACAGGAGCGCGCAGAAGGCCGCGAAAAGCCCCACGGCCCATCCAAGCCGCCAGTGGTCGCGCGCCACTATCGCCGCCCCGTCCGCAATCCCTTCGGCGGGAACTACGACAAGCGCGGCGTCCCCAGGCGAGAATTTCTTGTCCAGCTCCATCTGCGCGCGAAGCTCGTTCTCGGCAGGCACGATGCGTCCGTCGGAGAGCTTCACCTTCAGGTGCTGGGTGCCGAACTCGAGGAGGCCGTGCAGCTGCAGGGACGAGTCGTCCGTCTCGACGACAGTGGCGCGCTCGGTCCGCGCACCGTCGTCCGCGAGGCGCCTCGGCCCGGGCGCGAAAAGCAGCGCCACGCAAGCGAGCGCGAGGACGAGGGCTGGAACCGCCTTACTCGTAGAACCCCTTCATGATCTTCGAGATGTCGCAGTTCTCGATGAAGCCCGAGAAGCGCTCGGCGAAGGGGCCCTTCGCAGTCGTGAGCACGGGCATCGCGGTGTGCGCGCCGGAGCTCCAGCCGATTCCGCACTTGTGGGACATAACTAGCCTGCACGCGCCGCCGAGGAGATAGCGCTTCTCGCCGTCGTACTGGGTGTTCTCCTCGACCTTTGACTTGTGGAACTCGACGTCGTGGTCGAACGCCGCGCGGATGTCCTTGACTTCGGCCGAATGAAGCCTCATCGGATCGTCATCGGCAACGCCGGGGCCGCGGAACTTGAATCCGAACGACTTGGCAAGCACGGGCTTGATGTCGTCGAACGTGAGGCCGGGGTTCTTCTCGAACATCTTGGCGACCTTGCCCTCGAACTTGCCGACGGACATCGTCTGGTTCGCGAGCCTGTCCATGTAGAGCGCATAGCCGGTCCCGGCGAAGCCCATGGACATTCCGCCCGTCTCGTGGTCGCCCGTCACTACGACGAGCGTGTCGTCAGGGTGCTTCTCCTGGAACGCGAGCGCAACTTTCACGGCCTCGTCGAGGGCGAGCACGTCGCGCAGGTTCGTCGCCGCGTCGTTGCCGTGTCCGGCCCAGTCGATGCGTCCGCCCTCGGCCATCATGAAGAAGCCCGCGTCGCCGTCAAGCATTTCAATGCCCTTCGACACCATCTCGGCGAGCGTCGGCTGCGAGGGATCTGCATCGATTGCGTTTTCGAGGGCGCCGTTCGTGAACTTCGTGAGGATCTTCCCGTCGCCGGGCTTCAGGGCAAGGAAATCCTCCTTCGTCTTGACGATACGGTAGCCCTTCGACTTCACGTATTCGTAGGCGTCGCCGCACTCCTTGAAGCGCTTGCTGTTCTTGGAGTTCCTCTCCGAGACGTCGAGTCCGCCGCCGGCGAAGAAGTCGAAGCCGGACTCCGCGAGGTCGAGCGATATCCCGTACGAGTCGCCGCGGTTCTTGTTGTGCGCGTAGAACCCTGCAGGGGTCGCGTGCGTAATCGTGACCGTCGTTATGATGCCGACCTTGCGTCCCGCCTTCTTCGCAGCCGTTGCAGAGGAGTAAAGCGGCGCGCCCTCGGGATCGACGCCGACGTAGTGGTTGCGCGTCTTCTCTCCGCAGGCAATCGCCGTCGCCGCCGCCGCGGAATCCGTCACAAGCGAGTCGGCGCTGCACGTGCGCGTAGTCGCGGAGAACGGCATCGCGTTCATCGCGAGCGAGCCGCCGCCTGCCTTGCGGGAGAACTCCTCGGCGGTCATGCGCTGGGGAATGGACATCCCGTCGCCGATGAAAAGGAACAGATACTTCGGCCCCGCGGCGAACACCTGGACGGAAACCGCACACAGCATCGCGAATAGAATCTTCTTCATGGCGTTAATTATATCACATTATGACGGTGTAGTGGAAGTCCGCGTCGGACGCTCAGCGGTCCTTGAGCCGCACGTACGGACGCGGATGGTAGATCGGCTTGTACGCCGGGCGGATGATCGGGCCGGCGTTGACGAGCTCCTCCATCCTGTGCGCGCACCAGCTGACGCAGCGCGCCACGGCGAAGAGCGGCGTGTAGAGTTCGGTCGGAATGCCGAGCATGTCGTACACAAAGCCGGAGTAGAGGTCGACGTTCGCGCAGACGTCCTCGGCGCGCGGATGGCGCGACTTGACGATCGCGGGCCCGAGGCGCTCGATCGACTCGAACAGGTGCATCTCCTCCTCGCGGTGCTTTTCCTTCGCGAGGACGCGCGCCTTCTCCTTGAGCATCTGCGCACGCGGATCGGATATCGTGTAGACTGCGTGGCCGAGTCCGTAGATGAGACCCGAGCCGTCGCCCGCCTTCTTGTCGGCGATCTTCTCCAGGTAGCGCACGACGTTCGCGTCGCGGTTCCACCCCTCGACGTTGCGCATGATCTCAGTCATCTGGCGCATGACCCTGAGGTTCGCTCCGCCGTGGCGCGCGCCCTTGAGCGAGAGGATGGACGCGGCGACGGACGAGTAGATGTCGGAGTGGGAAGACGTGACGACGTGCGTCGTGAAGGACGAGTTGTTGCCGCCGCCGTGCTCCGCGTGGAGTATGAGCGCGAGGTCGAGCGTCTCCGCCTCGAGCTTCGAGTACTTGCCGTCCTCGCGCGTGAGCATGAGGATGTTCTCGGCCGTCGACTTCTCGGGGTCGGGATTGCGGATCATCAGCGACCCGCCGTCGTGGTAGTGCACCTTCGCCTGGTAGGCGTAGGCCGCCATCGTGGGCATGGAGCCGATGAGGTCTACGGACTGCTCGAGGCACTTGTCGATCGACAGGTCGTCAGGCGTGCCGTCGGGGTCGAACGCATAGGCGAAGAGAACAGCGCGGGCGAGCGCGTTCATGATGTCCTTCGGCGGATGCTTCATGATCGCGTTCTCCTTGAAGCCGTCCGACAGCTTGCGGTGCACGCCGATGCGGCTCTTCCAGTCGATGAGCTCGTGCTCGGTCGGGAGCTCCCCGAACAGCAGCAGGTACGCCGCCTCCTCGTATCCGAAGCGGTGTTCGCGCTTGTCGGCCATGACAAGCTCCTTGACGTCGATGCCGCGGTAGTAGAGCTCGCCGGGGACCGCCTTGCGCTCCCCTTCGTCCATGACATATCCGTGGACGTTGCCGATCGTCGTGAGACCGACAAGCACGCCCGAGCCGTTGTCGTTGCGAAGACCTCTCTTCACGCCGTACTTCGCGTACAGCGCGGGGTCGATATAGTCCGCCTTGCGGACCTTTTCAGCCTGTTTTTTGAGCCACTTCTTCTCTGACATGGTACAATTCCTCACTTAAAGAGGAAATTATACCATATTTTGCGCACGCGTGTTGCGCAAATGCGGAAGAGTTCAGCGGTCAATCGCGGCACGAGCCGCGGCAAGGTCCGCAAACTCACCCCCAGCTATCATCTGAACGATCAGGTTCCCGATTGCAGTGCCCTCTATCGGACCCGCGAAGACCTCGAGCCCAGTGGCCTCGGCCGTTAGCGAGTTGAGGTACTTGTCCTGGCAGCCGCCGCCCACGATGTTTATCGAAGTGTACACCTTGCCCGTGATTTCGGAAAGGTTTCCAATCGCATTCGCATAGCACTCCGCAAGCGAAAGGTAGACGCACTGCATGAGCTCTCCCACGGTCGCCGGGGGCTTCCCGACCTCGGACGCGGCCGCCATCACCTCGCCGATCATCGACGCCGGATTGAGGAAGCGTCCGTCGTTGACGTCGACAATGACGTTGTAGCCTATGCCGCGCGCAACCATCGACAGGTCGCCGAACGAGTATTCGCGGCCCTTCTCGTAGTCCGAAAGCTTCGCAAGCGCCTCCTTCGTCGCCTCGCCGCCCTTGCCCTCGACATACTCAACGCCGTTGAGCTCGCGGCGGATCGACTGGATCATCCACAGGCCCATGATGTTCTTGAGGTAGCGGAAGCGCCCCCATGCGCCGCCTTCGTTCGTGAAGTTGGCGAGGCAGGACGCCTTTGTCGTAATTGGCTTTTCGTTCTCAACGCCCAGGAGCGACCAGGTTCCGGACGAGAGATACACCGCCCGGTCGTCGCGAGCCGGCACCGCGAGGTACGCGGACCCGGTATCGTGCATCGCAGGGAGAACCACCTTGACGCCCTTGTACTCTCCGACAGTCGCGCCGGGCATCTCGAGCTTCCCGAAAATGCGCTTCGGGAGCCCCAGCTTCTCGATGAGATCGAAATCCCAGTCCTTCTTCGCGGCGTTCAGAAGCGAGGTCGTCGAGGAGTCGGTGTACTCATGGACAATGTTGCCCGTCAGCCTGTAGTTGAGGTATTCGGGGACCATCAGGAACTTCGCCGCCCTCTCGAGCTGCTCGGGATGTTCCTTCTTGAGCGCCCAGAGCTGATATATCGTGTTGAACGCCGTCTTCTGTATGCCGCACCGCGCATAGAGGTCCTGGAACGACATCACCTGCGCCTCGATCTCCTCTGCCGCCCCCTGGGTGCGCGCGTCGCGGTACGCAACGGAGTCGCAGCAAAGCTCGCCCTTCTCGTCGAGAAGGACGAAGTCAACGCCCCAGGTGTCGATTCCGATCGACTCGACGGGGCCGCGCTTCAGCGCCTCGTCGATTCCCGCCTTCACGGACTCCACGAGTTTCTCGATGTCCCAGCAGTCGTGACCGTTGCGGCGCACCTGCCCGTTGACAAATCGATAGACCTCCTCGAGGGCGATCTTGCCGTCCTTCACTGTGCCGAGGATATGCCGGCCCGAACTCGCGCCAATGTCGATTGCAAGGTAGTTCTTCATTTCAAATCTCCAAGTCTTTTCCGCTCAACTGCCGAGCAACGAGGCGAGGAGCGGATCCTTAACGGCGATCTCCTCGTTGGTAAGACCCTCGATCTCGTGAGGGAAGACAATCCATTCGAGGCCGACGTCCTTGACGAAGTAGTCGGGCTTGAGGTCTGTCTTGTTCTTCTCGGGCTTCCAGTAGACGCACGCGAGGCGCATCTGCGCGCCCGCTTTCGCGATGCGCTCGCTGACGGCCTTCGCGGTCTTGCCCGTGTCGAAGACATCGTCCACGACGAGAACCTTGTCGCCTGGCCTGAGCATGCCGAATATCTCCTCTCCGAGCGTAAACACGACCTCGCCGGCGTTTTCGCCGATTCCGGAGTAGCTCGCGCACTTGAGCGGGATGTGGCGGATGTCCCAGCCAGACACCTTGAAGTACTCGTGCAGCGTAACGCCGACGGCAGCGCCGCCGCGCCACAGGGCGATGAGGATGTCGGGCTTCCAGCCCGACTTCCTCACGCTGGCCGCGAGCCTCCACGAATCGCGGAGGTACTCGTCGGCCGAGAGATAGTGCTTGTCGTTCAGCGCCATATCAGAAGTTCCATGCGAGGCCAACGCCGCCCCATGCGAAGTCCTTGTACTGACCGTAGTCGTTTCCGCAGCCCGTCTCGCAGGCATGGCGGAGGTCATGGTCGATGATGTGGCACCAGTAGACCTTCGCGAAGAGGCTCAGGTGCTCGGCGAACTGCCAGTTGATGTCGAAGCCGAGGCGCGAGGAGGCCATTCCGGAGCCGTGGAGCTCGGACCATCCCGCCGTCGGGAAGCACCAGTTGTAGCGGTGCGAGCGCCAGACGAGCTCCCAGGTCGGGGTGATCGTCACGTCGTCCGCAATGTCGATCGTCTTCTTGAGTCCGCCGAGGAACAGGTTGGCCTTGTTCTCGTGGTACTCGTGCACCCACTTGAAGTAGGGCGTCACGTACGGGTTCTTGAGCTCGAAGTAGTGGTTCCAGTCCATCGTCGTCATCGTGGAGACGCTCGACTGGTAGTGTCCGCGGCGGCCCTTCGCCCACTGGGTCGACGGATTGTGCCCGCGGTGGTGGGGATAGTAGTACCACACGACCTCGGTGCGGTAGCCGAGGCCCCAGACCTTGTCGTCGTCAAACCAGAACGTGTGGTCGAAGTGGACGTTGTAGTCCTGCTCGTTGAACCACTTGCCGTACTGTCCGTTGCGCTTGTCCGTGAGATCGGAGTTGAGCCAGATGCCGACGCCGACGGAACCGATCTCCCAGGGGAGGTTGATGTTCCCCTCGGCGTACGTCTGCCACGTGGGCTCGGAGTTGAGAAGGTCGCCGTAGAGCTGGTAGCCGGAGTAGATTCCCGTCGAGCCGAAGCCCCAGATAAGCGGAGCCTCGTCCTCCTCGGTCTCGGACTCCTCGGCCTCGCTCTGCGCCCCGGCGCCCTCCGCCGCAGGCTTGGGTTCATCAGCAAATGCCGCGAAGACCGCGGCGGTGACAGCAGCAACCATCAGTTTTTTCATTATCAACTTCCTTGGTTTTATTTTACGTTTCCCTTGGAAACGACACTGATATTCTACCAAAAATCCGCGGTTTCGTCACCTGTCCGCAGTGGAAATGTTGCACGAAAGGAGACGCGGCTTCCAGCCCCACCGCTTTCCATGGAGACGCGGCTTCCAGCCGCGTTTGTGCCTTCATTGTTCCGTCGCGGAGCGACGGAACCCCCTGTAGAGCACATGCCCGGCAGAGGTGCAACTAGGGGGTCCGTCGCTCCGCGACGGACATTCGTAACTCTCGCAAAAACCAAAACAATCGGGAGCATGCGAGCGTGGCGAATGGGAAGCGGCTTTCAAGTCAACTGCTCCACGCCCTTTCTTATGCGCGCGTCAAAAGCCGAGGTCCTGGGGCAGGCAGATCGGCGCGAGCGCGCCCCAGCCGCAGAAGTCCTTGCCGGACTTGATCTTCGGATGGTCGCACTGCATCGAGGAGAGATTCTCCCAGATCGTGCCCGTCGCCTTCCAGAGCTCGAAGGTCGCGTTGTAGTAGCGGCGTCCGAGCTCCTTCGCCTCCTTCTCGAACCCGAGGGCGAGGAGGCCGCGGATCGCAATGTACGCCGTCGGCGGCCAGACCTGTCCGCACCAGTACCCGCCTTCGCTGTCGAAGTCGGGGTCGCACGGAGCGAGAGCGGGGAACGGAACGGGCGTGCCGAAGATCTTCGGATCCGTAAACGCCTTCACCATGCGCTTCGCACGCTCGGGCGTCGGGATCTTCGCGACCATGACCCAGAACGAGCCGCCGTGGTAGCGCGGGATTATGCCACCCTCCCAGCGGTCGAAGTAGTATCCGCGCTCCTCGTCCCAGCAGAGCTCGTTGACGGCCTTCGCGATCTCCGCGTGCTCCTTTCGCCATGCCGCCGCGTCGTCGGCCTTGCCGATTTCCTCTGCGATGGACGCGAGGTTGAGGCAGTCGAACGCCATCTGCGACGTGATGTCGATCCAGCCCATCTGGCGGTTCCACGAGCTGTCCGCAGCACGGTTCTCGAGCCAGTACTTCCTGAAGCCGTCGAGCGAGGGGAGCATGAGCCCCGGACCGAACTTCGTGCCGTCGAAGAGGATGCCGCCCTTCTTCTTGTCCTCCTCGGACATCCCGTAGGGCGAGCGCACGATGTCGTCCATGCCGCATCCGAGCTGGTCGCCGAAGTAGAGTCCGTCGGCGCGGCGGTAGCGGCGCTTCACGGACTCGTGGAACTTGACGAGCTTCGGGTACACCTTCGCCAGCCTCGCCTTGTCCGAGACGCCGTTCCTGTACACCTCGATCTCGCCCCACGAGATGATCGGCGGATTCAGCGCGATCGGATGGTCGGGGTTCCAGCAGTAGAGTCCGCGCGACGAATACTCGCGCGCGATGAAGCCGTCCTCGAGCTGGAGCATGTAGAAGTTGTCGAGGCTGGAGAGCACGGGATACTTGCGCTCCTTGACGCGCGAGGCCCAGACGGCCTGGAACGCCGAGTCCCACATGAAGAATCCGCCGAAGTCGCCTCCGGAGGAAAGGCGCCTGCCGAGCCCTTCTATCGGATTCTCCTTCGCGAGCGCGTCGTCGACTTCCTTGAGCTTGAAGTCCGCGATCTTGATCGTCGCCTCACGGTACGCCTTGACGTTCTCCGGATTCGCCGCGTAGTCCTCCTTCGGTGCCGCCGCGTTCGCGTTGCACGCGGCGAGCGCCGCGCCAGCGAGAATTGTCGTGTATATTCCCTTCATCTGGTTCCCCTTGCTATGTGCTTTATGTTGTTTTCCTGTCTGTAAATTTCGGTCATCTTCCCGCAGCCTCAGCCACCAAGACGTAGTCTCCGTCTCCGCGCCCCTCGATCGGGAAGAGCGTCTGCACGCCGGAGACCGGACCGTCCGACGCCGAGATGTACGCGCCCGTGCGCACGTCGTACCATTTCAGCTCCGCAGGTCCGCCCAAGACGCCGAGGTCGACCTTGAACGGCATCGGCTCGGGCATATATGCGAGGAGGAACGACTTGTCGTCCGCGACGGCTGAAGGGATGTACGTCCCGTCCGAACCCTGTCCGAACACGACGACCTTGCCGTCGAAGTCGGGCCGGAGCTTCCAGAACGGATACTTCTCCAGGAGCGAGCGCATGTGCCTGACCTGCCACGCGCCGTCGAGGTCAAGGGCCTTGCGCCAGTCGAGATCGGTGTCGCGCGTCTTGGGGCCGCCCTCGTGGTAGAAGTTCCACACGCAGCGGCAGCCGTAGGTGTGCCCCGCTGCGCCGGACAGCATCGCGTTGTACATGGCCTTGCGCACCTGGTGCGCATCGATCCTGCGGCCCGAGGCGGGGGTCGTGTAGAAGAACTCGTGGCTGAACTCATAACGGCACTCTCCGTCCAGCACCGGCTTCGCCTGATGGCCGGTGCGCTCGTAGTCCCTGCGGATGTACTTGTAGTTCGGCCTGTCGATCCTGGTCCCGGTCTGGAGCATGTTGAAGTCGACCCACTCCTCGTCCGCGAGCCAGTCCGCCGAGCTGAACTTGTCGATGTGGTCGCGCGGAGCGGGATGGAACGTTATCAGGTGCCGCCCGGAGTCCCCGGCGCGGAGCCCCTTCGCCATGCTGCGCCACACGCGGACGAACCTCTCCTCGTCCGGATTCCTGTCCCCGCCGAGGACCCATATGACGTTCGGCGCGTCGCGGTAGCGCCTGCCGAGGAACTCGCCGTAGGAATAGGCGTTGTCTTCGTTGAAGCATACCGGGCCCCTTCCGTGGAGGAGCGGGCCAACGAATTCGCCCCACGTCGGGAGCATCCCCACGACAAGCCCTATCTCGCCGGCGCGGCGCACCACCCAGTCAAGGTGCTCAAAGAACTTCTCGTTGGGCCGAGTCGGATCCCAGTCGACGAACGCGAGCTGTCCGAACCTGCTGCGCTCGTCTTCGCCCGAGAACACCTCCTGGACGACCACGGGCATGAACACGGTGAAGCCCTGCTCCTTGCGCTTCAGCATGTAGCGCTCCGTCATCTCGCGGTCCGCGCAGTACAGCAGCCGCCACGCCGTGTCCGCGAGATAGAAGAACGGCTTCCCCTCCGCGTCAACGAGATAGCGTCCGTTCTCGCTCACGTCCATGAACCTGGGCTCGGCGGCGCCAAGCATTCCTGACATGGCCACGGCGGCCGCGGCAGCCAGAATCCTCTTCATTTTGTCACTTCCCCTTTTTGTTTTTGTCTTCAAGCCACTGCACAAGTTCTATGTGCGTAGTGAACCAGATGTCTTCGCGCCGGGAGTCGAGCTTCTCCAGAAGCGCCGTGAAATAATCAAGCCCCGGATCGAGCCAGTCGCCTCCGACGCCGTGGAAATCCATGTGCCCGACTCCGCCCGAGGCGAGAACGACGTCGACGTACTCCTCCATCTCCTTCTCCGTCTTACACTGGACGGGATAGCCGTGCCAGGGAAACCGCTCCACGAGGTTGTTGCGCCGGTACGCCTCGGCAAGCTCCTCGTCCGTGATCTCCAGCACCTTGTGCATCGACTCAGCGCCGGGAATCGCGAACGAGATCGGGCCCTTCTGGTTCGGACGCAGCCGGCGGATCGCCGCATTGCAGTCCGCGAACTCCTTCTCGAGCGCCGCCTTGTCCGGAATCTTCCCGTGCGTATATGTGTGGTTACCGAGGATGACGTACTCGCTGGCGTTAGCCCACGCCTCCTCATCCGCCTTGAAAGAGTCCCAGCCCGGGCACACGTAGAACGTGCCGGGGATTCTGTACTTCTCGAGGAGCGGGAACACGTTCTTCACCTGCGTGTGGCATCCGTCGTCGAAGGAGAGCATGAACGCCGCCTTCTTGCCGCCGGGCCAGCGACCCGAAGACGCGCGCGCCTTCGCACACTCGAATTCGACGAGCCACGCACACGAATTCGCGTCCGCCTTCTCGACGACGACCTGCCCTGGCGCGAACTTGACCGGACGTTCGACGAGGTTGCCGAGGTGGTCAAGCACCGTCGCCTTCGCAGACGCTGCGTCCAGTCCCTTGATGTCTACCGGAACAGCCTTCTCGCCGCTCCTGTAGTCGACGAAAAGGAGCGCCTTCCTCGCTCCGTCCACGGACTCCAGCGCCATCGCGGTGAACGGACCCTTCCTGACGACGCCGTGGTGCCGCGGATATTCGCGCAGCACGTCGCCGAACATCTTTGCCGCGTAGTAGGTCTTGTTGAAGCGCTTGAAGCCGTCCATGTAGCCCCAGTGGCCCGTGTGCGCGCACCCATACCAGTACGCCTGCGTGAGAGGCGTGTCCTGAAAGCGCGATAGCATGGTGAGATAGAAAGCCGCGGCGTCGATGTTGTTGTGTCCGCCCGGACCCGTCAGCGCCTTCTCGACGGCCTCGGGGGTCGAGTTCTCGCCGTGTATGCCGTCCCAGCTCACGAGGTAGTGGTACTCGTTGATGACGAGTTCGCAGTCCGTGAAGCCGAACGAGTCGCACATCTCACGCGCGGTACGGACCGTCCCCTCAAGTTCCTCGGGGTTCTGTCCGTAGTAGTGCCACGAGATGAAGTCCGGCGCGACGCCTGCGTCCCTGCACGCGCCGAGCAACTTGCGGAAGTAGTCGTAGTTGAGCCAGCAGAGCGCCGGTCCGCCGACCTTGATGTCGGGGAACTCGCTCTTGAGGCGCTTGAGGACTGTTACGAAGAACTCTACGAACCTGTCGCGCATCGCGTCCGCATCGCCGCCGCCCTTATCCTTCGGGAGGCACCACATGTTGCCGGTTCCGTCGGGCTCGTTCCATATCTCCCAGTACCTTATCCCCCACTCGTGTCCGTCGGCCCAACCGCGGTTGTAGTGGCGCACGATTCCGGCGAACACCTCGGCCGTCTTCACGAAGTCTTCCGGAACGAGCGCATTGAAATGGACGTCGCCAGTGTGCTCTATGGATGTTCCGAGCCGGTAGAAGATGTCGAGTCCGACGCCGCGGGCAAGCGACAGAAGATGGTCCGTCGGACCGAACACGTAGTTCTTCGGATCCTTCGCGTCCAGATGCGCGAGCGGAAAGATATGCTGCCAGTCCACCACGCGCTGTCCGGCGTTCACGAGCGCCCAGTCGTGGGTGCGCGCATAGGCGAGGTTCATCGACTTGATGGCCGCGTCGTCGTTCTGGATTGCGCGCATCGACGAGCGAGGCGCCCAGCCTGAAGAATGGATCTCACGCCTGAGATTCCGCGACGGCGCCGAGAAGTCGACCTCGATGGCCTCGGAAGCGAAAGCCTGCGCCGCCAGCATTGCGGCGGCACAGGCTATAGTTCTGCAGCTGATGGACATATGTATATTCAGCCGGATCAGCGGACTACGATCTTCATCGCGCGGTTGAGCTCGTCCTTGCGCACCTTGAGGACGCCGAGTCCGCTGAAGTGCTCGTCATCGATGTTGTCCGCGCCCGAACCAGTCGCGCCCCATGTTCCGCGAGAGATCGTCACTCCGTCGACATAGCACTTCATGCACGTCTCAACAGAATCGTCAGGTATCTCAATCTTGCCCGCAAAACCACCAATATCATCAAAATAAAGGTTCTGGTCTGCCGCCAGGGTCTTGCCATTCACCGTAGTAATCACAATCTTTGACGCACCTCCGCAGATACGGACAGGAACATCAATCTTGCAAGCTATGTCACCCGCCAAGGCACCTAGGTAAAGAGTTCCTGCATTAACAACTATTTCATCATCTATCCCCGTCTGGTCGCCTCCAAGAAGAAGATTGCCCGGCATGCAGTTGACAAAACCGTACGGAGCTACAACCTTTGACCATATACGCGAGATGTTGCCGTCGTTCCGCGAGCCATCGTCATAGTTGTTCGCCCAGACATAAGCCGTCTGATCAAACTTGAGAGTGCCAACTCCTGCTTGATCTTTCGTGCCAATATCGGCCTTTCCGCCACTCAGGATCAGCCCTCCAGAAGTAATCTCCAATGTCCTACCTTCGCCTATTTCGCAGTTGAACGATCCACCCCATTCCCATTCTACCGTCAGAGAATTGACCTTCACCACTTCCGTACCACTGTTACCGAGTGAAAATGCACCCGATGTATAAGCATTCGCATCCTCTGCACATACCCCAGGCGCCCCTCCAGTTCGTTTGCACCTGACAAGAAGCCCCTTTTCATCGAATGTGGCAAATCCCAATTCAACCCATTTTCCGCCGCCACCAAAGAAGTTCTGGTCAGAAGCCATCCACGGAACTATAGAGTGACTGTCGGATTCCAATGCGGAAAGACCAGAGCCAATCATTATTTCCTCTGCGTTGCCGACTTCCGTTCTTACTCGACGCCCAGGGTCGCTACGATACACACGTTCATCGGACAGTATCACCGTTCCTTTTCCCGAGTGGACTACACTCGATGCGCGCACAAGATTCGTCGGATAAATCGGATTAGCGTCCGCCGACACGCCGTTCGCCTGAATGCGAGTATAGCCAGCGCAAACATCAAGCTCGTCAACGCAGTTGCTCAGCACGGAACCTTCTGTCCACGGTTCCGTGTCTGCCCCACCTGGGCGGCGCTCACCGTCAAATATCATCATTCCGCCGTTAAGCGTCCATTTGCGCATTGGAAGCCGCGCCGCTACAACACCAGGTCCACCGTCTCCGTTTGTAGTACCAATACGAACAAATGCTGTGCTCAGGCTATCACTGTAGTCCTGATAACCAACTCGCGCGGCATAACCAGATAATTCAAACTCGGACTCCTCAAATCCGCTAGGCGCAAAACTCCAGAGGGAACCCATTCGATAGTCCAGCGTATCATGAAGTCCGCCTGATTCGACTATTTTCCCTGTGAAGCCAGTTGCATCACAGTTAAGTCTTGTGACGCCGCCATTCGCGTTGCGATATGTACCAGAGCCTGAAATAGCACCACCCAACCTAATATGAGCGAAATTTGCATCTCCCTGAGCAAACGGGTTGGCGTTTGTAACAGTAAGAATCGCCCCTTCCGCAATATCCAGTACGGAACCTTCCGTCAATTCAACTCCCGCTGTTCTTCTATTGCGCTCGTCCCCTTCGGCATGAATATACCCTAAATCGACAAGGCCGTTGCCAGCAACTGACAATGTCACACCGCTATCTACCAAAAGCTGCAATGACTGCCTTTCAGGACCCCAACTCTGCATCACAAAACCTCCGTTTGCACAGCACCAGATTCCGATATCGTCACGAATGTTGCTTGCAAAGGTAAGTTTCACGGAACTGGAGTCCGCAGCTTTTAACTTAAAGCGGTAGGACTGTGCATCCCAATAAGACCCGACATACAGCTGTCCAAGGGAAATGTTCTCGTTGATAGTTGTCGCGAATTCCACAGTCCAGTTCAGCTCTCCTCGCATTATGATAATGGCGATATCGTCGGGATTTCGAGGATAGTTAACTCCTGCCCCCGCACCGACCTGCTTCCAGGCGTCAGCGCTGCACCACTGTTTATGCTGCCCGTCATCTTTATCACAGATGTAGACTTTTCCACTTCCCTTCGCCTCCGGCAGCACAATGATCGCCAATGTATCAGCCCCTTTGTTCTCCGTCGTCGAGGGATAGACTCCGACAATGCCGGGCTCTATCGCAGTAAGAACATTTCCGTCAAGCGACAGAAAGCGTGGATTGGTAACGACATAACCTCCGTCGCCAATCGAAGGAAGGACAATCGTATCACCAGGCTTAACCCACAGCGCCTTGTCTGGGGCATTGTGATCCGAAAGACTTGTCACCTGGTGCTCCATACCAATGGCAGTAACACATATCATCGCGGAAACAACCGCAGCGATTGCTTTGTTGTTTGCTTTCATGTGATTGTCCTTTCTCTTGGTTAAAAACTCACAAAGCGTCGAGATCCTCCGCCTCCTGGAGACGCTGGTCGCGGAGAAGCGAGAGATTGTCCGTCGCAGTGATCCACACGTCCCACGCGGCGTCCATCGCGCGCTCGAGCACCGAGGGATCCGCCGCGGCCGCAGGGCTCGCCGCGGCGACGCGCGCCGCCTCGAGGTCGCGCTCCACGCGGATGGTGAGCGTGCGGCTTTCGATTCCCTCCGGGGTCGTGAAGCCCATCCTGGCCGAACGTGCGTTGAGAGACTCCTCGTCGGGCGTCATCTTGCACTTGAACTTCTTCGCGAGAAGCGCCACGCAGTCATCGTACTCCGTGTTGGCGGCGAGCTTGGCGTCGACAGTCGCGGAAGCCGTGAAGCGCAGGTGCGCCTTGATCTCGTAGATGCCGTCCTTTTCCGACGCGCGGACCGAATACTCGCTGAAGCCCCTGAAGTGCTTCGCGGGGATGTAGAAAAGGCGCTCAACGAAGCGACCATCCTCCTGCACCGTCTTCGGCGTGAACGACGCGCCCGGCTTCTGCCCGAACTTGACGCCGAAAAGCCCCGAGAACGCGTCCGACTTCGGCTTCGCGGCCGGCTGCACCACCGCGACAGAAGACGTGACCGCCGCGCCTGGCGCGTTGGACGAGACGGCCGTTGCGGGAACGGCGGACGTCGGCTGCGCCTCGGCTCCCGTGTCGGGCCCGGCGGACGGCGGACGAGTCTGCTCGTCGATGAGCTTTTTGAGCTTCGCCTCCTTCTCCGCGGCCTCTTTCTGGCGACGGGCCTCCGCACGCTTCTTGCGGGCCTCCTCGCGCTCAAGCCTCTCCGCCTCGTTCTTGCAGCGCTGGCACATCGTCCAGCCCGCAGGTGCGACGCCCTGGCACTTTGAGCACAGTCCGCACAGCGCCGGCAACGGCACCACTGCGGACAGCAAAGACACAACAAACAACGACCTGTATGAACCTTTCAATTTACTCCCCTTCTCTTTTGAACCTTTATGGGAGATATTATACCAAACTGACATGCCTATATTCTATCAAATATGGGCGAAAGGAACATCCCAAAGATTAAAAAACGCGCATCCCGTTTATAAAAGGCGGAACGGGCGCTACATCACGTACCAGAGCATGCAGAAGAAGTGGCAGATCGTGCCCGCGAGAACGAAGAGATGCCAGACCATATGCGCGTAGGGCAGGGACTTCCAGAGATAGAAGACGCAGCCCAGGGTGTAAAGACCTCCGCCGACCGTCAGCCACATCGTGCCAAGCCCCTGGAGCGACCTGATCAGCGGCACGATCGCGATGATGGCCACCCAGCCCATGACGACGTACGCGACAGTGGAGACGAAGCGGAACTTACCCGTCGTCCGTATCTTGAAGATTATCCCCGCGAGCGTGCCGCCCCACTCTATGCCGAAGATCGTCCACGCGAGGCCGGGATGCCCAGGGCGGAGCGTCACGAGGCAGAACGGAGTGTACGTGCCGGCGATGAGGAAATAGATCGCCATGTGGTCCATGATGTGGAGCACCCTCTTCGCTGGCGGATACGTCACCGTATGGTACGCCGACGAGATCGCGTACATGAGGATCATCGAGAAGCCGAAGATCGCGCCGGCCGTGGTCTTCCAGGCGACGTCGACCCCGCTCTGCGCGCCCTTCCAGACCAGCAGCGCAAGCATGGCGGCGCCAAGGTGCGAGCCGACGACGTGCGTTACGGCGTTCGCTACCTCCTCACCGGGAGAATATGGAACGACTTTCTTCACTCTGATGACCTAAAAACGTGGAGAAAACGTCTTTCCGAAGGAACCATCCCGCGAGATGGTGGGCGATACTGGACTCGGACCAGTGACCCCTACCGTGTGAAGGTAATGCTCTAACCAACTGAGCTAATCGCCCTTAACGGAAAACGGCGCATAGTATATCATAACTATGCGCCGTCTTTCAAGGGGGTACGCTAAATTTTTAGCGCGAGAAGTTGAAGTTGATGCCCGGGAAGCACGGGAGGAAGCCCGAGCTGTTCAGGTTGATGATGCCGAGCTGGACGCCCTCGTGGTGCTTCGAGATGTTCACGAGACCGAGCTGAAGGCCCGCGGAGCTCTCGGCCGCGAGGTTGATGCCGCCGAGCTGGAGTCCCGCCATCTTCTTCATCGCGTAGTTGAGGCACCCAGCGGAGAAGCCGGTGAACGAGCTGTTCGACAGCATGAACGCGCCGATGGAGGCACCGTATGCGTTGCCGACGAACCAGTTGATGCCGCCGAGCTGAAGGCCGTAGAACTCGCCGTCGTAGTTGACGAGCGCCATCTGAAGTCCGTATGCGATGTCCTCGTTCCAGTTCAACGCGCTCGCGAGCTGGATGCCGTAGAGCTCCTTCGTGCGGTTGGCGAGCAGGCCGAGCTGCAGACCCTCGGTCGCGCCCATGTCGGCGACGTTGGCCGCGGTGACCGCGATGCCGATGACATCCTCGTCGGCAACGCCGACGACGCCGAGGTCAATGCCGATCACGCTGCCCTTGTTGTGGCCATAGGGCATGTCGAGCCTGATGCCGTAGACATCCGGACGGTTCCACGGGAGCAGCAGGTCGCCCGGCGAGGCAACGGAGTACTGAAGCCACGCCGCGTCGGCGTTCGCCGCGGTAGCCGCGATGGCAAGAAGGGAGAATGCGAGGAGTTTCTTCATCTTTTTCGTCCTTTCGTTTCTGTAATTATATCACAAATGTGCTTTGTTTGGCTACGGTAAATGTCAGAATTCGAGAGCGGAGTACATTTCCGCCAGGAACTCGGCGTATGTCATGCGCTTCTGCTCCATAGAGTCGCGCTCGCGCACGGTGAACGTTCCGTCCTTCGTGGACTGGTCGTCGACGGTGATGCACCAAGGCGTGCCCGCCTCGTCCTGCCGGCGGTAGCGGCGGCCGATCGCGCCGGAGACGTCCCACATGCAGTTGACCTTCTGCTGGAGCTTCCGGAAGATGTCGCGCGCCATGTTGTACTGCGCCTCGTCCTTCTTGATGAGCGGGAAGATGGCGACCTTGATCGGCGCGACCTTCGGATTGAAGTGCAGCACCGTGCGGATGTCTTCCTTGCCCTTCTCGTCCGTGAGCTTCTGCTCCTCGTACGCCTCGCAGAGAAGCGCAAGCATGAGTCGGTCGACGCCTGCGGACGGCTCGATCACGTGCGGGACGTACTTTCCGTCGAAGAGGTTCTCGCAGAAGACCTTCGCCTTCGCCGCGATGTCCGCCTTCTCCTCGTCGGAGAACGCGACCTCCTTGCCGGCCTTCGCGGACGCCGCCTTCTGCTTGCGCTCGAGCCACTCGGCCTGCGTCTTCGCGATGAAGGCGGCCTTCTGCTCGTCCGTCATCTTCTTGCACGCCTGCTTGAGCGGATCGTCGAAGACCGTCTGCGGGACCTTCGAGTGGATCTGGTGCTGCGTGAGGTCGAAGTCGCTGCGGGCCGCGATTCCCTCGAGCTCCTGGCGCCCGAACGGGAAGTCGTACTCGATGTCGACGCAGGCGCGCGCATAGTGCGCGAGCTCGTCCGGCTTCTGCCAGTACTCGACGAACTTCTCGGTCGGCAGCCCGACCGCGTTGAGGAACTTCTTCCTCTGCTCGACCCAGTACTTGTGCCAGACCTCCCAGCCCCAGTCGTCCTGCACCGGGCCGTTAAGGTCGGGATTGTCGGCGAGCGTGACGACGTGCCCGTACTGGAGCTCTATCGCCTCGTCGGGGCGGATGAAGAACTCGAGCTCCATCTGCTCGAACTCGCGCGAGCGGAACGTGTAGTTCCTGGGCGTAACCTCGTTGCGGAAGCTCTTGCCCATCTGCGCAATGCCGTAGGGGACGGTCATGCGCGAGGTCGCAGTCACGTTGAGGAACTGCGCGAAGATCGCCTGCGCCGTCTCCGGACGGAGGTACGCGACGTTCGACGGGTCGTCGATAGGTCCGACGACGGTCTTGAACATCAAGTTGAACGGCTTCGGCTCCGTGAGCTCGCCGCCGCAGTAGGGGCAGAAGAAATCGCTGCCCGCGACCTTGGGCTGGGGCTTCTTCTTCTGGTCCGCGTAGATGTCCTTGATCTGGTCCGCACGCATCAGCTTCTTGCAGTCCTTGCACATCGTCATCGGATCGGCGAACGTGTCGAGATGGCCCGACGCCTTCCAGATCTTCGGATGCATGATGATCGTCGCGTCGAGGCCTGCGACGTCTTCGCGACCGCGCACCGTGAACTGCCACCAAGCCTGCTTGACGTTGGCCTTGAGCTCGCACCCGAGCGGACCGTAGTCCCAGAAGCCCGGCATGCCGCCGTAGATCTCGGATGAATGATAGATGAAGCCGCGGCGCTTGCAGAGCGCCGACAGGGCGTCGAGTGAGGATTTGCTTTCTTCTGCCATAATGGGGAATATTATACCATAATTTTCAGTACATTCCGCCGTTGACGGATATTACCTGGCGCGTCAGATACGCCGCGCCGTCCGAAAGGAGGTACGCCACGAGCGACGCGATCTCCTCCGGCCTGCCGAATCGCCGCATCGGAATCGCCTTCTTCACCTCGTCGACGGCCTCGGGCAAGATGGACTGCGTCATGTCCGTCTCGATGACTCCCGGCGCAATCGCGTTGACCGTGATGCCGCGCTTCGCGACCTCCACGGCGAGCGCCTTCGCCGCGCCGACGAGACCGGCCTTCGCCGCGGAGTAGTTGACCTGCCCGCGGTTCCCGACGACGCCGGAGGCGGACGACAAGACGACGATCCTGCCGCGCACCCTTCCCATGATCATCGGCATGAGGCAGGGCTTGAGGACGTTGTAGAATCCATCGAGGTCGGTGCGCATCACGGCGTCCCACTCCTCGTCCTCCATCGCGGGGAACGCGTTGTCGCGGTTTATGCCGGCGTTGAGGACGACGGCGTAGTACGGGCCGTTGGCCGCGATGTCCGCGTCGAGCGCCGACTTGGCGGCAGCGCGGTCCGACACGTCGAACACGAGGTCCGTCCCGCCCGAGCGCACGGAGTGCGTCACGACGTCGTATCCCTCCGCAGCGAGCGCGTCGGCTATGGCCTTCCCGATCCCGCGGGAACTTCCTGTGACAAGTACGCGTTTGTTCATGGCGGTAATTATACCAAATTTACCGCCCCGTCAGAGGACCCCAAGTAGCCAGGCCAGCACGAGCGCGCCGGCGACAACGGCCGCGCCCGTGGCGACGGACGAGACGATCTTGCGGATTTTCTTGCGGCGCTTGATGCGCGCGACGAAGTCCTGTATCTCGACGTCCTGCGTCTCGTAGGAGAGCGTCTCCCTCTTTGCGGCGTTCTCGGCCTTCCCGATGAGCGACTTCATGCTGACGATTGTAGGGGCGGAATCGGCCTGGTGGGCGAACTTGACGTCCGACACGTGCCCTCCCTTGGGCTTGTAGCCAATCTTCGCGAACTCCTTGATGAGCGCCGCCGGCGTCGGAATGCGCCGGTCGTACTCCTTGACGCACATGCGGCGTATAATCACCGCTAGCTCAGGGGGAACGTCGGGGTTTATGTCGCGGATGTCGGGGAAAGGATCGGACGAAAGAGTCTGCGCCAGGATCTGCGGCGCGTTGGGTCCGTCGTACGGAACCTGCCCCGCGATCATCTCGAATAGGACGACGCCGAGCGAGTAGATGTCCGCGCGCGTGTCGACTACGGACGCGTCGAGCGCCTGCTCCGGCGCGACGTAGGCAGGCGTCCCGAAGACGCTCTCCGCCTCCGTGCACAGCGAGTCCTTTATGTCGTCCGACTTGGCGATGCCGAGATCGACCAGCTTGACGAGTCCGTCCGGCTGGATCATTATGTTCTCGGGCTTGATGTCTCGGTGCACGACGTGGTACTTCTGCGCCGCGTTGAGCGCCGCGGCGACCTGGAGCACCACCTCCACCGCGCGGTCCGGCGCGAAGCGCCCCGCAAAAGCGAGCGCCTGGCGGAGGTCTCCTCCGGAGATGTAGTCCATCACGAGGTAGTAGAGCCCCCTCTCCTCGTCGTAGCCGCAGTCATGAACCGCGACGAGGTTGGGATGGCGTATGCGCGTCGCTATCTTCGCCTCGCGCAGGAAGCGCTTGACGTACTCCTTGTTCTCCTTCGCAACCTCCGGGAAAAGCACCTTGAGCGCGTAGATGGTGTCGAGTATCTCGTGACGGACGAGATACACCGCACCGAGGGAGCCGTTGCCGAGAAGCCTCTCGATCACGTAGCCGCGGAACTTCTCCCCGTTCCTGAAGACCTCCTGCCTGCCGAAGTTCATGCACGCCCCCCAATCTTCACGACGATCACCGAGAAGTTGTCCGACGCTCCGGCGCTCTCGACGAGCGAGCGGATGCGCTCCGCGATTTCCTTCGCGCGGCCGCCTTCAGAAAGCGCGCCCTTCAGGAGCGCCGGCGGGACCATTCCGTGCACGCCGTCGGAGCACAGCAGAAAAATGTCCCCGGCATGCATGTCGACCTTCTTCCACTCGAGCCGCGAGTTCTGCCCGACGCCGACGGCGCGCGTGAGGACGTGCGCAAGCATCGAGGCACGCGTCTCCGCCATTGAGCCGCCCGGACGCGAACTGTGGTGGCGCATGATCTCGCGCTCCATCGTATGGTCATTGGTGAGCTGACGGAACCCCTCGCCGCTCAGGCAGTAGACGCGACTGTCCCCGATGTTGCCGACGACGGCGCTTCGTCCGTCCTCCGCATCCGCGACGAGCACCGTCGCCGTCGAGCCCATCTGCTTGTATCCGGCCTTCGCGGCGTAGGAGCGCACTTCCTTGTCGGCGCGCCTCACCGCGTCGTCGACCAGCCTGACGCGCTCGGGGAAGTCCGTGCGCTTCGCAAGGGCTCTGCCCAGCTCTCGGCAGATCATTCCGCTCGCTATCGCCCCGCCTTCGCCGCCGCCCATTCCGTCGGCGACGCAGAAGACGAGTCCGCGCCTGTTGACGAAGACGCTGTCCTGGTTTTCGCGGCGGACCGGTCCGCACTCCGACAAGTGCGCGATGTCCACGTGTATGCGTCTCCGGCGTTTGAAGAGTCCGAACAGCATGATCACATCCCCCTTGCTGCCTTGATTATGGCGAGTACTAGCGCCTCCAGCGCAAGGGCCATGCCCGTCGCGGCGTAGAGGACGTAGCGGTCTTTGTACCACGGTACCGGAGGCGGGGCGAACTCGCCGGTCGGTATGCGGTCCGGATGGGTGAGAAGCTCTAGGACGAGCCTCGCCGAGGGCGGACGCTGGTCGGCGTCCGGAAGCGTCATCTCCGACACGAGCACCGCGAGCTCCGCGGGCGTGTCGGGCCTGCTGAGGCGCACGTCGGGGAACGAGCGTCCCTCGAGCGCCTTCGCAAGCGTCTTCATCGCGCCCTCGCCTTCGTTCGGACGCTTCCCGGCGAGCAGCTCGTGGAGCATCACACCAAAGGAGTAGATGTCCGCGCGTATGTCGACGGAATGCGAGTCGAGCATCTGCTCGGGCGCCATGTATGCCGGCGTCCCTATCACGGCCGAGGCGCGCGTCGCGCGCACGTCCTCGAACTTCGAGAAGCGCGAGATGCCGAGGTCGGAAAGCTTCGCGACGCCGTTCGCGTCGAAGAGTACGTTGTCCGGCTTTATGTCGCGGTGCACCATTCCGCTCGCCTCGATGAGCACGAGCGCGCGCGCGATGTCGCGCGCGACTGACATCACGCCGTCAAGCGACAGCCCGCCGGGGTTTGCGTTGAGGACGTCCCTCAGCGAGCCGCCCGGCATGTACTCCATCAGCAGATAGCAGAGCCCCGTCGCCTTGTCGCGCGCCGCGCCGTAGACCTGGACGAGGTTCGGATGCTTCACCCTCTTCGCGAAGTCGGCCTCGTGGCGGATGCGCTCGAGGAATTCGGAGTCGGAACCGGAGACGGACGGATCAAGCACCTTGAGCGCGCACCGCAGGCCCTTCGGGTCTTCGGCGAGAAAAACCTCGCCCGTGCCGCCCGAACCGAGCCGTTTTATGATGCGGAGATTCCCGAATATGCTTCCAGGAACCAGCAGCTCTCTCCAGTCCGTCCCCATGTCAGTCCATCTGTCAGGTCCTCTTCAGCTGTGGGAAAAGCACAACGTCGCGGATCGAATCCGTTCCGGTGAGGAACATCACGAGCCTGTCGACGCCGAAGCCGAGTCCGCCCGTCGGCGGCATGCCGCACTCGAGCGCGGAGATGAAGTCCTCGTCGATCTTCTCGGTGTCCTCCCCCGCCTGGTTCTCGAGCGCCTTGCGCTGCTCGAGCGGATCGTTCTGCTCGGTGTACCCCGGGCAGAGCTCGCGCCCAGCGACGACGAATTCGAAGACGTCCACGAGCGACGGATCGTCCTTGCACGCCTTGGCGAGCGGGACGAACTCGTGCGGGATCCTGGTAACGAACGTCGGCTGCATGAGCTTCTTCTCGATGAGCTTGTCGTAGACCTCGTGCGTGAGCTCGAGCTCGCGCGTGATTCCATCCAGCTCGAGGTTGGTGTCCGTCTCGCGTCCCTTCGCCTTGGCCTTATCGAGCTGCGTCGCGAAGTCGAGGTCGAACCAGTCGTCGCCCATGAGCTCCTTGACGAGGTCCTTGTACGCGACGCGCCTGTAGGGCGGGTTGAAGTCGATGACCGTCTTCTCCTCGCCGTACTCGACCTTGCGCGTGCCGATGACCTTGTCGCAGAGGTGCGGAAGGAGCCCTTCCATGATCGCCTCCATCGACGTGCGGTCTCCGTAGGCCTCGTAGATCTCGCACACCGTGAACTCGGGGTTGTGCGTGCGGTCGATGCCTTCGTTGCGGAAGTCCTTGCCGAGCTCGAAGACCTTGTTCATTCCGCCGACGAGGAGTCGCTTCAGGTAGAGCTCCGGCGCGATGCGCATCACGCAGTCCTTGTCGAGCGCGTTGAAGTGGGAGAAGAACGGCTTCGCGGCCGCTCCGCCAGCCTGGTCCTGCAGTATGGGGGTCTCGACTTCGACGAAGCCCTTGTCCCAGAGGTACTTCCTGATCTCCATGATGAGTCTGGAGCGCGTGAAGAAGCGCGCGCGGCTCTCGTCGTTCGTCATGAGGTCGACGTAGCGGCGGCGGTAGCACTCCTCCTGGTCGGCGAGCCCGTGGAACTTCTCCGGCGGCTGCTCAAGCGCCTTGGCGAGCATGGTCCACTCCTTGACGACGACGGACTTCTCGCCCTTCTGCGTCGTGAAGAAAACGCCCTCCGCGCCGATGATGTCGCCGAGGTTGAGCTGCTTGAACGCGGCGAAGGCGGTCTCGGAGAGCTCGTCGCGCTTGAAGATGAGCTGGAAGCGGTCCGTGCCGTCGTTCATGGTGCAGAAGTTCATCTTGCCCATGCGGCGGATCATCAGCAGGCGTCCTGCGACGCGAACGGCCTTGCCCTCCTCGAATGTCTCCCTCGCGACCTTGAGGTCGACGTGGTCGTACTTGCAGCCGTAGGGCTCGTAGCCCATTTCCTTCAGCGCCTTCATCGACGCGAGGCGCTGCTCGCGGTATTCGTTGGTTTCCATGTCTCAGTGCTTCATCGTGTAGCCGTTGAAACGGTGCGTGTTGTAGAGCTTCTGCCCCTTCACGACCGAAAGCCCCATCGCCTTCCTTATCGCGACGATGTCCTTCACGAACTTCGGCGCAAGCTGGTTGACCTTCCCGCCGTGTCCGGACGCAAGAAGCAGCACCTGGCAGTATGCGTCCGCGTTCTCCGCGAACCACTCAGCCTCCTCGATGTCGCGTCCGCCGCACACGATGCCGTGGTTGGCCATGAAGACGACGTTGGACTTCTTCGCCGCCTCCGCGACAGTCTTGGCGACTTCGTCCGTGCCGGGCGTAGCGTAGGGCGCGAGCGGAATCTGCGACAGGAAGATGTCCGCCTCGGGGTTGATTCCGTTCGGCGGGACCTCGCCCGCGAAGAGGAACGCGTTGCAGTGCGGCGGATGGCAGTGCATGCATGCGTTCATGCCCGTCGCCTTCATCATCGCGATGTGCACCTTGACCTCGCTCGTGCGCGGACGGTATCCGCACAGCTGCCCGGCCGCCATGTCGACGAGGCAGATGTCCTCGCGCTTCATGAAGCCCTTGCAGCACAACGTCGGCGAGCAGAGGACGAGATCCTCGCCCACTCGCACAGAGAGGTTTCCGCCGTTGCCGTCGGTGTAGCCCTTGTTGTAGATGCGGCGGCCAATCTCGCATATCTGGTCCTTCACCTTGTTGATCGCAGGCGAGTCGAAGAACTTGTCGAGCTCGCGGCGCGTCTTCGGCTGCGGGCCGTTCTTCCAGTCGTACGCACGCTCCACGAGCGGCGGGTTGATGTACAGCTTCTTGTCCATTTCAGCTTCCCCTCTTATTCCCAGAGTTTCTCGATTGCGTAGTAGGCGCGCGCCTCGCGCGAGAACACGTGCACCACGACGTCTATGAAGTCCGCAACGATCCATCCGCACTCGGGATCGCCCGTCATGCGGTTGCGCCTTACGCCCGCGTCGCGCATCGCCTGCTGGGCGTTCGCGACGAGCGCCTTGAGGTGCGGGGCGGCCGAACCCGTCGCAACGACAAAGAAGTCGGTGAGCGAGCTCTTGCCACGCACGTCGTATATCTTCACGTCCTCCGCCTTCGATTCCTCCAGCGATCGGGCGATTACCTTTGCCTCATCAATTGCTTCCATGACGTAAATTATACCATTTTTTCGAAATCCTTGACGCCCAGATGGTGCCAGGCGTCGAGAACTACCTTCGTTCCATCCTCAAGCACGAGCTTCAGAATGCCCTTCTTCTTCCACTGCGAGCGGTCGACGGACTTCACCTCGCCGAGCATCCGGCGCCTGCCGTCGTAGACGAAGGACGTCTCGTCGTACTCGAAGCGGAAGAACGCCGCCGCCGATATGTTGATGCCTATGAGCGCCGCGGCAACGAGGCACAGCGCCGCGAAGCCGTACTGCGACTTGATCTTCTGGCGCTTGAACGCCTCGAGCGGATACCCCTCCGGGGCCTTCGCCTTCTCGATCTTCTCGTAGAGCTCGGCGGCGGGAGTCTTCGGATACGAAACGAGCCCGTCGTATCCGAACCAGCATCCTAGCCCGACCATCAGCAGGCACACCGCGAAATGGCGGCGGAAGAACTCGGGATTGAGCTTAAGCTTCTTCATCGCATCCCTCCATCGTCGACTGTATCGCCGCGAGAAGCGTGTACTTCCCGCCGGGCTCGAGCGTGCGCCCGCCAGGCCAGTCCGAGACAGGCTCCACGCACACGAAGCGCCTCCACGAGTCCTCGTCGAAGTCCGGGAGAGTGTAGTTCGTCCCGGGATTCCACACCACCGCCCTGTCGTTCCCCGCGGACGCGATCGCAATCGCGCGCCGCAGCCCGGAATCGACCACAGCGAACTCGTGCCGCGGCGAGGGGGGAAGCGAGAAGATGTGGTCCTTCGGACACGTCATCGCGATGTCGCCGACCTGAACGCCGTCCGCGTCCGCCTCCGCGTCGTGGAACGCCGCGCCGTCCAGTCCGCGAACGACAGCCTCGTCGCGCTCGCGCAGGAGCAGGTACGGATGCAGTCCGCAGCTGAAGTCGAACGGCTTTTCGTCCGCATTCGTCACCGTGAGCGCGATGTTGAGCTTCATCGAGACCGTCACCTTTATCGCAAGCTCGAAGTCGTGCGGCCACAGCGAGCGCGTCGCGGCGTCCGACCGCAGCACAAGCGTCGCCTCGGTCATCTCGTCCGAGTACTCAGTCGCCTTCACCTCGAACGGCATCACGCGCGCGAAGCCGTGCTGCGGAAGGTCCTTCGAGAAGCGGTTGCCGAACTGCGGAAAACACACCGGCACTCCGCCGTGGAAGGACTCGCCGCGGTTGTAGTCGCGCTTCGAGGGGCGGAACAGAACCTCCGAATGCCCCGTCGGACGGTACGACAGCACGTTCGCGCCCATCAGCGCGACCTCGGCCGTCCCGTACTTGTTCGCGAGCACCACGTTCGGATACCCGCAGTGCCCGGGACGGAAAACTATCCGCCCAGGAGCGCCGTAGCGCGCGTTAAGCTGATCGATCGTCATCGACATCCCTACCCTTACCTGTTGAAGCCCTTGTGGTTCATGAACTCCCAGATGCGCCCAACCCACGTGTAGCTGCCCGTGCCGGGCGAGGCCATGCGGTGGAAGCAGTGGTTCCTCTTGCAGAGGGTGTGCAGGTCGCTCGCGATGCCCATTCTGCGCATCTGCTCCCACGCCTTGACGGAGTTCATCGCCGCCCAGCCATCCGAGTCGCCGTGGATGAAGACCATCGGGCAGGTCGCGGGGTCGAATGCGAACTCCGGCACGAGCCGCGCGGAGTCATCGTTTCCGCCAGTCGTGTTGAGCTCGTCGACTCCGTCCGTGAGCGAATACGCGGGATATATCCCGACGCCCCACTGCACGTTGCACGGGATCTTGTCGATGTCGTCGATGTTCCAGTAGGAGCGGCTCTGCGAGCTCGTCACTCCCATGAGCGTGAGGTGCCCGCCCGCGGAAGAGCCCATGATGCCGATGCGGTTCGGGTCGAGCCCCTTCTCGGCGGCTTTGGAGCGGACGATGCGGATGCAGCGCTGCAGGTCCTGCCACGCCGTCGTGTGCTTCGCGAGCGGAGCCGCGGGGCGAGGAGTCCTGTACTTCATCGTCACGACCGCCATGCCCTTCTCGTTGAGGAAGCGACGCGCCGGCGCGACCTCGAATCCGTCCGGCCCGTTTCCGTTGTACGCGCCGCCGGAGTAGATGATCTGGATTGACTTAGTCGTGAGGTTCGCGGGGATGTACCACTCGAGGTAGGGGATGTTCTGCTTCTCCTGGAAGTCAGGAATCCTGCCCGCGGGCCAGAGCTCCTCCTTCGCGTACTTCGCCGGATCGTGGAAGTCCTTTGCATAGCGCTGCATGAGGTCCTCCTCCGGCGCAAGCTCGCCGAGGAAGCCCATCTGCGTCAGGAACTCGTGCGCACGGTCGAACCAGTTGTCGTACGCCGCCGCCTTGTCGCCCTTCCCGTCCTGGCCCCAGAAGCCGTGGTGGCGGTCGGCGAAGAGATGCAGCTCGGCGGGGATCTTCCGCTTCCTCAGCTCGCGGTAGACGAGCGTCGAGGCCATCGGGGAGTATTCGTCGGCGCTGCCGTGGAACATGCACATCGGCGCCGTCTTCTCGTCGAACTTGAAGATTGAGTCGAGCTTCGCGTCAATGGCCTGTCCGTTGCGCGTGTTGGGGATGCCGATTCCGTCCGTCACCGCGTACGCGATCGCGCCGGTGATCGCCCAGTTGAGGTGGCACGGAACGTCGTCGAGTTCGTCGACCTTCTCGTAGGCGGGGGTGAGAGCGCTCGTCGCGAGAAGCGTCGCGAGGTGCGAGCCCGCGGACATCGAGATGGTGCCGATCTTCTCCGGATCGAACCCGCGCTTCGCCGCCTCGGAACGCACCATCCTCACGGCGCGCTGTCCGTCCTCCCACGCGCTCTGGTGGATCGGCAACCCTTTCGGACGCGGAGTCCTGTACACGAAGTTGACGCACTGGAATCCGATCGCGGTGAACTTCCGCTCCCACATCTCGACGAGCCCGACGTCGCAGCAGATGCCGTATCCGCCTCCCGAGATGAGAATCATGCATCCGCCGTTCGGCTTCTCCGGCGCCGGACGCCAGTCGAGGTACGGCGACTTGCCCTTCTCCTTCTCGTTGGTCATCGCCGCGATCTGGTGATCCTGCGCGTCGGGCATCTTGCCATCCGGCCATATGTTCACCCGCTCGGCGAATGCCGCACCCGACAGACACACGGCGCACAGCGCCACCCATGCCACGCGACTCGCGCGCAACGAACCCCGAAGGACATTGTTTTGCATATTTTTCTCTCCTTTTTTACAACATTGTACGTCAGACGCCGCGCAGAGCAGCGGCGACGCGCGCGAGACGCTCCTCGGTGGCGAGCCGGGCGAACTCCGCGTCCTTCGCCCTGCGCTCCATCGCGTCCATCTCCCGCTTGAAGAACTCCCTGTACTCCTTCTGCCTCGCCTCGAACTCGCCTTCGTACTTCGCGAGCCTCTCCTCGAAGTGCGCGGCGTATTCGCCGCGGCGGCGCTCGAACTCGGACGAGAACTCGGCCTCGCGCTTCTCGAAGGCTGCGGCATACTCGGCGGCGCGCTTCTCGAAGGCCGCCTCGAACTCCTTCTGGCGGCGCTCGAAGGCGTCCGACGCCGCGCCGAGCCGCACAACGAGCCTGTCCACAGCCGCGGCGAGGTCACCGTCATCCGTCTCGGCGAGTCCGGACGACTCAAGAAGCCTGGTGAAGAGCGGACGCACGAGCGGACGGTCGACGAGGAACACCCAGACGACTGCCATGAGCGTCGAGAAGAGCGCGGTGTGGAGGCACTGCATGAGGTCGGCCATCGTGACCGTGTCGAGCTGGAAGTACCCGATGACGATGATGCCCCACAGTGTTCCGAAAAGTCCGAGCGCGACGTTGAGCTGGTCCGATCCGCGGAAGAACGGGAAATCCCCGGCGCGGAAGCGCCGCCCTCTCGCCATGCGCGCGAGGGAGACGGTCATGCAGAGGAATCCGAGCGTCGGGATGAACGTCGTCACCGCGGAGTAGTCCACTGCCGTCCAGTCGAGCCACGGTATCATGCCGGGCGCCTTCGCGGAGAAGGCGGCCGTGTCGCCTCCGGCGGCAAGAAACGCCGCCCACCAGTTCCATATGGCGGCGACGTTGTTCACAAAGGCAAGCGTGCAGAACGCTGTGGCGATGGCGCACAGCGCCAGCAGGAGCCTGATCTTCTTCATGCCTTTTACTTCTGCTTCAGCTTCTGGCTGACGGCGAGCATGCGGTCGCCGAGGTCTTCGAAGCCGACGTCCGTCGAGTAGACGTCCTTGTAGTACTGGTACGCCTTCTCGAGGTCGCCCGACTCCTCTGCGCAGAGGCCGAGCTGGTAGACGATCTTCTTCTTGAGGTCGTCCATCGTCGGGATTGCGTCGCGCGCCGTCTCAAGCTGCATGATCGCCATGTCCGTCTGCCCCTTCTTGAGGAAGCACATGGCGAGGTAGTAGAGCGCCCAGAGGCGGTCCTTCGGGCTCTTCTGCGCGAGCTGCAGATGCTCGAGGGCCTCGTCGTAGTACTCGTAGGTGAAGTACTGCACGCCGAGCTCGTAGCGCAGGTGCAGGTCGTTCGGATAGCGCTCCACGCGCTGCGCCAGGTCGTCGAAAACGAACTGGTTCTTCTGGTTCTCCATCTCGATGGCGTTCTCCTCGTCGCCTGCGGCGCGGTACGCCTCGATCTGCTGGTCGTAGTAGTTGACGTACGTCTGCGAGAGCATGCGGTCAAGCTCGGGGTCCATCGAGCCCGCGGCCTCAATCGCCTCCGTAAGACACTGAATCGCCTCCTCGAAGCGCTTGTTCTGCACGTAGATACGCGCAAGCGCACGGCGGAAGTTCATGTTCTTCGGCTCCTTGGCGATCTGGGCGAGCTTCTCCTGGATGAGCGACTCCGCGTCGTCGCCGGTGATAACGGCCTTGTTCGCCTGGTCGAGCTTCTTCGCCTGGTCCTTGTTGGCGATCAGGTTCTGGAAGCCGCCCTTCTTGCCGGCCGTCTGCTCCCATCCGGCGTTCATCGTCGCGCGCGCCTCGGTGTCCTTGAGGAGCTGCAGGACGCGCTGGTCGCCGGGCTTCATCTCGGAGAGCTTCTGGTAGGCGTCGCGCGCCTTGTCGTAGCGCTTGGCCATCGTGTAGTACGTGGCGACGCGCTCAAGGAGCGCCGGATCGCGGTTGGAGCACTCGTACGCGGCTTCGACGGTGATCGCGGCGTGGTCGGCCTTCCCGGCCGCCTCCGCGGCCTTCACGGCGGCCTCGATGTTGTCTGGGTCAAGCGGATTCTGGCAGAGCAGCTTCTCCGCCTCGGCCATCGCCTCCGCGCCCTCGCCCTTCTTGACGAGGCCCATGATCTTCATCTGGGCCATCTTGTAACCGAGCTTCGCGCCGAAGCCGGCCTTGCCGTTCTTGCGGAAGTTCGCGATCTGCGCCGCCCTGAGGAGCCTGCGCGTCTCAAGGACGTCCGGAGCGGCCGAAACGGCCTCCATGAGCATGTCGACGGCGAGCTCGTAGCGTCCCGTCTCGAGGGCCTGACGTCCCCTGTTAGTGAAGTTCTGCGCCTTCTGTGCCAGATCTACTGCCATTACGATACCTCCAGACGATTGTCACCGATGTTTTCGAAAACGCCCTCGGCCTTGTAGGTCTTGAGCATGAAATGGGTTGCCGTCGACAGGACGCCGTCGAGCGTCGAAAGGTCTGCCGCGACGAAGTGAGCGACGTCCTGCAAGCTGTCGCCCCTGACGAACACGAGCAGGTCGTATCCGCCCGACATCAGGAAGCAGGCCTCGACCTGCTCGAACCTCGAAACGCGCTCGGCTATCTTGCCAAAGCCGCAGTCGCGCTGCGGCGTTATCTTGAGCTCGATTACTGCATGAACTTCATCCATGACTCACTCCTTCCCCTTGTTCCACTTGTACCCCGCGACATCGTCCACGATCTGGCGTGCGAGGTCCTCGGCGAGCCGTCCCGACGCGTCGCGACGCGCCGTCACGATGTCCGTGTCCGAGAAGAACGTCGTCTCCGCCACGTACGGACGGTTGTCGAAAAGCACCTTGCCGTTCCGCCTGTCTACGAGCGAGACGTCGGCCTTGAGCGTGAGCCTTTGCTCGAAGGCGCGCATGGACTGCCCGCGCTTGTAGTTGAGCAGCCCCGGGTGCGCGCTCTTGAGAACGGCCTGCACCTCGAGCGCCGCGTCGTCCTGCGACGCGATCCTGAACGTACCCTCGCGCTGGAACTCCCTAAGCGTCTGCCTCGTCGCGACCGCCCCGAGCTCCACGACGTCCGTCTCGTTGCGGAACGTCGGGACCGACACGGTGCGCATGTCCTCCGGTACGGACGAAGTCCAGGTGTACGCCCTGCACCCCGCGAGGACCGCCAGCGCCGCGGCTATCGGAAAGAACCTCTTCATTTGACCTCCTCCTGAAGCTCGAATAGACGGCGCCTCACCTCGGGCGCGCGGTCGGACGCCGGATACTCGTCGAGGAAGCGCTCGTAGGCGCTTATCGCGCTGCGCTTCGTGCGCGTGCGCGAATCATAGAACTTCGCCGCCTTGTAGGCCTCCTCCTCGATCATGGACTTCGCCTCCGCGAGAAAGCCCTCGACCTCCGCGCGGCGCTCGGAATCAAGCTTGCGCGAGCCAAGCGCCATGCGCATGAAGTCGATGTTGTCGCGCACGCGGTCGCGGTTGTACTCGCAGCGGTGCAGCACGACCATGCGCGCCTTCGCCTCGCGGTACAGGGCCTCGTCCGACTCCGGCGCGGACGGATGGAGGTTCCGGAGGTTCTCGTATACCGTGACGGCCGTCTCCGGCTTGTCCTCATCCTCGCGCAGCTTCGCGATCGTCAGCATCGCCTCGGGCGCGAACTTCGCGCCGGGCGCCCTTAGGACAACCGCCTCGTAAGCGCGGCGAACGTCAACCGTGTTGTCGAAGCGGAAGAACACAACAGTCTTGCCCTCCTCGCGCATCAGCTCCGCGATCTTGTAAAGCGTCTCAGCCGCCTCGTCGTAGTCGCACTGCGAGGAGTAGAAGTCGACGAGGTAGCGGTACTCCTTGAATGCCTCCTCGTAGTCGAGCTCGCGCGAGAGCAGGATGTCGCCGATCGCCTTCTGCGCCTTGGGCGCCTCGGGAGAGGTGGGCCACTCGCGCACGAGCGCGTCGTAGGCCTTGCGCGCGCCCTTCCAGTCCTCCGCGGAGGCAAGCTCCGCCGCGTATGCGAACTGCTCCGCCGCCGTGTCACGCTTCGGACCGTTGAGCCACGAGAACCAGCGCGGCTCCTTGCGGGACGGCTTTATTATCTCGTCTTCGCTGTCGAAGCCTGGATACGCGTCGGTCGCATAGCGGATTCCCGGCCCCGGACTCGCGCCTGGCGAAACGGCTGCCGCCACGAAGCTCGCGGCCGCAAAAACTGATAAAACGATAGTTTTTCTCAAAGTCATGTTGTGTATTATACCAAAAAGAACGGCGCTTTGGGCGACTCCGCGCATATAGGAGTGATTTTTTGGTTCTCGCTTTTGCACTATTATATCCGGAAGAGGTCGTCTAGACGAACCTGCGAATGAACAAGATATGAATACTCGTTGCGTTTGACACCAGACGCCGAGATTATTTTCTCCTCTACCCCATACTGCCGCCACGCGGCGAAATCTCTCGCGGGAATATAGAGGCTCTTCCTGTCAGCGGGGCGAGTTCTGCAGGTGCTTCTGCACGGCGGGCGTGACGAAAGGAGTCGTGTCGCCGCCGTAGGAGGCGATCTCGCGCACCGTGGAGGCCGTGACGTAGGCGAGGTTCTCGCTCGGCATCATGAAGAGCGTCTCAATCTCCGGCGCCATGCGGCGGTTGGTGAGCGCCATCTGGAACTCGTACTCGAAGTCGCTGTAGACCCTCACGCCGCGGATGACGACGCGCGCCTTCTCCCTGCGGCAGAAATCGACAAGGAGGCAGTCGAGCATCTTCACCTCGACGTTCCTGAGGCGCGCCTTCCTGACGTCCTCGCGGATCATCGCGAGGCGGTCCTCGGCCGAAAAGCGCGCGCCCTGCTTCGCGCTCGTCGCGGCAACCGCCACCACGAGTTTGTCGTACAGCTTCGACGCGCGCTTGATGAGGTCGAAGTGACCAAGCGTCATCGGATCGAACGTGCCCGGATAAACTGCCTTTTTCTCTGCCATGGTGGATATATTATACCAAAAACAGGCCACCTGCGGCGGACTTTACCGCTTGCGAGCCCTGCGCTTGAAGAGAGCTCGCACGCCGTCGATGTACGGACGGTCCGTCGCGATCTCCAGAGTGTCGATGCCAGTCTTGCGGAAGAACTTCGTCAGCTCCTCGCGGTCGGACTCCGCCTGCGCGGCAAATGCGCCGCGCACCTTCGCGCTCGACGTGTCGACGAGCATAAGCTCGCCCGTCTCGGAATCCTCCAGCTCGACGAGCCCCACGTCGGGAAGCGCCGACTCCGCGGGATCGGAGACTGGCACGCATATCACGTCGTGGTGCCGCGCCGTCGCCCTGAGCAGCCTCGACAATCCGTCGTCCGCCCTCTTTCCTCTGCCCTCGATAAAATCGCTCACGAGGAAGACGACGGCGCGGCGCTTCTGCACGCCGTTCAGGAACTTGAGCGCGCCCTCGATGTCCGTCCCGCCCTTCGCCTCGTCTTCCGCAGCGAGCACCTCTCGCACGAGGCGCATCACCGAGTCGCGTCCCTTTCGCGGCGGGATGTACTTGACGATCCTGTCGGAGAAGAGGACGAGCCCGATCTTGTCCTGGTTGCGGATCGCCGTCAGCGCGAGGAGCGCCGTCACTTCGGCGGCGAGCTCCATCTTCGAGCGCGTCCGCGAGCCGTAGCTCTGCGAGCCCGAGACGTCCACCATGAAGAGGATCGTGAGTTCTCGCTCCTCGGAGTAGCGCTTGATGTACGGAACGCCCGTCCTCGCGGTGACGTTCCAGTCGATCGTCCTGACGTCGTCTCCTGCGATGTACGGCCTCACCTCGTCGAACTCGACGCCCTGCCCCTTGAACGTTGAATGATAATCGCCGGCCAGCTGGTCGTCGATGAGGCGGTTGGTGAGGATGCGTATCTTCCCCACCTTCGCCATCAGTTCTTTAACGTCTGTCGCCATATTACGGAACGGGCACTTCGCTCAGGATCTTGTCGATGATCTTGTCGGAGGTGATGTTCTCGGCTTCGGCCTCGTAGGTGAGGAGGATGCGGTGGCGAAGGACGTCGTGGACCACTTCCTTCACGTCCTGCGGCGTCGCGTAGGCGCGTCCGTGCATGAGCGCGTTTCCGCGCGCGGCGAGGTTGAGCGCGAGGGTCGCGCGCGGGGATGCGCCGTTCTGCACCATCTCGCCGGTCTCGCGCGTCTTGAAGACGATGTCGAGGATGTAGTCCCCGACCTTCTCGTCGCAGTAGACGTCGTTTACGGCGGCGCGGAGCGTCGCTATGTCGTCGGGAGTGCATACCGTCTTCGCCGTCGGCTTCTCGGCGCTCTCGGCGAAGCGCTGCATGATGCGGCGCTCGTCGGCCTTCGTAGGAACCTCGACGAGGCACTTGAACATGAACCGGTCGACCTGCGCCTCGGGGAGCGGATACGTCCCCTCCTGCTCAATCGGATTCTGCGTCGCCAGCACGAGGAAAGGCTTCGGCAGAGCGTACGTCTCGTCTCCGATCGTCACCTGGCGCTCCTGCATCGCCTCGAGGAGAGCGGACTGCACCTTCGCCGGCGCGCGGTTGATCTCGTCCGCAAGGAGGAGGTTCGTGAACACGGGGCCCTTCTTCGGCGTGAACTCGCCCGTCTTCGGGGAGTAGACGAGCGTTCCCACGACGTCCGCCGGGAGGAGGTCCGGCGTAAACGAGATACGCCTGAACTCGAGTCCGAGCGCCTTCGCGAGCGTGTTGCACGACAGCGTCTTCGCGAGGCCCGGAACTCCCTCGAGGAGGATGTGCCCGTCGGTTATCATCGCGAGCACAAGCCGGTCGACGAGCTTCTCCTGCCCGACGATCACCTTCGCGACCTCGTCCTTGATCCTCGCCACGAGTTCCTTCTGCGCGGCGATCCTGTTCGTTGCTTCCTTTAGGTCCATGTTGCTCCTTCGTTTGAAATCGTCCGTGCCGCGGCATTCCGCCGCGGTTCCGTTTCTGTATAGTATACCACACTTTCCGCCCGAGCGCGACGGGCGGGATTGCAAAGTGCAGCGGAATCTGATAGACTTATCGGCGATGGAGACCGTCCTTTACATCACCGACCTTCACGTCGGCTCGCACGTCGGCGAATTCGCCGGCGTGGTAGACCGCGCCGCCGCGCACCGCTGGCGCGTTATCGAGGTGGAGCTCGAGCGCACGACGCGCTCCATCTCGGAGATTCTCGGCCAGTGGCGTCCGGCAGGCTGCATCATCGAGGGAAGCAAGACGGACTCCCTCGACCTCGCGCGCACGTTCCGCGGGGTGCCGGTCGTGTACATGGACCCCGACCCGACCAACGCGCTCCACGCCCGCCATGTCGTGACGGAAGATCCCGACGCGACGGCGCGGATGGCCGCGCGCGAGCTGATGCTCACGAAACCGGCGTCCTACGCCTTCTTCGGATGGTGCGTCCCCACCCGCTGGAGCCAGGGCCGCGAGAACTCCTTCTCCTCCGCAGTGGCCGCGGCCGGCGCGAAATGCGTCTCGTTCGGCGAGAACTGGGACATCGGCGACACCCTGGACGCGCAAAGGCGCTTCGCGAAGTTCCTCAAGCCTCTCCCGCGTCCGGTCGGGATCTTCACGGTCAACGACTACGCGGCCGTCCAAGTCGTCGAGGCGTGCCGCCGGCTCGGCTGGACCTGTCCCGACGACTTCACGCTCGTCAGCGTCGACAACGAGGAGATGCACTGCGAACTCTGCGAACCGACGGTGTCATCCATCGAGCAGGACTTCCGCGGCGGCGGACGCCTCGCGGCCGACCTGCTCGCGGAGCTCATGGCGAACCCGAAGCTCCCTCCGCGCCACCTTAAGTTCGCGCCGACGAAGCTCGTCCGCCGCCAGTCGTCGCGCGCGCTCGTGAGGAACGACCCCATCGTAGCGCACGCCGTGGAGCGCATCCGCCGCGACGCCGCGACAGGCATAACGTCCGCAGACATCCTCGCCGAGATGCCATGCTCGCGCAGGCTCGCCGAGAAGCGGTTCCTCGCCGCGACGGGAAAGTCGATCCTGGAGGAGATACAGTCCGTGAGGCTGGCGAAGGTCTTCGAGCTGCTGAAGTCGGATGTCCCCATCGGACACATCGCCGCGCGGTGCGGGATGAGGTCCGACTCCTACCTGAAGCGCTTCTTCAAGGCTCGGACGGGGCAGACCCTTCGCGACTGGCGCCGGACGCACTGACCGGCCCCTTGCACCAGTCGTCGATCCCGGCAGCGATAGCGCGCGCCATCCGCGCGCGGCGCTCCACGTTCCAAATCGCCTCTTCGCCCGCGGGCGAGGTCACGAAGTCCGCCTCGATTAGGCAGCTCGGAATCTCCGGATTGCGCGTCACGGCGAAGTTCGCGTGCATGTTCCCGTTGGACCTGAACTCGCCGTCGAACTCCGCGGCCATCCGCGCGTTTATCGCCTTCGACAGCGCCTCGCCGATGTCGTTCCACGAATAGACGGCGTGGTACCTCAGCTCGCGCGGATCCTTGTCGTACGGCGGCGCGTTGTGGTGTATCGACACGAAGGCGTCCGCGCCCTTCGCGTGCGCGACCTTCGGCCTGTCGTAGAGCGAGGGGAACGTGTCGTCCTCGCGCGTCATGACGACGTTGTACCCGAGCGACTCGAGCTCCTTCCTTACCCGCGCCGCCGTGAGGAGGTTGGCGTCCTTCTCGAAAAATCCGTGCGGGCTCACCGCGCCTGTGTCGCTTCCGCCGTGCCCGGGATCGAGCACGATCGTTATCTCGCCCGGCGCCCTGTTCGTCGGCGGATCCTTCGCCTCGTCCTTCGCGTACTCGAGCTTCTCCCACACCTTCGGCGGAGCGGGCGTCGCGTTCGGGTCCGCCACAGGCTTCTTCGCAATGCGGAACCACACGTTCGTCGACTCCCCGGACTGCGAGGCGACCGACACGTCGTTCGAACCCTCCGACACGTCGACCATCGCCGCCCACGCGCCCGTGCGGTACACGGACACGCTCTCGCCGTTGACGACAACGTTCGTGTCGCCCTTGCGCGTGGAGCCGATCAGGTACACCTTGTCGATGGCGGGGAGCCGCGCTCCCTCGGAGGGGAACGCCACGATGGGGGCTGCAGCCAGCAGGATTGTCGCAATCATGTCAGAGCGCGGCGCATATGCCGCGGAGGAAGTCTTCGTAGTTCTCGAACGCGGGGAGGTCCGGATTCGCCGCCTTTATCGCGTCCGTCGAGCGGAACAGGAATCCGGCCTTCGACGCGCGGATCATCTCCAGGTCGTTGAAGCTGTCTCCCGCCGCGATCGTCTCGAAGCCGCAGCTCTGGAGCGCCTTCACCGTCGTGAGCTTGGAGTGGTCGCAGCGCATCCTGTAGCCGGTGATCTTCCCTTCCGGCGAGACCTCGAGCGCATTGCACATAAGCGTCGGATAGCCGAGCTTCTTCATGAGCGGCATCGCGAACTCGTAGAAGGTGTCGGACAGTATCAGGACCTGCGTCTTCGCGCGGAGCGCGTCGAGGAAGTCCTTCGCGCCGGGGAGCGGATCCACCCCCGCGATGACCTCCTGTATCTCCTTCAACCCGAGGCCGTGCCTTTCGAGCAGGTCTATCCTGAAGCGCATGAGCTTGGCGTAGTCCGGCTCGTCGCGCGTCGTGCGGCGGAATTCGGGGATTCCCGTCTTCTCCGCAAACGCGATCCAGATTTCCGGAACAAGCACGCCTTCGAGATCCAAGCAGACAACATTCATCTTATTCGTTTCCTTTGCGGGAATATTATACCAAAAACCGCGGCGCATCTGCCGCGCATTCTCAGGCCTGCGCCTCGCAGAAGCGGCGTATCGGGCAGCCCTCGCACTTCGGACGCAGCGGCGCGCAGCGCGTCTGCCCGAAAGAGACGAGATGGCTGTTCCACGTCTTCCAGTACCTGACGGGGAGTATCTTCCTCAGCGTCATCTCCGTCTCGAGCGGCGTCTTGGTCTTTATGAGCCCGAGTCGGTTGCATATCCTGTGGACATGCACGTCGACGCATATCGCTGGAAGATCGAACCCGACGGCGACAGTGAGGTTCGCCGTCTTGCGTCCGACGCCCGGAAGTTCGCACAGCTCCTCCACCGTGTGCGGCAGGACGCCCGCGAACTTCTCCTTCAGCACCTTCGGCAGGGCCTTCAGGTGGCGCGCCTTGTCGTGGTAGAAGCCGACGGGGAATATGAGCTTCTCGATCTTCGCCTCAGGAAGGCGCTCGAGGTCGGACGGAGCGAAGCGCTCCCCCTCCGCCTCGGCAAAGAGGCGCCGCACCGCCCCTGCGGTGCACGCGTCCTTCGTGCGAGCCGAGAGTATCGTCCCGACGAGCACGCAGAACGGATCGTGCGTCTGCGCCTCGATGAGCTCGATTATCGGCGCGCTGTGCGCCTTGAACTCGCGCTTCAGCGCCCTGTCCACGGACGGTATGTCGGCGACGGTCATTTAGGTTCCTCGCTTTTCATGGAGTGCATTTTACCCGATTCCGCCTCGTTGCGCAAGCGCCAGCGGCCGCGGGGCGGCACGGGATCGTAGCCGTGCGCGCCGAAGGGATGGCAGCGGAGGATCCGCCAGAGCCCGAGCAGGGTCCCCTTGAACGGACCGTGCGTGCGGAGAGACTCTATCATGTAGTTGGAGCAGCTGGGCTCGAAACGGCATGCGCCGCCCATAATCGGCGAAAGGACGATCTGGTAGGCGCGAACGAGGAGAATCAATGCCTCGGACGCGAATCGCGAGACGCGAGGCATTTCATCTCCTCCATTACATCGGCGCATCGCCTGCCGCGGAGCGCGGCGCGACCGATGAATATCCACTCCGTATTCGCGGGCATAGCGCCTTCCTTCACGAGAAGACGAAAAGCCTCGCGCAGGAGGCGCTTCGCGCGATTGCGGTCGACCGCATCGTGGAAGCTCTTCTTTGAAACGACGACGCCGGCCTGCCGGTCGGCGTCGGGAGACGATAGCCGCCACGCGACTAGGAGACGTCCCTTTACGGAACGCCCCCGGTCGAAGATACGCTTGTACTTCGCGCCGGGGAGCCGCGTGGACATGTCGGCTACGTCCTTAGACCTGCGTGAGGCGCTTGCGCCCCTTCGCACGACGGGATGCGAGGACCTTGCGGCCTCCCTTGGTCGCCTTGCGGGCGCGGTAACCGATTTTCCTTTTCCTCTTGATCTTAGAGGGCTGCCATGTCATCTTCATGATTGATTCTTCCTTTCAACTGAAATGAGCGGATATTTTACCATATTTAGTCCTCGGCTTTCAAGTGCCGAAGGAGTTCTTCGAAACGATTTATCTTTACGGTGCATCTGGAGTCGTTGAGCCGACCAAAGCCAAAAGTGCAGAAAGCGCCCTTAATTCCAGCATTTGACGCGGCCTGCATGTCCGTCCAGCTGTCGCCGACCATCCAGTCGTGCGACGAGAGCCGGTGCCCGCCGAGCCTTGCCGCGCACGCGCGGAGCGACTGCGCGTCGGGCTTCAGCGGCACTCCGTCGCCTCCCGCGACCACCGCCGCGCCGAAGTACCTCGCGAAGCCGAACTTCTCGAGGATGAGCTTCACGGCGAAGTTGGGCTTGTTCGTGTTGATCCCGAGCTTCCATCCGCGCGCGGCGAGCTCGTCGAGCGTGCGCCTCACGTTCGGATACGGCGCGACAGTCTCGCAGCAGTGCTCGGCATAGTGGCTCCTGAATATCTCCCAGAGCTGCTCGTACGGAACCTTCGCCTCGGGAATCGCGTGCTCGAGGAGGTAGCGCGCGCCCTGCCCCACGTGCGTGATCACCGCCTCGACGGGCAGCTCGGGGAAGCCGAGGTCCCGCCGCGTGTGGTTTACCGTCGCCGCGAGGTCGGCGCGCGTGTCGAAGAGAGTTCCGTCAACGTCGAAGAATACTGCGTTCATCTGCCTGTCCTGCCTTCTGCATGGTGCGGCGGATATTCTACCATATCTGCGCCGCACCTTGCAAAGGAGGTCACGGGACGAGGGTGAGCCGGCCCCAGCCGGAGCGGTCGGAGGAGTTGCGCTGCGAGCCGTTCCACATGAGCTGCCGCACGCGCTGTCCGCCCGCGGGCGCGTCGTCCACCGCGAGGTCGAAGAGGATCGTGTCGTTCGCCTTCGGCGTGTACTCGATGAGCGACCAGGGGATAGCGACCTCGATGACGTGCCCCTTGCCGTCAGGTGTCGCGAGCGCACAGCCCTTCACGGGTATCTTCTTCGAGTTCTTCGGGACGAACGCCTCGCCGCTCGCGGCGGAGACGAGCACCTGCCTGTCTGTGAAGAGCATCGGCCCGCCCTTGTCCGGCGACTCCGCGCCGAGGAATATCTCGATGCAGTCGCCGTTCCATATCCACTCGCCCTTCTCCTTGTTCGACTGCGGCGAGGCATCCGTCACGGTGACGAGGAGGTAGAGGTTCTGATCGTCCCAGGAGCCCTTGAAGGACGCCTCGAGCCCTTCCGCGTCGCGTCCCATCACGAGGCGCGAGGAGGAGATGAGCTCCGGCGGACGCAGCGGATAGCCGTCCTGCTTTCCGTCGACCGCCATCTTCGCGATCGGACGTCCGATGGAGTAGTTGCGCGTGGCGTTGCCCGATCCGTTGTAGCGCGGATCGTCGAACTTCCACGCCGGCTTCACGCCGAGCCAGACGGGATAGACGTCGAGATGCGCCTGGAGCATCTCGGCGAACATGTCCTTGTACGGACGGTCCAGGACGTCGAAGAGACCAGTGTTTGCGCGCTCGCCGTTGTGGCCCTCGAAGAAACGTCCGGTCGCGGCCTGGTCGATGAGCGTGAACCACTCGATGCCCGTGACGAAGCCGAGCTCCGCCGCGGCCTCGACGTAGTTGCGGTACGCCATGCCGCGCTCCTTCTGCGTCGCGAGGTCGAATCCGGACGGACCGCAGTTGGACTCCTTGGTCGACGTGTAGTAGAACTCGCTCCAGAACTGCGGCTTCTTGCCCGTCCAGTCGTAGAGGCGCGTGATGAACTTCCTGTCCACGCCCGCCGTGTAGTAGTTGATCGATATGACGTCCATGTGGCGTCCCGCGACGCGGCAGAGCGTCTCGTCGTTCGCCGTGCCCGGCTGCCAGCGGTTGCCGATGAGCATGTGGTTAGGGTCGTTCGCGCGGAACTCGCGCTCGATGAGCGAGTAGTACTCCTCGAGGAACTTCTCCTTGAACGCGTTGACGTCCGCGAACGCCGCCTTGGTCGTCACCGCGAGGCCCTTCGCCTCGAGCGAAGCGAAGTCGGCCTCCTTCGCCTCCCACGCCGCGTTGAACTTCGCGATCGTGCCGTACTTCTGCTTGAGCGACTTGACGAATGCGCGCTTCGCGGCCCATGTCGCGTCGAGCGCGGGAATCGCACGCGGAATGTCCTCGAGAGCCTGCTCGTTCGCGAGGAAGTATCCGATGACGAGCGGATCCTCCGCGCTCTTCGCCATGCCCTTCATGGCGTTGGCAACCTCGCTGCGACTCTTCTCGTCGAACGGATCGAACATGCCGCGCACAGAAGGAATCATCTTCGGGTTGCCGAGGTTGACGAAGCCGACGTACGGGAAGTTCCGCTCCCTCGCCTCCTGCGGCCACGGTGAGAACGCGCCGATGGAGTTGAAGCCGACGGCGCGCGCCCGGTTGACGTAGCGCCTGCTCTGCGCCGACTCGTCGTATGCACCGTACTTGCGGATGACGTTCGCCTTGTAGAACGAGACGGCCCTGCCGTTCCACCAGTCGCCCGGCTTGTCCTTCCATGCCGCGGTGAACTTCTCGTCGTGCGGAGGCAGCCACTCGAAGGCGTCTTCTCGTCCCGAAACGTCCGTCGTGTCGTCGCTCCCGGCGAAGAAGCAGCAGATGCCGAGGTGGAAGAACGGATTCCCCTCCGGGTCGACGAGAAGCCAGCGCTCCTTGCCCTTGACCGTCTTCTTCTCGCAGTGGAAATAGCCGGTCTTCTTGAGCCCGAGCTTAGCGCCGACGCCGGCGAGGCCGCCGAATTTGTCGAGCGGCATCTTCTTCTCCGCCATCTTGCCCGCGTAGCCGAGAGTCTTGTAATACGCGTCCTCGCTCTTCGCGACGGCGATGAACTCCGCCTCGTCCTTCACCTTGCCCTTGAACTCGCGCGTGACCTGTCCGAACTTGTCGACGAGAACCTTGCGCGCGAAGGCGGAAGTGTCGAGCGCGATTTCAACCGTCCAGTCGGCGAGTCCGCCCGGCAGGTGGAACCCGTTCCAGAATATCGCCCATCCCCACTCGCGGTTGTCCTGCACCTCCATCCACGGCGCGGACGAGAACTTGAGCGAGAGCTTCGCGTTGTCGGGTCCGGAGACGGCGAACGTCTGCGTGTTGCCCTGGAAGAGCTTTGTCGCCCCCTTCGCGAGCGGGAACTCCCCGCTCTTCGAGTCGACGTACCACTTTCCGCCCTGGTTGAACGTCATCGGGACGTACATCTCCTGGAACGGCTTGTCGTATCCGTCGGGCCTGCGGTCGAGATGGTATCGGACGCTCCTTCCGTCGAGCGTCACGGTGAGCTCTCCTCCGCTCTTGAACTTGAGGCGACAGACGTTTCCGTCAACCCTCGACTCGATCGGCTTCGAGCGGTCCTCTCCGCCGATCTTGAGCATCGGATGCGAGAGATGGAAGTCTCCCATCGACCCGCAGTCGATCCTGACGCCGCTGTCCAGCATCTTGAGCGAGAGCGTCGGCGCGGCGGTCTTCGCGCTCTTCGGCGCGCCGCCGCCGTTCTTCGCGAAGAAGGCGGACTCCACCCTGCCGCGCACGTCGGCGAGCTTCGAGGCGTCGGAACCGAACGGCACTACGACGATCTGCTTGTAGACGTTGAATGGAGTGGTGAACGCGATGCCGTACGCACCCCAGTTCCACTCGCGCAGATCCTGCAGCTCGACCCAGCAGAACTTCTCGGGGAAGAGCACGGAGAACTTCTTCCCTCCGAGGTCGGACGTGAAGTCGCCCGCGTTGCCCTGGTAGAGCTTCACGCCGCCCTTGTCCTTCGGGAACGCGCCGGACTTCCCGCCGACCGTCCACTTCGCGCCCTTCTCGCCCAGCGACAGCGGCATCACGAGATGGAACTTGACGTCCTTCATTCCGGACGGCGTCTCGAGCATCCTGTACGAAAGATGGTCGTCGCCTATGGACAGCTCGAGCTTCGCGCCGCTGGCATAGGAGCAGACCGCAGTCTTTCCGGACGGCTCGACCTTGTCCGGACGCTGCTGTCCGCCCGAGGCCTGCACCTCGGGGTAGAAGAACTGGAACGTTCCGCCCGGGGCATCCACGTCGACGGACTCCCTGCCGAAGCGAACCCCACCGAACGCCGCGGCGGCCGCCGCGAACGCAAACACCGACAATGTCAGTCTCTTCATCTTTTTTGCTCCGTAGTGATTTTATCTGACTTTCATGGTGAAACCGTAGCGGCGGATCGCGAAGAAACCATTCTTCACGTTTAGATACTCCGCCTTAACGAGCTGCGGAGCCTCGTAGCCGCCGTCCTTCTCGACAGGGGCAGGATAGAGCCCGGCCGCGAAGCGAAGCTCGTCCATCCAGCCCTTGAAGCTCACGGGATTTCCGTTCACATATCCGCCCCAGCCCATCGGCTGCCAGTTCCAGTCGCCATCGATCGGCGCAACGCCGGTCATCCGCGCGCGCAGCTCTCCGTCTGTGTATATGTAGCGGCTCGTGTCATCATACACGACTACGAGGTGGTGCCATTCGCCATCGCTCAGATTGTTGAAGACTTCATCGCTTGTCTGCCCCTGATTCCTGCCTGTGGACGAAAGCTGAGTCGCGTTCCCGTTGAGTCGCACCGACCATCCGCCTTTATCGCCCTCGCTCCACTGCTGTCTGGTGAGAACATCGTTGCCCGGCGTCTGGTCGAAAGGATACTTGATCCACATGGAAAAGGCGTTGTGCGCGCTGTTGTCGTTGAAGACACGCTGATTGACATAGCCAACGCCGGGTTCATCCTTGTTGGGGATCTCTATGTTATGGCCATCCGCGGCGTTCTGCGCGCCGTCGGAAATGCGGCGCGCCGGACCGGCTATGCCGGCCGCATATGTCGTGCCGTGGTCGATTCCATCCATGTAGTACCCCTGCGCGTTCGCGAAGGTCGTCGCCCCTTCCGGCTCGTTGAGATGCCACACGCCCTTGTAGGCGCTCCAGATGGAAGTCGTGTCGACATCCTGCACGGGGCCTCTGGAGTACATCCTGATGCGCATCCCGTTCACGAGCGACGGAATCTTCACCCAGACGACCGTCTCACCCGAGACGTTCCACTGCTCGATCTCGTGCGTCAGGATGTTTCCGTGCTCGTCCGCGAAAGTTACATCGGGGTCGCCGTTGCCGTCCGAAAAGTCGGCGTGCGAAAACCTGCGCTCGCCCTCGCGCAGGCGGATCATCACCGGAAAGTCGACGAGCGGTTCTTCGCCCGGGACGCCGGACGCCTCGAGCCAAATGCGACCAGCGGAGACATCGCCCGTCGCTGCGTGAAGCGAGCAGAAAGACATCATGGCCACAGAGAGAGCCATTGCCGTTTCTTTGAGTGTTATCATTTTCGCTCCTTTTGTACTTTGAATTATATCAAATATGATCTAGTCTTGCTTCTGAAAACAAGCGGCTACTTCACCTCGGCTTCGAACCCCCAGGCGGGGAAGCCCTCGGCGTTGAACAGCGTCGCCCATGCATTGGGCCAGGCCATCGCGTACTTGACGCGCTTCGGGGAAAGTCCTGCGGGAACCTTCAGGACGACCGCATTGCCGCGTATCTCGCCCTCGGCCCAGATATAACGTCCGTCCTCTCCCGCAAGCGCGAACCCCTGGAGCTTCGCGCCCTTCGGCACCGCAAGTCCCGAGTCGGCGTGCGTGAAGGAGATTGCGATGCGGTCGCCCTTCAGCCTGAGGGCCTTGAAGCGCGGCCCCGTCCACTCGACCTTCTCTCCGTAGGCGTTGGCAAGGGCGATCCGGAATCCGCGCTCGGCGTAGGCGCTCTTGATTGGCGGATGGACTCCGGACGAAAGGTCGCTGTTGACGAGAAGGTACACGCCCTTCGTCTTTGCGATCTCGTATCCGTCCCAGCGCTGTCCGCCGTTCCAGTCGCTTCCGGGAACCTCGCTCGGCAGCTCCGCGACGGGAGCGGCGCCGTTGGCGTACGGCTGCGACGGATCGAGCGCGCAGCCGCCGCCCGACGGCTTCTGCACGTATATCCACGGAAGGTCCCGTCCCCACGCCTTGCGCCAGGACGCGACGAGCGCTCGCATGACGACGGGCTGGCTTATCTCGGGCATCTCCGTGCCGCCCTCGCCCTGGTCCCAGTAGATGCCCTTCACGGCGTACGGCACGCACGGCGCGATCATCCCGCGCCAGTGCCAGCCGACCTTGTCGGCGTACTTCGCGAGGTCGGGCCTCTTCTCGACCATCGCGGATATCTCGGCGCTGGCGAGGAAACCCTCCTTCGAGAGGAACGGACCCGAGGGCGAGCCGTTGGACGCGGCCTCGACAAGTCCGACAGGGCAGCCGAAGTGCCGCTGCAGGCGGACGCCGAAGCCGATGAGCTGCGCGGAGAACGCACCGTTGCGCCAGTCTGTTGCCGCCCACCAGCCCCAGTTCTCACCGCCGTGGAGCTGATCCATCTTGCGAAGGCGCAGCGCGGGGAACTTCCCGTCCTTCAGCGCGCCGGTCTCGGGATCGTTCCAGTATTCGTTGAGCGGAGTGTGCATGTTCGACTGTCCGGCGCCCAGCCACACTTCGCCGACAAGGACGTCATGCACCGTCTTCGTCTCGCCACCGCACTCCACGACGAGGTCCGTGCCCTTGGCGTCGATTCCGTCGCGCTGCATCGCCGGGAGGTCGACGCGCCACGCGCCGTCCGCGTCCGCCTTCGCCGCGGCGGATTTGCCGCGGAACGAAACCGTGACCTTCGCCCCTGGCTCGCACCTGCCCCACACGGGCGCCTTTGTCCCGGCCTGCAGGACCATGCGGTCCGAGACGAGCGGCGGGAGTTCGATTCCGCCGAAAGCGGCGACGGACGCGCATACGCCCAGCGCAAGAAGACATGACTTCATCATAGACGGTTGTCTTTCTGTATTTGACCAAAACGGATTTTGCCCTCCCGCCTGGGCGGAATCACTTTGCTGGCGGGACCTTGAGCCCGAGCGCCTTGATGTATTCCTCCCTTGCGCGGCAGTTGGCGGCTTTGCAGTTCTCGACGTACTGGCGCATCAGCTCGAGCGCCTTCGCCCTGTCGGGTCGGTTGCCGTATATCGCCTTGTAGCTGCTGCGGTCGGATTCCGCGAACTTCACGATCGTCTCCTTCCATCCGTCCGGATACGAGAAGCCGAACCAGCAGGAGTCGCCCGGCATCTTGAGCGGCCACATGGTCCAGCCGATGTTGTACTTCTCCATGGCGGCGACCATGTCCCTGTACCACACGACGTCGTTGTGCCCCCACTCGCCCATGTACATCGGGACGTTCGCCCTGTCGCGGAAGTCCGCGTGGCGCTTGACCTTCCAGTCCTCGAGTTTGGGATTGCCGAAGTCGTAGTGGTGGCACTGGTACATCATGTTCGAGTCGAACGTGAAGTCCTTGAACGGCTCGAAGTTCGAGTTCCACTGCGCGCCGCCGAGGATGACGATGTGCTTCTTGTCGACTTCGCGGATGGCCTTCACCGCCGCCTTCTGCACGGCCTCGATGCGGCTGTTGTAGAGGTCCTTGTCCTTCAGCTCGTGCGATATCGGCTCGTTCATGAGGTCGTAGCCGAACACCACGGGCTCGTTGGCGTAGCGCTTCGCGATCTTCCTCCAGATGTCGCAGAACTCACGCTGCGACTCCTCGCACTCAAAGAGCCAGGCGTTGCCGTGCGAGTCGTCGATGTTCGATCCGGTCTGCCCGCCGGGACAGTCGTGCATGTCGAGGATCACCCTAAGCCCGTGGCGGCGGCACCATCCGACGACGTCGTCCACCCGCTTGAACCCGTCGCCCGGCCCGGTGAGGTCGAGATAGTCCTCGTCGGTGAAGAGCTTGTAATGGAGCGGAAGCCTCACCGTGTTGGAGCCGGTCGCGGCGACGAAGGCGATGTCGGCCTCGGTGGTGTAGTTGTCCTTGAAGGCCTTCCAGAACTTCCTGGTCTCGACGGGACCGACGAGCTGCTTGAACATCTCGTCGATGAAGTGCGGGGAGCTGCACTTGTCGAATCCGAACATGTAGCCTTCCGGATTCAGCCAGTGCCCGAGGTTCGTTCCACGGATGACGAACTTCTCGCCCTTCGCGTCCACCACGTCATGCCCCTTCACGCGCAGGAAGCCGTCCGCTCCGAAAACCGCCGAAACGGATACCGCCGCCGCCAACGCCAGATTCATTCTGATGCTCATCAGCCAATCTCCTTTTTGTTTTCCGCTGTTCCGTGAACAGCCGCCCCTTTGTCGACTGTCTGCGCAAATTCTACCATATCCGCATCCGCCGCTTCGGGATATTTGCGCAAAAAATTCCTACGCGACGTTGCCGTAGGCGTCGTACCACGGAACCTTCCCTTGTTCCGTCGCCGCGGCGGAATGCTAGCGGAACACCGGAGACGGAAGCCTCTCGCCGGGCGAGTTCGCGCGCATGCGCCTGCTGTTGCGCCATTCGCGGAGGGAAAGCCCCGTGCGGCGGCGGAAAAGCTTGCGCAGCGTCTCGAGGCTGTTGAAGCCGCAGAACGTGGCGAGCGCGTCGAGCGTTATGTCGGTGTGCTCAAGCAGATGGTACAAGCGCGCAAAGCGGATGTCCATGATCTCCTCGAGAATCGACTTTCCGACCGTCTCGCGGAAGCGCATCTCAGCGGAACGCCTGCTGCCGCCGATGTACGCGACGACCTCCGCCGCCGAAAGCCCTTCGCAGGCGCGGTTGCGGATGAGCTCCATGGACGACGCCATCTTCTTGCCTATCACAGGCGAGGAGCGAAGCGATGCGCGGCGGATGAGTCCGAGCGGACCGAACTCGACGACGCGGCGCGGCGCCTGCGGCTGCGCGATTCGCGCGTCGAGCGTCATCCCCGCGAGAAAGCCCGCCTGCTCGAAGTCCAGCTGGACGCTCGCGAGCTGCGGCGTCTCGCCCTCGCAGCGCATCCGCTCGTTGTCGACACCGACGAGCGCAATCTCGCCGGGAACATCGATGCCGAGATCCCTGCAGCAGGTAAGGACGCAGGAGGCGACCGCGTCGTTCGCGGCAAGGACGCCGGTATTCCGCGGAAGCTTCTTCAGCCAGTCCGACAGGTCCCGCATGTAGGCGTCCCTCTCCGCCTCTGAATGCGAGGAGCGAAACAGAAACGGCTCAAAGCCCTTCTCCCTCGCGGCGGCGGCGAAGAGCGCCTCACGACGGAGGGTCCACGACTCGTTCGTAAACCATCCGGCATACGCGAAGCTGTCGACGCCTGCGGATGCAAGCCCCTCGAACGCGCAGCGCGCCGTGTCCGCCGCCCTGTGGATGACGATGTCGCAATCCCCGACGTCGAAGTCGGGATCTATGTCGAGGTACACGACGGGGAGTCCCTCGAACTCCTCCGCGGGGATGATGTTCGGCTTGAAGCATCCCTCGACGACGACGCCTATCGGACTGTACTCCGCGAGAAGCTCGTGGACGCTGAACTCGCCGCGGGCGCAGTACACTACCTTGCCGGACCACTTCTTCATGCGAGAATACCGCTTGAGCCCCGCAAGCTTCATGCGGTATGGCCCCGAATCGGTCGAGCCGTTGATGTATAGTATCGTCTGCACTCCCGCGCACCTAGCCTTCCGAATGTCCGCCTTCCACGCCGCTGACGGTCGAGCTCAGCGCGCCCGAGGCGAGGCGGGTCCTGATCACGTCGCCCGGCTTCACCTGGTCCGCAGACTTCACCACTGCGCCGGACGCGTCGGTGGTGAGGGAGTATCCGCGCTCCAGCACGGAATACGGAGAAAGCATCGCGAGCTTCGTCCTCAGCCGCTCGAACTCGGATTCCCTGCGCGTGAGATTCAGGACGACGGAAGAACCGAGCGCGGACGAGAGCGAATCCAGCCTGTGCGCGACGTCAGTGGCGCGCGCGGAGAGAGCGACGCCGAGCGCCGAGGAAAGCACCTCCACCCTGTGCGCGGCGTCGGAGGCGCGGGACTCGAGCGCAGGGGCGAGAGCGGACGCGAGGTGGTCGACGCGCTGCGCGCAGAACTCGTACTCCGAGCGGAGCGCCGAGACTATGCGCGTCAGCTGCGCGTCGAGCTTCGCCTTGAGCTCGTCCATAACGGGGACGGCGATCTCCGCCGCAATGGACGGAGTGCCCGCGCGCCTGTCGGCCGCGAAGTCGCAGAGAGTGTAGTCCGTCTCGTGTCCGACCGCAGATATCGTCGGAATCTTCGACGCGGCGACGGCGCGTACGAGCGTCTCGTCGTTGAAGCAGAAGAGGTCCTCGAAGCTTCCGCCTCCGCGCGCGACGATGAGGAGGTCCGGCGCCTCATCCGCGGGCAAGGAGTTGAAGTACGCAACGCCCTCGACAAGCGTCTTCGGAGCGTCCGCGCCCTGGACGGACGACGGAAAGAGGCGAATGACGAGATTGGGGAATCGCCGAGTGAGGACGGTGCACATGTCGTGGATGACCGCGCCCGACTCGCTCGTGACGATTCCGATGCGGCGCGGCATTTTCGGGAGCGGACGCTTCCGCGCCTGATCGAAAAGCCCCTCAGCCTCGAGCTTCGACTTGAGCTCGAGGTAGCGCTGCATGAGGTCGCCGAGGCCGGCGAGCTTTGCAGAAAGGACGACGAGCTGGTAGTTTCCCTTCGGGGCATAGACCGAGACATTTGCGAACAGCTTCACCTTCGCGCCGTCCTTGAGTCCGTCGCGCATCTCGGGATGTCTGCCGCAGATCGCCTCGTAGGGCCCCGCGAACATCACGGCGGAGATCTGCGCCCCGCCGTCCTTGAGAGTGAAGTAGCAGTGTCCGGAAGGATACCTGCGCCATCCGCTTATCTCGCCCTCGACGACGATCTTGGAGAATCCGCCCTCGAGCGTGCGCTTCAGCTCAGCCGTAAGCGACGTGACGGTAAACTCTGGAAACTGCGAAGCCATCGCGTCAGGCCCTTGTCGCGACGCTGCGCGTGAGGACGCGCTTCCTGTCGCGGTAGGAGTGGATTCCGACGGAAAGTATCGTGCCCACTGCGAAAAACGCGCAGAGCATGTTGGTCCCGCCGTAGCTGAAGAACGGCAGCGCCATACCCTTCGTCGGCAGCGCCTCGCACACGACGCCGAGGTTGAACATCGCCTGGAAGAATATTATGAACGACATGCCGATGACGAGAAAGCGTCCGAACCTGTCGGAGGCGTTCCGCGCGATATATATGCTCAGCGCGAAGAAGGCGGTGAAGAGGAGGATGACGCCTATCGAGAAAAAGAGACCGAGCTCCTCCGCGCCCACGGCGAAGATGAAGTCCGTGTGGCACTCGGGGAGGTAGTACTGCTTCTGTATGGATTCGCCCAGCCCGACGCCTCCGATTCCGCCGTTCTTGAAGGCGACGAGCGCCATGTGGGCCTGGAACTGCGCGGGGTCCATCTTCGAGATCGGCACCTTCTCCGCCGCCTCTGCGGCATTCCCGAACGCGGCGTTGACATACGCCATAAGGCGGCGCATCCTGTTGTCGTTGAAGCACATCGCCGCAAACGCGAGCCCTCCTCCCGCAAGCCCGAGCGGAAACATGTGCCAGAACCTCGCCCCGGCGACGAACATGACGAGCGCGCCGGCGGCGGCGATCACCATGAGAGAGCCGTAGTCGGGCTCGCGCTGCGCGAGGAAGGCGTACGCACCAATCAGCATAAACGGAACCAGCGTGCCCTTGACGAATAGCTCGACGCGCCAGGCTAGGCGGTCCATCCACACCGCGACGACGATGACGATCGCCAGCTTGGCGAGCTCGCTCGGCTGCAGGTTTACGGGACCGAGCCTGATCCAGCGGAAGGATCCGTTGACCTTGTGCCCGATGAAATACGGGAGCACCAGCACCATCAGCACGAGAACGGCGCCATACATGAACCACGCCGCACCAGGTATCTCGCGCCACTTCCTGTAGTCCACGAAAGCGGTGACAACGGCGATCAACACGCCCGCCGCTATGTAGACGATCTGCCTGTTGAAAAAGTAGTATGCGTCCTTATGCAGCTTGATGCCGTTCGCCTGGCTTGCGCTGCAGAGAACGATAAGCCCCAGTGCCACGAGAGCCGCGACAACCAGGGCTAGTGCGATTAGTGCGGACTTGCGCACCTTGCGTCAGTTCTGCTGGGCGTCCGCGGGAAGCCTGAGAACCTGTCCGGCCTTCAGCTTGTCGTTTTCGCCGAGGTTGTTGAGTTCGCGGACCGCCGCGGCGCTCACGCCCCAGCGGATGGAGACGTCTGCGAGATCCTCGCCCTCCTTCACGGTGTAGGTGAGGGTATCAGCGTCGTCAACGACGGGAGCGGGCTCCGAAACTGCAGGCTCGACAGGCTCGGCGGATTCGCCAGCATCGACCTCCTCGACCTGGGTAAGCGCCTCGGCGACGGCAGCCGTGGCCTTGGGCGCCTCGGGCTTCTTCTCGACCGCCTGGGTCTTGGCAGGCTGCACCTTCGCGGTCTCGACCGGCTTGACGACCTTCTCGGCGGGGATCTTCAGCTTCTGGCCGACCTTGAGCACGTCGGACTCGAGTCCGTTGAGCTCCTTGAGCTGGCGGATGTTGATTCCGTTCCCGTACGCAATCGCGCCGAGCGTGTCGCCCGACTTGACGACATACTCCTTCGTCGCGCCCGTATACGGGGCGTAGGCCTTCTTGGCCGCCTTGGGTGCATCCTTGATCGCGCCCTCGGGAACCTTCTGCTCGCCGACCTCGACCTTGCCGGGGAGCTTGATCTTCTGCCCGATGCGGATCGTGTCGTCCTTCATGTTGTTGAGGCGCTTGATCGAGTTGATCGTGATGTTGTACTTCTTGGAGATCTTGGCGAGGTAGTCGCCGCGCTGCACGATGTAGATCGTGTACTCGGGCTCCGGCGGAGGAAGCGGCTTCGGATCGTGCCTCATGACGACGCACTGGCAGTCGGGGGCTCCGCACGCGCAGGGAAGCTCGTGCTTCGTCCCGGGAGCGCAGTGGCAGTGCTGCTCCTCAATGGCGACGGGAGTGGGCTCCACGGCCGCCGGATAGCCGGCTGCAGGGCCTTCGGCCTCCACGGGGGTCGGCGCCACAGTCGTGCCGACGTTCTTGACCTCGTCCTTCGAGGTCCTGCGATTCCAGTTGGGATCCTTGCAACCCGCGACCGCGAAGACCGCGGCGAGTCCGAGAACCATGCCGAGCTTGTTCATTTTCTTTTTATCCTTCTTTTTTGACGAGTCGCGCGAAGACTTCCCCGCGCTCCCCGAAACTTTTAAACTGATCGAAACTCGCGGTTCCAGGCGAAAGGAGCACCGTATCGCCCTTCTCCGCGTCGCGCCTCGCAGCCTCCACCGCCCTTTCCATCGTGCCGCAGACCTCGCAGTCGACGGCGTCGGACCAGGCGGAACGAAACTCCTCCGCGCATTGTCCTATAAGATACACTTTTTTGCCCCGCTCTGTCAAGATGGGGACTGCGGTTTTTGGGTCGTCCCCCTTGGGTAGCCCGCCGGCGATAAGGCGGACGTTCCGCCCGGAACTAAAGACCCACGGCTTCGGAACCATCTTCACGCCGGCGACAAGCGCCGCGATCGAAGTCGCCTTGGAGTCGTCGACATACCGGACGCCGTCGATCTCGGCGACGGTCTGCATGCGGTGCGGCAGCGGCTCGAAGGCGAGGAACGCGCGGCGGATCGTCTTGTCGTCGACTCCTGCGGCATTGAGAAGCTGTATCGCCGCAAGAGCATTGCGAGAAAGGACGGGATTGTCGAAATAGGAGTCCGCATATATCTCGTCGGGGCCATCTTTGCACACGCTTTCGAGGATGCGATGCCCTTCAAAAACCGACATGTCGAACGCGCATTCTGGACGCGTCATCGAAAGCAACCGCCGCTTCAGCGCGTGGTAGACTTCAACTGAACCGTGGCGATCGAGATGGTCTTCCTGCAAGTTGAGTATCGCCGCAGCCTCGAACGTGTCGGGCGGAAGGTTCGTCGTCTCCATCATGAACGACGACACCTCGACCACGGCCCATGTTGGAGTTGAAAGCTGAAGACCGGAAGCTGAAAGTTGGTTGGCAAGCTCCGAAACGGGGAGGCCGTAGTTTCCGCACGGCGTCGCGCGCATCCCCGCGAGATTGAGCGCGTCGGCTACGAACTTCACGACGCTCGACTTCCCCTTGGAGCCCGTGACCGCGAGCATCTTCACTCCAAGCCGCTTCAGCTCGCGGCATCCGTACTCGAGCTCGCTCATCACCCTCACGCCCGGACTCGCCACGACGAGTCCGTATCCGTCCGCAAAGGCGACGTCGCATTCCTTCGCCTCGGCGAGCTTCGCCGCGGCCGTTCCGCTCGCGCCCTTTCCGAGCACGAGGACTTTCCTCTCTGCACCGGGAAGATTCATTTCTCCTGTCAGCCCTTCAGCTTGAAGCCCGTGCCGACGAACTGCGCGATGTCGCGCCCGGCGCCGTCCGTCACGTCTACGTTGACGACGCACGAGCTGCGTCCGTCCTTCCTGTACCTCGCCGTCGCCACGAGCCGTCCGTCCTTCGGGGCGGAGAGGTAGTTTATGCTAACCTGCTGCGCGACGACGGACCTCTCGCGGTCGTTCGTGAGCGCGGCGAACGCGAGGTCGGCGAGGGTGAATATAGCCCCGCCCATCACGCCACCGAGCGCGTTCCTGTGCCGCGCGTCGATCGTCATGCTCGTGACGGAATGGTTCTCGTCAAGCTCCTCGAGCCTCATTCCGTTCTCGGTCGCGAACCTGTCGCCCGAAAAGAACGCCTGCGCCTCCTCTATCGTTGCAAAGCCCTTCATTTCTGTCTTTCCTCGTTGTCTTGTTGATTTTCCTCTTCAAACGAAATCGCACTCCTGCGGTCCGGCGGTGAACTCGAGCCATTCGCCCGTGCGCGGATGGACAAAGCGCAGCGTCCTCGCATGCAGATGCAGCCTGTCCGCCCTCCTGCCCCCGTACTTCACGTCTCCAACGACCGGATGCCCCGCCTCGGAGAAATGCACCCTGATCTGATTCTTGCGTCCGGTCTTCAGCTTCACCTCCACAAGCGTCGTGCCGCCCTTAGTCGAGAGCCTGCGCCACTCCGTGCGGGCGAAGCGCGCCTCGCGTCCGTCGGACCGCGCCCTGCCCGCCTGTGGCGCCGGGACGGACCTCACCCGGAATCCGTCCGCGTCTTCGCGCAGATAGCTCTCGAAGACTCCGCTCTCTTCTGCGATGATCCCCTGCACCCGCGCAAGATACGTCTTCTCCGTAAGGTTCGACCAGTCGGCGCGGAACTTCTCCGCGACCTCCTCCGACTTCGCGAACATCATGACTCCGCTCGTGTCACGGTCGAGGCGGTGGACGAGCCAGACGCGCTTCCTTGACTTCGCCTGACCCTTGCGCACGTAGTCGTTGAGGACGTTCTCGGCCGTAAGCTGGCCTTCGCGCGCGGCGCGTCCGGCGAGCTTGGTGTGCGTCGTGAGAAGCCCCTCGGGCTTGTCTATCACGATCACGTCGTCGTCTTCGAACAGGATGTCGAACGGAAGTCTGCGCCTCTTCTTCATTTTTCCACCGGCTGGAGTATCCAGCGCTTGTTGTACCAGTACCAGTCCTCGGGATGCTCCTTTAGCCTGCCGTCGATCATCGACATTGCCTCCCGCGTGAGGCGCGCGGCCTCGGCCTTTCTGTCCGTCGCCGCCGGATTGGGCCTGAGCGTCCCGATATGGTCGAAGACATGCCTTCCGCCCTCGCGCCGCATCATGGCGACGATGATCGGGCTGCCGCACCTCACCGCGAACATCGCGCCCGCGTGGCTGACGTTCGCCTTCCCGCCGAGGAAGTCGACTTCGACGTCTGGATGCGGAACGCGAAGATCGGGAAGAATCGCGAAGGCCCTTCCCGCGCGGAGCTTCTCCTTGATCTCGACGAGAGTCCTCGCGCTGCCGCGCTCCAGCACCTCCACGCTTCCGTACTGTCGCTTCATCCACGCGTCGATCTTCGGATTGCGCTGCCTCGCCGCGATCGCGAAGAGCGGAAGCCCGTATGCCGCCATCGCCCACGCAGCCATGTACCAGTTTCCGGAATGCGGGACCATTATGACGACGCCCTTCCCCTCGTCGACGAACTCCTGCAGCTTGTCCTTGTAGAGCCTGCCGTCAACGACGTGACGGTCCATCCACGCGCTTGTCAGCCTAGGCGCGCGGATCATCTCCACCGCCGTCTTCAGGACGTTCGCGAGCGAGCGCACCGCTATGGCGCGGCATTCGGCGGGGGACTTTCCCGGGAACACGGAGCGAATCCGCTCCACCGTCCGCTCGCGCTTGAAGCCGAGGCACCTCACCGCGAAGAAGGCCAGCGCGTCGGCAAGCCACATCGCTGCGGGATACGGAACCGCGTTCACGAGCGCGCACGCGCAGCGAAGCGCGGCATATTCGAGATTCGTCGCTATGCTCGACTTCTTCGCCATCAGGCACGGCCTACAGCTTGCTCTGCGCGTCCGCTATGGCCTTGCACACCGCGCGCGAGGTTATCGTCGCGGACGTGATCGCCTCTATGTCGCCGCCGTCCTTCTTCACCTTGAGAGCGCTGCCGTCCTTGCCGGAGAACTGCCCCGCGAACTCGGGCGTCTTGAGCTTCATGCCGAGTCCGGGGGTCTCGGACGCCTGGAGCACCTTGTAGGAGATGACCGTCTTCTTGTCCTTCTTGAAGCCGACCATGAGCACTATGTCGCCGCCGTAGCCCTCGCCCGAGCGCCCTTCGACGGCATAGCCCTCCTCGCCGCACAGCACCGCCGCCTTCGCCGCCTCGCGCGCCTTCTCGGCCGTCGCGGCGATCGGATCCTTCGTTATGGAGTTCACGTAGGCAAGCACCGCGGCGCATGCGCCGCTGATCAGCGTAAGGCTGACGAGCAATCCGAGCATCTTCTTCATAAAGCCTCTCCTTGTGTCTAGTTTCAACCCCTATATTTTACCATATTCCGACGAAACGCGGCGCACAATCCCCTCGCGCGGCTCCGCCTCGGGCGGAATCGTCAGCGGCTCGAGCGGCAGGTCTTCGCCCGGAAGCGACCTCCACGCCGCGGAATATATGGGCAGCCCCTGCTCGCGGAACATCGTCTCGAACTCGGTCCAGACCTCCTTCGGACGCGGCATCGGCTCTACGCGCTCGTACCGCGCGTCCTCCGAGAAGCCCTCGCACACCTCGTCGAAGTACTCCTTGTGGTCCGTCGCGAACTCGAGCTTCCCGCCGACCTCGAGCCGCTTCCAGAGCGCAGTGCGGAAGAGCGGACCGAACAGGCGGTGCGAGTGGTGCTTCTTCTTGGGCCACGGGTCGGGGAAGAACACGTAGACCGTGCGCGCGTGGTGCGCGGGGAGGAGGTAGTGGAACGTGTACAGCGCCTCGAGGCGGAGCACCTTCGCGTTCTCGATGTTACCACGGCGGCACTTGCCGTCGAACAGCCTCACGCGCTCGAGCATCCTCTCGATGCCGAGGAAGTCGCAGTCGGGGTTCTCCGCCGCGCGCGAGGTCAGGAACTTGCCCTTGCCGCAGCCGACCTCGATCTCGAGCGGACGCGACAGGTCGAACTCGAGGGGCTTGCAGGGATCTGTAACGCGGATGATGTGGTCAGACATGGAAGAAGTACCAGTAGATCGCCCAGTTGATTCCGAGCGAGTAGATGTTTGCGACGAAGTCGTCGATCACGATGCCGAGTCCGCCCGGAATCGACTGAAGCCCCCTGCACGGCCACGGCTTAATTATGTCCACCGCGCGCACGACGCAGAAGAACACGATCATCGACCACCACGGAAGCTCCAGAAGCGGGATGCCTATGAACGAAATCGGATACAGCATCCACTCGTCCGCGGTTATCCTGCCGTCGTCCTTTATCCCGAGCTCGCGCTCGGCGATGTCGCAGAACGGAACGGCCAGGAACGCAAAGCCAAGCGCGGAGAGTATCTGCAGCGGAACCGCAAGCGCCGCCGCGCCGTACGCGAGGATCACGCCAGGTATGGACCCGAACGTGCCAGGTGCAAATGGCGCGACAAGCCCGAGTCCGAATCCGGAAGACACGAAAAGACAGAACTTCCTCATCGTCAGACCTTCCTCCCCACGAGTTTTTCCGCAAGCGCCGCGAGGAACGTCGCGTCGCCCGGCAGCTTCGAGAGCGCGGCCACGGCCGCTTCGGTCGTCTGCCGCACAAGCATCTCCGTCTTCTCCCTCGGATACGGCGAGTCGCCGTCTAGAAGATCGTCCTCGTACTGGAACGCGAGCCCGAGGTTGAGCGCGAAATCCCGCAGCGCGGCGATGTCCGCTTCGCTCCCCCCGCCTGCGTATCCGCCCATCGTCGCGGCCGCCACGAAGAGGTCGGCTGTCTTGTGGGTGTAGACGAAGTCGACGGCTTCGACGGGCAGTGGCGCGGGACCGCCAGAGCCACCGTGCTTTCCATCCTCCCGCACCAGATCCTCCACCTGCCCCTGCACGACGCCGACTCCCGCCGAGCCGAGGGCGTAGACGATCTGCGCAGCGTTGCGCGGCGCATCCGCCGCGGCGCGGAACGCAAGCGCCTGCAGCGCGTCGCCCGCGAGAATCGCGTTCGCCTCGCCGTACTTTGCCCAGACGGACGGCTTGCCGCGGCGCTCGACGTCGTTGTCCATCGCCGGAAGGTCATCGTGGATTAGCGTGTAGTTGTGGAGGAGCTCGATCGCCGCCGCCGGGAAGCGCGCTTCCTCAGCCCTTCCGCCGACCGCCGCCGCGGACGCAAGACATATGAGCGGACGTATGCGCTTGCCGCCCGTTCCGACGGCGTAGCGCATCGCCTCGCTCAGCACCGCCGGACGCCCCCCCGGCTTCGGCAGGACCTCGTCAAGCGTCCGCTCGACGATCTCAAGGTAATCTGTCGTCAACTTCTCTGGATTCGTCATACGCGTATTATACCATTTTTCGCGTGCGCTCTACCGAGCGCAGCGTTAACGGCATATCGGCGCGACTTTGGCGAATCTGGAGCGGACGCGGCTCCACGACGCGAGCATGCGCGACGCCTTGGGCGACGCGGTGAGCTCGACGTGCCTGCGCAGGAGCTCGAGGAGCCGCACCTCGTCCTCAGAACCCTCCGCGACGGGGAAGAGATCGACGGAATCGAGGTTGCAGTTGAGGTCGAGGTCTCCGCTCTCGTCGTAGACGTACGCGACGCCGCCGGTCATGCCGGCCGCGAAGTTGACGCCGACCGGCCCGAGCACAACGGCCACGCCTCCGGTCATGTACTCGCATCCGTGGTCTCCGATCCCCTCAACGACAAGCGTCGCACCGGAGTTCCTGATGCCGAAGCGCTCGCCGGCCTGTCCGTTGATGAAGACCTCCCCCGACGTCGCGCCGTAGGCGATCACGTTGCCCGCAATGGCGTTGCCCTCCGGCGGGAACTCCGCGCCCTTCGGTGGCCTTATGGTGATGACGCCGCCGGAGAGCGACTTGCCGATGTAGTCGTTCGCCTCGCCGACGAGGTTGAACGTGACGCCCTTCGCGAGAAACGCGCCGAACGACTGGCCCGCGACGCCGGTGAAGTCCATGGTTAGGTCAGGCGTAGCCTGACCATCAGGACAATTCCCTCGCTTCTCGACCAGCCAGCCCGAGAGCGCCGCGCCGACGGAACGGTCGCAGTTGGAGATCGCGCGCTCGAGGCGCGTTTCGCCCTTCTCGACCGCCGGTATCAGCTCGCGGAAGTCGTAGTTAGTCTTTAACGCAGAGTCGCAGAGTCGCAGAGAATGGCCATCCCCTTCCCTCTCTGCGCACTCAGCGTCTTTGCGCCTCTGCGTTGAAAATTCTGCCAGCATCTCCCCGAAGTCGAACTTCGAGCCGTCCTTCGCCTTCAGGAGATCGGTGCGTCCGCGCGCCTCGGCGAGCGACTTCAGTCCCAGCGCGGCGAGATGCTCGCGCACTTCTTCGGCGAGGAAGCGGAAGTAGGACTGCAGATGTTCTGGCTTTCCTGCGAATTTGCAGCGAAGCTCCTCCTTTTGCGTCGCGATTCCGACGGGGCAGCAGTTGAGGTTGCAGTTGCGGCACTGGACGCATCCGAGCGCGACGAGCATCGAGGTGCCGAACGCGAACTCGTCCGCGCCGAGCATCGCGGCGACCACGATGTCGCGTCCGGTGCGGAGCTGTCCGTCGACCTGGAGCTTCACGCGGTCGCGCAGGTTGTTCTTGACGAGCGTCTGGTGCGCCTCAGCAAGACCGACCTCCCACGGGAGCCCCGCGTGCTTCATCGACGTGAGAGGCGCGGCTCCCGTTCCGCCGTCGAAGCCGGAGATGACGACAACGTCCGCATGCGCCTTCGCGACGCCCGCGGCGATCGTCCCGACGCCCGCCTCGGAAACAAGCTTCACAGAGACGCGCGCCTCAGGGTTCGCGCACTTGAGGTCGTAGATGAGCTGCGCGAGGTCCTCGATCGAGTAGATGTCGTGGTGCGGCGGAGGCGAGATGAGCGTCGTGCCGGGCTTCGCGTGCCTCAGGCGCGCGACGAACTCGTTCACCTTGTGCGCGGGGAGCTGTCCGCCCTCGCCCGGTTTCGCGCCCTGCGCGAGCTTGATCTGCAGGTCCTTCGCGCTGCGCAGGTACTCGATCGTCACGCCGAAGCGTCCGGACGCCACCTGCTTGATGGCGCTGTTCTTCTCGGTGCCGAAGCGCTCTGGGTTTTCGCCGCCCTCGCCGGAGTTGGACATTGTGCCGAGTCCGTTCAGCGCAAGCGCGATCGTCTCGTGCGCCTCCGGGGAAAGCGAGCCCAGCGACATCGCCCCGCCAACGAAATGCTTCACGATCGAGTCTACCGGCTCGACGGCGAGGGTTTCCTGACGTGAGACGTTAGACGCGAGACGCGCAGCCTCGTCTATCGTCTCATGTCTCATGCCCACAAACTCAAGCTGCGACCTGAGCGTCACATGGCTGTTTTTGTCGATGTCGTCGGTGTAGCGGTGGAAGCGCGCGTAGTCGCCGTGCCGCACCGACTCGCGGAAGTCGACGAGCCTCGTCGGAGACCAGAGGTGCTCCTCTCCGCCTTTGCGCTCACGGTACTCGCCGCCGGGCGGCAGTGTTTTTTCAACGCAGAGACGCAGAGGCGCAGAGGGCGCTTCGCCGCCACAGACCTCTCTGCGGCTCTGCGACTCTGCGTTAAATAATTTCTCCAGGTCTTCCAGTTCAAGACCGCCGACGGGCGATGTGACGCCGGTGAAATACTCGGCGACGATCTTCGGTCCGAGGCCGACGGCCTCGAAGATGCGCGCGGAGCGGTAGGAGCGGAGCGTCGAGATGCCCATCTTCGACATGATCTTCATCAGTCCCTTGCAGACAGCGGAAACATAGTTCGCCGCGGCCTTCACGGAGTCCGTCTTCCCGATTTCGGAGACCGTCGCGAGCGCGAGATACGGATTCACCGCCGTCGCGCCGAATCCGAGAAGGACGGCGAAGTGGTGCACTTCGCGCACCTCGCCGGACTCGACGACTATGCCGACAGACGGACGAGCCCCCGCCTCGACAAGCGCCTTGTTCACCGCGGCAACCGCGAGGAGGGACGGGATTCGCTTTTTGCTTTCGCTACTTGGAGTTTTGGAGTTTTGGAGACTTGGAGATCTTTCCTCAGAATCTCCCAAACTCCTAGTCTCCTTATCTCCCAGCGGCGAAAACAATTTCCTATCGGAAAGGATAACTATCTTCGCTCCGTCCTTCACCGCAGCGAGCGCGTCGGCGGCAAGGTTGTCGAGCGCGGCCTTCAGACCGCAGTCGAAGTACATTGAAAGAGTCTTCGCGGGAAAATCGGGAATGTTCCGAAGTCGCGCGAGTTCGTCGTCCGTCAGGACCGGACGCGTCATCTTCACGAGACGCGCATGCTCCGGCGTCTCGGAGAGGATGTTCCCCTCGTTGCCGATGTAGGTCATGATCGACATCACGAGCTCCTCGCGGATCGGATCGATCGGCGGATTCGTCACCTGCGCGAAAAGCTGGTGGAAGTAGTCGAAGAGGACACGCGGACGGCGTGAGAGCGCCGCAAGCGCCGCGTCGTTGCCCATCGCGCCAACCGGTTCGTGGCCCGTCTCCGCCATCGGACGGAGAATTAGCTCGATGTCCTCGAGCGTCCAGCCAAAGCGCTTTTGATCGGACGCTGTCTGGCAATCTGGACTGGACGGCACGATCTCGGTGAAAAGACCGGTGACGGGGATGTGGTTCTCCTTCACCCAGCGGCGGTACGGACGCCGCCTGGCGTAGTAGGTCTTGAGCTCGGTGTCCTCCATGAGGCGGTGTTTCCCGAGGTCGAGCCAGAGAAGCGAGCCGGGACGAAGCCGTCCGTGGCGCGCGACCGATTCCGCCGGGATGTCGAGAACGCCCGTCTCCGAAGCGAGGACGAAGAGTCCGTCTTTCGTAAGCGTCCAGCGCGCGGGCCGCAGTCCGTTTCTGTCGAGCGCCGCGCCGAGTCCGAGTCCGTCGGTGAACGCGACGGCGGCAGGTCCGTCCCACGGCTCCATCAGCGCGGAGTGGTATTCGTAGAACGCGCGCACGTCGTGTCCCATGTGGTACTTCCTGCCCCACGCCTGCGGGACGAGCATCATCATCGCGTGCGGCGCGTCGCGTCCCGCTGCGACCAGGAGCTCGAAGATGTTGTCCAGCGAAGCCGAGTCGGACTGCCCCTTGTCAATGAGCGGCAGAATCTTCCCAAGGTCCACCTGGTAGGGCGCGGACTCCGGCCGCGCCGCGGTCGCCGATGGAACGGCGCCCCTACCTGTCGCCGCATCTGGCCACCTGAGCGACGGCTCGCGCGCGGCGAGCGCATTCAGGTTGCCCTTGATCGCGTTGATCTCGCCGTTGTGCGCGATGGCGCGGAACGGATGCGCGAGCTCCCACGACGGGAACGTGTTCGTCGAGTAGCGCTGGTGCACGATGGCGAACGGCGAGACGAAGTCGGGGTCGGAGAGGTCTGGATAGAACTTCTCGATCTGCGTCGCGAGGAGAAGCCCCTTGTAGACGATCGTCCGCGACGAACATGAGCAAACGTATGTGTTCTTCGTCGCCTTCTCGATCTGCCGGCGGATGACGTAGAGATTTCTTTCGAAATTTCCCTCACGCAAAGCTCGCGAAGTCCGCGAAGTCTCTTCCGGCGAATCCTTTGCGCACTTTGCGGACTTGGCGTGAGATATAAAAACCTGCCTTATCCGCGGCATGACGGCGCGCGCGTCGTGTCCGATCGCGTCGGGATTCGTCGGCACGTAGCGCCAGGCGAGAACCTCGCAACCCTCGCCCTTCACCGCCGCCTCGATCTTCTCCTCTTCGCCCTCGCCGCCGAAGATCATCGCCACGCCAAAAAGGAAATTCTCTCCGCGATCTCCGTCTCTCTGCGCCTCTGCGTGAGAGAGCGTCCCGATCACCTTTCTGAAGAACGCGTGCGGAATCTTCATGAGAAGCCCCGCGCCGTCGCCTGTCTCGGGATCGTTCCCCGTGGCGCCGCGGTGCATGAGCCGCTTCAGGATCGTCATGCCCTTCTCGACTATGTCGTGGCTCGCCTCGCCGGAGAGGTTGGCGACCATCCCGACGCCGCACGCGTCGTGTTCGTATTCGCGCCTGTAGAGTCCGTCGCCGCGCTGCGGCCCTTCGTTTACATCTGTATTCTGTTGCATATCGAAAATACGATAGCACACTCTGTGCCAAGCACATGTTTCCAGCGCACAGGCGCAAAGACACACATTCCGCGCAATATCCACGGCTCATCCGTTACAATTCATGTAACACACGCGGTGCGTCATTACAGTTTTACCGCCGATCCCGCCCTTGGATAGGAGGTTTATCACTACGCGGCAATGGTTGGGTTGGGGTCACAGGTGCATCTTAGGGCAGCAATACAACTATTGATCGAATTTATGCAATACTGGATTCGGACGGCAAAAATACATCAGTTAATCGGAGAGAGAAACGATCGGCAGGACGTGGCAGGTAAAACATCGCGGTATGACTGCGATGAAACTTAAAAGGTGCGCGACAAACCCAAGAACAAGTCGCTTTTATCTCAAAGCGCCGAGCGCGCGTAGCGCTACTCTACGGTGACCGACTTCGCAAGATTTCGCGGCTGGTCTATTTCGCATCCGCGAAGCCGAGCGACGTGATACGCGAAAAGCTGTAGCACCACCACCGTGACGATGGGAGACAGCTCCGCGCAGGTCTTCGGGATCACAAGCGCATCCGTGACCGCCGCGGCCGCGGCTTCGTCGCCTTCCGTCACAACACCGACAACCGGCGCAAGGCGTGCACGGCACTCCTGCACGTTGCCGAGCGTCTTCTCCTTGCCGGGGATGTCGGCGAGCAGCGCGACGACCGGCGTCTTCTCCGAGAGGAGCGCTATCGGCCCGTGCTTTAGCTCCGCCGCCTGGTAACCTTCGGCGTGCACATAGGCGACTTCCTTGATCTTGAGCGCCCCCTCGAGCGCAACAGGATGCAGCATCCCTCGCCCTATGAAGAACATGTCGTCCGCCTTCGCGTACTTTTCCGCGACCTTGGCGATTGCATCGTTCTCCTTTAGCACCTTGCCGACGAGTTCGGGAAGTCGTGAGATTTCCTTCACAAGCCTATCGCCATCCTCGAACGAGAGGCGGCGCGTCCTACCGAGCTTGAGCGCCGTCATGAGAAGCGCCGTCACCTGCGCGGTAAACGCCTTGGTCGACGCAACGGAAATCTCGGGCCCCGCATGGAGGTAGACGCCACGTCCGGCCTCGCGTGCGATTGTCGAGCCGACGACGTTGCATAGCCCCGAAACGAGCGCGCCCTTCCTGATCGACTCGCTGACGGCCGCAAGCGTGTCGGCCGTCTCGCCCGACTGCGACAGCGCAATCACCCAATCGTCCGGCCCCACAATCGGATTCGAGTACCTGAACTCCGCCGCCTGCTCGGGAGTCGTCGGAATGTCGGCCAGCTTCTCGAACAGGTACTTGCCGACCATGCCTGCATGCAGCGAAGTCCCGCACCCCACGATGACGACGCGCCTCACGGCTGCCAGTTCGCGCGGAGACAGCGAGAGCCCAGAGAGGAACGCCGTTCCCCCCGCGGGGTCGAGCCGTCCGCGAATCGTGTTCGCGAGCGCGTCTGGTTGCTCGAATATCTCCTTGAGCATGAAGTGCTCGTAGCCGCCCTTCTCTATTGCGCCGATATCCCAGTCCACCTCCTGCACTTCGCGCGTGACGGGCGAGTTGTCGAGGGTGTGGATGTCCACGCCTTTTGGCGTGATGCGCGCTATGTCGCCGTCCTTTAGGTAGATTACCTGCCTGGTGTACGCGACAATTGCAGACACGTCGCTCGCGACTACGATGTCGTCTTCTCCTACACCTATGACGAGAGGACTTCCTTTGCGCGCAACCACCATTTCGCCAGGATGCCTCGCCGATATCGCAGCGATTCCGTAAGTCCCCTCGACGCGCTTGAGCGCCTCGGCTACGGCCATCAGAAAGTCGCCTTTGTCGAACGCTGCGACCAAATGCGCAACGACCTCGGTGTCGGTCTGCGAAAGGAACTTCGCTCCGCGCTTCTCAAGCCCAGCGCGAAGCGCCGCGTAATTCTCGATTATGCCGTTGTGGACAAGCGCGAGGCGGCCTTCGTCGGCAATGTGCGGATGCGCGTTGGCGACGGTGGGGAGTCCGTGCGTCGCCCAGCGCGTGTGCGCGATGCCGAGAGTGTACTTGCCGCGCTCGCCTTCGGGGAGCGCCCGCGAAAGGAGGCTGTCGAGCTCTGCGACTTTCCCCGTCTGCTTGTATACCTTTATGCCGTCCGCAGACTCAAGCGCTACGCCCGCCGAGTCGTATCCGCGGTATTCGAGCCGCCTGAGGCCGTTGACTAGCGGACCAATCGCCGGTCTGTTCCGTGAAGTAAAACCCACTATTCCACACATGGTGTTCTGCCTAGATTTGTAGTGATTTTCCGCTTGCGAGCGCGCGGACGACGAGAGACGCACCGGACGCGCAGTCGCCGACGCAGAAGATGTTCCGCGCGGAATCGGCGATGAGGGCGGTGCGCGGCGTCTGCGCGAGCTTCAGCTGCGAGACGATCGGATTCTCCGCCGGAACGCCGGTGAATCCCATCGCGAGGAACACAAGGTCTGCCTCGATGAGTTCCTTGGTGTTCGGCACGCTGTGGAACTTCGCAGGCCTGCCTTCGGGAGTGAACTCCCATTCGACTGTCTCCACTTCAACGCCGGAGACATGTCCATCGCCGATGAACCTCAGCGAATTCAGATTCCATCTGCGCACACACCCTTCCTTGTGGCTGGAGCTTGTGCGAAGCATGTATGGCCAGAGCGGCCACGGCGTGGAGGCGTCGCGTTCTTCCGGCGGCTTCGGCATGATCTCTATCTGCGTCACGCTCGCCGCGCCCTGGCGGATCGACGTGCCCACGCAGTCGCTGCCCGTATCGCCTCCGCCGATGACGAGGACCTTCTTCCCCTTCGCGCTGATCGGCGGCTCCGCGATTTCTCCCGTAAGAAAACGGTTCTGTCCTTCGAGAAGCTCGAGCGCGAGATGGATGCCGCCGAGTTCGCGTCCGGGAATCCTGAGGTCGCGCGCGGCGGGCGTTCCGATCGCCACTACTACCGCGTCGTGCTCCCTCTTCAGCCACTCCGCGGAGACGTCCTTGCCGACTTCGCAGTCCGTCACGAAGCGGATTCCCTCCGCCTCCAGAACCTTGCGTCTTCTGTCGATAAGCGCCTTGTCCAGCTTAAAGCACGGGATGCCGTAGCGAAGGAGTCCGCCGATGTTCTTACGCCGCTCGTACACGGTCACCGCGAATCCGCGGCGGCGCAGGGTGACTGCGGCCGAAAGGCCCGCGGGCCCCGCGCCGATCACAGCGACGGACTTCCCGTTCTCATTTTCGGGCGGACGCGGCACGACCCATCCGTTGGCGAACGCCGTCTCGATGATGCGCTTCTCCGACTGCCGCACCATGACAGCCTCTTCGTCGAGTCCGTGCACGCAGCTCGCCTCGCACAGTGCGGGACAGATCCGCGAGGTGAACTCGGGGAAGTCGGAATTCGCCGAGAGGAGCGCGTAGGCACGCTTCCAGTCGCCCTGCGCGACGGCGCGGTTCTGGTCGGGGACCAGGTTGCCGAGCGGACACCCATAGGCATGGCAGAACGGCTGGCCGCAGTTCATGCAGCGCGAGGTCTGCTCCTTGAGTTCTTCGTCTGTTAGCGCGCGCTCGACCTCGCGCCAGTCTCCCCTGCGCTCGTCGGTCGGACGGTAGATGTCGTGTATTCGTTGCATATCATGTGCAATTTAGCACAACCCATGCCAATCGCGTCCTTTCAGCAACTCGCCTGGGATTTGTTACAATTTGCGTAATCCGCCGCCGCGTCGATGTAGCAGTTGTGTAACAGAAGGGAGGTTGGACTGCGTGTGGGTCATGAAAACGCGGATACCGCTTCACCCGTGCCTGACCTGCATGAGCAGGATGAGAGCTACGGCGGCGAGCATCACAGCGGACACGAACTTGAGCGAGGCCGTCGCCTTTGCCGAACCGAGCAGGCGCGCACGGAAGAAGTCCGCAGCGATGATAATCGGGAAGTAGATAAACGGTACCAGCGCGCAGAAAAGCGTACCGAGGAGCAGCACCTGCACGGCGGGCGGGAATGCGGATTCCTGCTGCGTGAAGTTCGGAAGAAACGCCAGGAAGAAGAGAATCGTCAGCGGATTCGACATCGACATGAACACGCCGCGCCCCACAAGCCGCCAGCCTTTCGCCGCAGCCGGACAGAGCGCGTTCTCTGTGCGATGGCGGAAGCCGTTGAGCGCCTCCCTGAACGATCCGAACGCCAGGTAGGCGATGTAGGCGATTCCTACGAGCTGTATCGCCATCATCACGCCATGATGCGTGGTGAAGAATGACGCGACCCCTGCCGCAAGCAGCCAGATCCACAGCCAGCAACCAAGCACGAGTCCAGCCATGAGTGTGGAAGCGCGCGCCTTGCCGTCGGCGATGGCCGTCGCGAGCGTGCACATCAAGTCCGGTCCGGGCTTGATGATCAGCGCGATGCATCCGATTATGTAGGTCGAAATCATGGCGGATATTATATCACACCATCGGCAGTTGGGTAAAAGGCTACATGTCGCTAGGCATGCGCCAGTCGGCGCGAGGCGACAATGACAGCGTGATTTTAGGGCCGTCGGGAACGCAATTGCGCTTGTACTGCGCGGCGCGGAACCTTCGCATGAACCTTGCGAGAGTGTCGTCGATCTCTTCTTGCGGATACTCGCCGTCAAAGGCTATCCGCGCAAGCCCGCGGAGCTTTCCGTCCGAGGCACCGTCCGCCAGATAATGATAGAGAAAGAAATCGTGGAGTTCGTATGGACCGAGCCGCGCCTCCGAATCGTTTGCAGCGGCGTCGGGAAGGAGTTCGGGCGTTATCGGCGCGGACGCTATCTGGCGCAGCAGGTCGCCTAGAGGCTCTCTTGATTCACCTGCAATTTGCCGCAGAGCCGCGAGAACCATCGTCTTCGGCACTGATGCATTGAGCTGGTACATGCTCATGTGATCCCCGTTGTATGTATTCCACCCCAGAGCGATTTCAGAGAGATCGCCCGTGCCGACGACAAGCGCGCGCTCCATGTTGGCGAGATCCATCAGCACCTGTGTCCGCTCCCGCGCCTGAGCATTCTCGTAGGCGATGTCGTGAACGCCCTTTACGTGTCCTATGTCGGAGAGGTGCCTGCGGCACGACTCGCGGATGTCGACGACTCGCGCCGAAGCGCCGACGGCCTCCGCTATCGCGACAGCACGGCGCTGCGATTCTTTCGTAGAGCCAAATCCCGGCATAACGACGGCAATAAGATTGTCGCGTTCAAGCCCCAGCCGGTCGATGGCGGCCGAGGCGCCAAGAAGCGCGAGCGCTGAATCCGCACCGCCCGACACGCCGACGACAAGCCGCCCGACGGAGGCGCTCGCCATGCGCCGCGCGAGTCCCGCCGCCTGGATGTCGAGAAGCTTCCGCCACCAGCGTTCTTCCCCGTATTCGTCGAGAAAGGGCGAACGCGAGACGGTGGACGGCGTGACCTCCGGAATCTTCGCGGCGATGGCGACGAGCTGTCGGTTGACGCCAGGCACATGATGGGAGCAGAATACTGAAGACGTGCTTCTCCTCCTATGCCGGGCTGCTGCGACATCAATGTCCGCCGCCACGATCTGCGTCGCTCCGCCGAACAGCCCGCCCTCGGCAACAGTCCGCCCTTCCGATGCGATGACCGGACACCCGCCGTAGACAGCGTCGGAACTCGACTCTCCCGGACCGGCGCACGCCATCGCGTAGGCGCACCCGAGGCGCAGACTCTGCTGCTCGACGAGTGCCCTTCGCTTCAGCGACTTGCCGAGGAAGTCCGTGCTGGCGGAGAGGTTGAACACGACGTCTACGCCGCTCTCGGCCATGAGAGAACTCGGTGGAACTGGCGTCCAGACATCCTCACAGATTTCGACGCCGAACCGAAACGCGCCCGCGTCAAATACGACGAGCGGTTCGTCGGCGGGTGCCGGCGTGAACTGCCGCCGCTCATAGTATTCGCCATAATTCGGCAAAGCATGCTTTCGGACGATTCCGACCACTTTGCCACCATGGACAACGGCTGCCGCATTGTAGATTGCAGGGCCGTCCGGCACTGGCAGCCCGACGATGGAGATAAGCGGCAGGTTCGCCGTCTTCTCGGCGAATGTCTCCAACGCCTTGGACGCGGCTCCGAGAAGCTCGTCGCGGAAAAACATGTCTCCGCACGTATAGCCCGTCAGACTCAGTTCAGGGAATACGATTGCCGACACATTGTCCTTGTAGGCTGCCCTCGCGAGCCTTACAAGCTCCTTTGCGTTTGCGGACGGTTCACCGAGATGTAGACGCGGCGCCGCTGCGGCAATTCTGTAGAATCCTTCCATGGTCCTGCTCAATCCGCCTTTGGGAAAGACCTGCGGCGCGGGAACAAGTACGGAACCGCGCCGCAGGCAAGATTTACGCTTAAACTAGAACGAGAGCGTTGCGTTTACGCCGCCCCAGACGATCTGGTGCTCGCCTTCGCCCATGTATCCCTCGTTGCGGAGAGTGCGCGAGGGTGTCCAGGTGTAGTTGAGCTGCGCGCCCAGCGACAACCACTCCGTAACGGCGTATGACGCCGCGACGCCGAGGGTCAAGTCGCTCGCCTCCGCGCCGCCGGACGAGCCGGTGTAGGCATGGTCGGCGAAGCTCAGTGCGGCGGATGGTGTGACCGTCAGCTTCTCGACCGGCTCAAAGTCACGCGAGAGCGCAAACGTCGCGTAGACGGCCGAGACGTCGTTACCAGCGGTGTCGAGATAGTCCCAGTACACCGTGAGCGACGGGGTCGCGATCGGGTTGTTGTACGCCACTGTTCCGTAGAGCTCCTCGGTGGAGCGTCCGTTGCCGTAGGGGAACGAGTACCAGATGTGCCCGATCTCGACGTCTACGGGACCGAACGAGTTGGCGTACGCCAGCGTGTAGTCGAGCTCCTGGATTCCGCATGCATGCCGGCTCGCGTTCATCGTGCCGCGGCGGTGGGTTAGGTCCATGCTGGCCCAGACGTTGGCGGAGACCTTGCCGAAGTCGCCGTACTCGTAGGCAAGCGTGGCGCTCGGCTGCCAGACGGGATTCCCGTTGCAGATCTTTCCGCGCCAGATGTAGTCGCTAAGCACATCGACGGAGACCTCGGCGGAGAATTTCCCGGGAGAGTCAGTGGCCGGTTCGCTGGCTTCTTCCGCCGCCGCCGCGAAGGACGCGGCGACGGCCAGGATTGCTATGGATGCTTTCATCATCACGATTCCTTTTCCTTTTTTGCGTTGACGCTGAATTGTGTGGGTGTTGACGAATTATGTGTTGCTGAAGAACTGGAAGGAGGCGTACGCGTCCTGTCCGTGTTCGGTGATGTCGAGCCCCTTCAGCTCCGTCGTGGCGCTGACGCGCAGGATGCCGAGCTTCTTGAGCGCGAAGAAGATCGCCGTGCCAGTGCCGAATGCCCAGACCGCGGTCATTCCCGCGCCTAGCAGCTGCACGCCGAGGAACTTCAAGCCGCCACCGTAGAAGAGCCCGACGAGTTCATTGCCGTAGTTCGCCGCAGTCGGCGCGGCGAAGAGTCCGACGGCAAGCGTGCCCCACACGCCGTTCACGCAGTGGACCGACACCGCGCCGACGGGATCGTCGATGTGCATCTTGTCGAGCGCGAAGACCGAGAGCACCACCAGCACGCCGGCGACGAGTCCGATCACGATCGCGGCGTTCGCCGTCACGAGGTCGCACGGAGCGGTGATCGCGACGAGGCCCGCGAGCGAGCCGTTCAGCGCCATGGTGAGGTCGGGCTTGCCCATGATGACCCAGGCGGTGACGAGCGCGGCGATCGTTCCGGCGCAGGCGGCGAGGTTTGTCGTCATCGCGACGCGTCCGATGGAGCCGATGCCCTGGGTGTAGGAGCCTGGGTTGAACCCGAACCAGCCGATCCAGAGGAGGAACACGCCGAGCGTGCCGAGGACGAGGGAGTGTCCGGGGATCGGATTCGCCTTGCCGTCGTGGCGGTACTTGCCGATGCGCGGACCGAGCGCGATTGCGCCTGCGAGGGCGATCCATCCGCCGACGGAGTGGACGACCGTCGAGCCCGCGAAGTCGTGGAAGCCGAGGGCCTCGATCCAGCCCTGCGACGCCTCGCCCGCGAGTGAGCCCCACATCCAGTGTCCGCTGATCGGATACACGATCGCGCTGACGATCACAGAGTAGATGAGGTAGCTCTTGAACTCGATGCGCTCAGCGACCGCGCCGGACACGATGGTCGCGGCGGTCGCGGCGAACATCGTCTGGAAGAACAGGAACGTCCAGTCCCAGACGCCTTCGCCGGTCGAAAGCGACGGCATGCCCAAGCCCCCCCATCCGAGCCAGCCGCCAAGCTTCGTCGCGCCGAACATAAGCGCTGCGCCGAGAATGTAGAATCCGAGCGAACCCGCCGCGAAGTCCATCAGGTTCTTCATCATGATGTTCGCGGCGTTCTTTGCGCGGGTGAAGCCGGTCTCGACGAGCGCGAAGCCCGCCTGCATCGTGAAGACGAGGATGCCGGCGATGAGGGTCCATACT